>Ga0182017_10001373_pt1 | contig 18725 bp, 15 predicted proteins | sample 712E3DmetaG_FD_120492 | JGI IMG/M metagenome (GOLD analysis project Ga0182017, IMG submission 120492) | Permafrost microbial communities from Stordalen Mire, Sweden - 712E3D metaG | ecosystem: Environmental > Terrestrial > Soil > Wetlands > Permafrost | place: Sweden: Stordalen | collected... | reverse complement strand
GACGTCTTCGGCCCGGTGGCGGACAACGCCAACGGCATCGGGGAGATGGGGTACGACCGGGAGGCGATGGAGAAGGAGCAGCCCGGGAGCTTCAAGCGCGCACGGCAGGTGCTGGCGGACCTGGACGCGGTAGGGAACACGACGAAGGCCGAGACGAAGGGGATCGCGATCGGCTCGGCGGTCATCGCGGCGGTGTCGCTCTTTGCGAGCTTTATTGCGGTCATCGCGGTCGGGAGCGAAGACAACCTGACGCTGATGAAGGAAGCGCAGTACCGGTTCTTCGCCGGGCAGATTAACGTGGCGTCGCCGATGGTGCTGATCGGCTTTTTGCTTGGAGGGGCGGTCCCGTTCCTCTTCAGCTCGATGCTGCTTCGGGCGGTGGGGCGAGCCGCGTTCATCATCGTCAAGGAGTGCCGCAGGCAGTTCCAGGATGCCGGGATCCTGGCCGGGACGAAAAAGCCGGACTACGGGCGCGTGGTGGACATCTGCACGGTGACGGCGCAGCACGAACTGATCGGGCCGGGGATTCTGGCGATCCTGGCGCCGATCCTCGTGGGCTTTTTGCTCGGACCTTACGCTTTGGGCGGGTTCCTGGCCGGGATGATCCTGGTGGGGCAACTGTTAGCGGTCTTCATGGCGAACGCGGGCGGGGCGTGGGACAACGCCAAGAAGATGATCGAGGACGGGCTCTATGGCGGGAAGGGTTCGGAGGCGCACAAGGCGGCGGTGACCGGGGACACGGTCGGCGATCCGCTCAAGGACACCGCCGGGCCGGCGATCAACCCGCTGGTCAAGGTGATGAACATGGTGGCGCTGTTGTCGCTGGGCCTGGTGCTATCGGCCAACGTCCCGGGCATCAACCCGAAGGCAGGCGGGGATAACCCGGCGGAGTGGGCCCTCAATAACCCGACGCACTGGGCAATCGGTATCGTGGTGTCGGCGGTGGCTCTGCTGCTCGTGGTGTGGGCGGTCATGCGGAGCAAGAAGGATGTGCCGCAGATGCAGGAGGAATACCGGGACATGCAGTAGGACGACGCTGCGCGGCGCATGCCGGGCGAAGGGGAGCAGGCGTCGATGAAACGTGAGCGCGGCAGGGGCCTGAAAGGGTCCCTGCCGCGTTTTCATATACCGGCTCCGCCGGTAACGCGCCTTCGCGTGCGTGAAGCCGCGGCACGTCCCGGCCGGAGGGTTCACATCGTAGCCGAATGCCACCAGACATGGTACTTGTCGTCGAGCTCATCGGGCGACGGGAAGGGGTAGAGTTTGACCCCGGTCTGATCGCCGAGATAGAAACCGCGACGGATGAGGCGATAGAGGACCGCGGCCTGGTGGCGGTCGACGGTCTTGGTCTTCTTGCCCTCGCCCGTTTCGAGCTCGGCGATACAGTGCTCGATGTGCGCGGGGTGGTTGTAGGGGAGGAAGCCGGCGAGCCGGCCGCGCTGGTCGCGGTCGATGCGCATGTCGGCGAAGAACATGCGAGGGACATAGACGGGGTTGGCCGGGTTGGTGATGAACTCGCAGAAACGGCCCGGCGCAAGAGAGGAAGCGATGAGCGGCGTGACGGGACAGATCTCCTGGTAAAGGTGCGGCTGGTCATGCTCGTCCTCGCCTTTATAGGCTTCGGGCGCGATGGGAAGAATACGGGCGTCGCGCGTGACGAGGTAGAGCGGATGTTGCAAGTAAAATCAGTCTGCCGGTCGCGTCTGGGCGGTTCCACCGGCATGGCAGTGAGCAGGCGCAATTTCCCTTGATTTCGGCCGTTGGACGACTACCATTGATGAGGTTATGCGGCATGAGCCTGCCCCGAATGAGTTGGCAGCCGGGATGGGGCGGGACTTGCGCGGTTCGGAGCGCGCCGGTGGCGCTCCCCGGGGGCTTTGCGGAGTTCATGAAAGGGAGAACCTAATGCATCGGAAGGACGTGATCTGGACGGTGTTGATCGTGACGCTGGTGAGCCTGGGCGTGCAGGGGTTTGCCGCCAAACGGGCGGACCTTTACGACGAGTTCGAGACGCTCGCCATCGTCATTGAGAAGGTCCGCGACAACTACGTCGTGGAGGTGAACGAAAAGGATCTCTTCGAAGGGGCGCTCCGCGGGGCGCTCTTGAGCCTGGACCGCTACAGCGCGTACATCTCGCCGGAGGATTACGAGGAGTTCCGGTCGCAGACGAAGGGCGAGTTCCAGGGCCTTGGGATCGAAATCGGCGTAAGGAACAGCTGGCTCACGGTCATTGCCCCCATTGAGGACACCCCGGCGTGGCGCGCCGGCATCCGGGCAGGCGACCGCATCATCAAGATCGAAGGGAAATCCACCGAAGGCATGTCCACCCAGGACGCCGTGAAGAAGCTTCGCGGCGAGAGAAACAGCAAGGTGAACATCACCATCCTCCACGAGGGAGAGAAGAAACCGACGGACCTGAGCATCACCAGGGACGTGATTCCGCTCTTGAGCGTGCGCGGGTACCGGCGGGCGGACGGGGTCGGTCATTGGGACTTCTTCGCGGACAAGGAGCACAAGATCGGCTACATCCGCGTCAGCGCGTTCCAGGAAAACACGGTGCAGGAACTGGACAAGGCGGTGGCGGACCTGTCGGACGCCGGGATGAAGGGACTGATCCTGGACCTGAGGTTCAACCCGGGGGGACTGCTCTCGACGGCGGTGACGATGTCGGACCGGTTCCTGGAAGACGGAGTGATCGTGAGCACGCGCGGTCGAGCCGTCCCGCCGGTCACCTACAGCGCGCACAAGATCGGGACGTATAAGGCGTTCCCGCTGGTGGTGCTGGTGAACAACTGGAGTGCGAGTGCAAGCGAGATCTTCGGCGGGGCCATCCAGGACAACCACCGGGGCATCCTTGTCGGCATGAGGACGTTCGGCAAGGGGTCGGTGCAGAACGTGATTCCGCTTCAGGGAGGGAAGGCGGCTCTTAAGCTGACGACCGCCCGCTACTACACCCCCTCCGGACGGAGCATCCATCGCGAGGAGGGCAGCGAGGAAGGCGGGCTGATTCCGGACATCACCGAGGAGACCGACTCTGAGGCGGAGATGAATATCCAGCTCTTATGGCAGAGGCTGGGAACTCCGCCAACTCCTAAGGATGAAAAGGACAAGACCCCCGAAGTGAAGACCCCGAAGCCGGACGAGACCCCGGAACCGGAAATGCTGCCGGTGCCGTCGGAAGCAAAGCCGAAGAAGGCGGAGGAGTTTGTCGACAAACAAATGATGCGCGCCATCGACGCGCTCAAGGTGATTATCATCTTGAAGGAAAAGCCGGCGGAAGCCCCGAAGGTGGAGCCCAAGAAAGATAGCCCCGCGGCGTGACGCATGCGTCTCTTGGGGATCGAGACATCCTGTGATGAAACCGCGGCCGCCGTCGTCGAGGACGGCCACGTAATCCTGGGCGCCGAGGTGGCGTCGTCCAGCCGCCTGCATGTGCGCTTCGGAGGGGTGGTCCCGGAGATCGCCTGCCGCGAACACCTGCGGTGCATCGTCCCGGTGGTCCAGGCGGCGCTCGACGGGGCGTCGGTGTCGGCGGAAACGGTCGATGGGATTGCGGTGACCAACCGGCCCGGCCTGGTGGGGGCGCTGCTCATCGGGACAACCGCGGCGAAGGCGCTGGCATGGGCCTGGCAGAAGCCGCTGGTGGCGGTGAATCACGTTGAGGCGCACATCTACGCAGCCCACATGACCTTTTCCGGCCTCGCATACCCGTACGTGGCGCTGGTGGCGTCGGGCGGGCACACCAGCATCTACCTCGTCCGGGACGTGTTCACGCACGAGCTGATGGGGGCGACCATCGACGACGCCGCCGGGGAGGCCTTCGACAAGGTGGCGAAGTATCTGGGCCTGCTGGAGGAGAGTCTGCACGGCGGCCCGGCCATCGAATCGGTGGCGCGCGGGGGCGACCCGGACGCAATGGATTTTCCCCGCTCCCTGATCGAAGAGGGGTTCGACTTTTCGTTCAGCGGCCTGAAGACCGCAGTACTGTACCGATGCCACGGTCAGGACAGTTCGCTGCCGACCGCTGCCCCACGGCTGAGCGGAAAGGAATTGGGCGATGTCGCGGCGAGCTTCCAGGAGGCGGTGGTCGACGTCCTGACGACGAAGCTCATCCGCGCGGCCGAAGCGGCTTCGGTGAATCGTCTCGTGATCGGCGGGGGCGTCGCCGCGAACAAGCGCCTGCGCGAGAAACTTTACCAGGCGTCCGAAGAACACCATCTCACTGTCTTTTTCCCACCCCTGGCGTTCTGCACGGATAACGCCGTCATGGTCGCGGGTCTCGGCTACCATTATCTAGCGGCAGGCCGAACGGCGGCTCTCGACATGGACACCCAGGCACAGGTCGAGCGGGTGTAAGACCTATCCGAATAACCCCGCAAGCGGCGTTACCGGCCGCCATAATCGTCTTGTGAGCGGACGGGGATCGACGTATAATGCCGACAAACCGGCAACGGGCGAATGCGGAGCGAAGGATGTCTCTTAAGTTGCGAGGCCTTATCGACGCCTGGCGCGGGCGTGACGCATTGAGCGAAATGCTGGACGAGTTTCAGGAGATGCTCCGCGACGGGGAGTGGATGTTTCGAACGGTTGCGGGCGTGATGGACGGGCGAAGGACCCCCCAAACCGTGCACGACGCTTTCTTCGCTCGCGACAAGGAGATCAACGGCCACGAGAAGGACCTCCGACGGAGAATCGTGCAACACCTGGGTCTTGGGCGCGACGCGGACGTCGAGGCCTGCCTGGTCCTGATGAGCGTGGTCAAAGATGCGGAGCGGGTGGGCGATTATTGCAAGAACATGTTTGAGGTCGCGTGTCTGCTGAGGACCGGGTTGGGGGCCGGGCGGCATGTCGGGGAGCTGAAGCGGCTTCGGGCGGAAGTGGGGCGGCTTTTCGCCCGGGTGCGCGAGGCATTCGCCGAAGCCGACGGGCCGGGGGCGGTGAAGGTCATTCGCAAGACCCGGGACGTCGGCTGGCGCGCCGACCAGATGATCGAACGCCTGATCCGCGACAAAATGCCGACGCGCAAGTCGGTCGCGTTTGCACTGCTTTTTCGGTATGTGAAGCGGGTTGCGGCGCATCTGGGAAACATCTGCACCAGCGTCACGGGGTCCGTGGTCGAACTGGATTACGCGCCTGCGGACCTGCGGCGGGTCCGCAAAACTTACGGGAGCGGGGCATGAACGAGGAGCGGCTACGCGAGCTCTTGCGCGGACTGCGCGAGGGAAAGCTCTCCGAGGACGACGTCCTGAAGGCACTCCAGCTCCTCCCGTTCGAGGACATGGGTTTTGCGAAGGTGGACCATCACCGGACGCTTCGGTGCGGTTTTCCGGAGACGGTGTTTTGCCCGGGGAAGACCGCGGAAGAGGTCGTCGGCATCGTGCGGTCGCTGGTGAGCGCCGGGGGAAACGTCCTGGCGACGCGCGCGTCCAGGGAGATATTTGAGGCGGTGAAACGGCAGCATCCGTCGGCGGAATACAACGAACGCGCACGCGCGATTACGATCGTGCAGAAGGCGCCGGCGAAGCTGCGGGGGCGGGTCGCGATCGTCGCGGCGGGAACCGGCGACATCCCCGTGGCGGAAGAGGCCCGCGTCACCGCCCAGATCATGGGGGCCGAGGTCGATGTCATCTACGACGTGGGCGTGGCCGGACTCCATCGCCTGCTGAGCCACCATTCGAAGCTGCTGGAGGCGACCGCTGTGGTGGTGGTTGCGGGGATGGAAGGGGCGCTCGCGAGCGTGGTGGGAGGTCTGGTGAAGGCCCCTGTGCTTGCCGTCCCAACCAGCGTGGGGTACGGTGCGAGTTTCCACGGATTGGCGCCGCTCCTGACGATGCTCAACAGCTGCGCGGCAGGAGTGAGCGTGGTGAACATCGACAACGGGTTCGGAGGCGGGTATGTTGCGGCGCTCATCGCGGCGGTGGGCGGACGGGAGGAGGACCATGAGTAAGGTGCGTCTGCCACAACTGCCGGTGAGGGCGGCGGAGGCCCACAAGGGCGATTTCGGCCGGGTGTTCGTCATCGCGGGTTCGCGCGGGATGGTGGGGGCGGGTTGCCTTGCCGCGAAGGCGGCGCTTCGGAGCGGGGCAGGCCTCGTCACGCTGGCGGTTCCTGCGTCGGTGTGGGACGTGGCGGCGACGAAACTGACGTGCGTGATGACCGCGGGTTTTGCAGACACCCCGGGTGGAGCATTCGCGGAGAGCGCGTTCGAACCCCTGATGGAGCGGAGCGGCCGGGCGGATGTGGTTGCCCTGGGCCCGGGACTCGGACGCGAGGTGGAAACCGGAAGACTCGTGCGCAAACTCGCCGAGAAACTGGAACCTCCGCTCGTCATCGACGCGGACGGACTTTTTCACCTCTCCGGTCGGCTGGATCGTCTTAAGGGGCGGAAGAGTTCCACCGTGGTCACACCTCATCCGGGCGAGATGGCAAACCTCATAGGGTCGGACACTGCGGAGGTGCAGGCAGACCGCGTGGGGACCGCAAAGAACGTTGCACGGGAATATCACGTCGTATGCGTGCTCAAGGGGGCGGGTACCGTTGTCAGTGACGGCCGCCGAACCTATGTCAACACCACCGGAAACCCAGGCATGGCCACGGGCGGGACCGGCGACGTGCTGACCGGGGTGATTGCCGGGCTTATCGGCCAAGGGCTTTCGGCGTTTGACGCGTCGGTGCTGGGCGTCTACCTGCACGGCCTCGCCGGGGATCTTGCAGCGGAGCACTTCGGGGTGCACGGCTTGATCGCATCGGACGTCCTGGATTCCCTGCCTGCCGCATTCCTGGCCTACCAGCGGAAGTAACCCCGCAAGACGTTGAGGAATTAGCAGGCTGCCAAAAAAGTCATTCTGAGGATCCCGACTTGTCGGGAGACGAAGAATCTTGCCCGGTAAGTACTGGAAGGCCCGATTCCGCCCCCGAAAATGCATGTTCTCCAGACTATCGTGGCCGGATCCTTCTCCCGATAAATCGGGATTAGGATGACAACACTTATCTAGTGGCCTGGTAGTCAATGCGCGTGCAATACCCGCCGGAGGCGTCCTTGTCGGGCTCCACCTTTGCCTGTGTCTGGTACAGCCCCTCCATTTCCATCACGCGGACCTTGCTCGTCGCCTCGCTCGATGCTTCCGGGCGCAAGGGATCGCGCATCAGTTGACCCGCGCCGGCCTCGACGGCAACTGCCTGGTCCGTCGCGCCACTGTTGCGGAGCGTGACCTTCAAGGTGAGGAGGCTTCGGCGGGTTTCGCCTCTTTCCGAACAGGAAGCCTCCCGACTTGTCGGGACGGGGAGGCTTCACATGGGAAATCCGGGATGGTATCTGCATCGAACGGAGCGGAAGGGTCAATCCTTGCGGGGCCCCGCTTCCCCGAGGATGTCCGTCTTTCCGTCCTGCACGGTGACGGAAACGACGTGCCAACGACCGGCGACCGCGGGAATGGGACGGTCCTGGATGCTCTGGAGCAGGTCGCGAAGAAAAACACGGGGCAGCGGCATCGTCCCGACGCGTGCGCCGTCGACGTGGAGGGTGACCTTTCCCTCCTTGTCCACGCGCGGGAGCCCGTAGACCGAGAGAACGACGTCGAACCCCTGCCACGTCACCTCGCCGGCGACGGTAATTCTGCCCTTGCGGAAAGAGACCTGAACGTCGCGCAGCCAGTCGCTGGTGAAGATCTTACGCCAGTCTACAAACTTCATCGAGAGCCCGTCCCACATGGCCTGGTCATTGACCGCGGCCAGGTATCCGTTGACGTCGTCTTCGGTGAGTTCGAGCGACAACCTGTGTTGGCTCCAGACCGCCACGCTCACAAAGACCTGGGCCTTCTGGATAAAATCCTCCGCGCCTCGCACAAGCCTTTCGCGGTCCCGCTGAGAGTGGCTGACGTAAAAGGACGGTCGGTGACCTACCAGCAGGATGAGGACAAACGCAGCAACGAGAAGGAGTAACATCAGGAGGAGAAGAACATTGAGAAACAGGTGTTTTCTGCGAGGGCGGGTTGCCTGAGACTGGCTCACATCCTTCTCCGATGATTGGACCCTTGCAGGGGAATGGTCTTGCCTCTGTTTGTACGGACCCAAGCGCGTTTTGTCAATAGGCATGGGTGACAGCGGACGGAAGTTCTTCGCCGCAATCGATTGACAGCACAGGACATACATCCGCGGATGGCGGCGGTAAAACTGTGAGGAAAGGAATACAATCCTGGGGTCAGGAGGGGGGGTTTTCATGCAGCCGAGACCCGAAATCGTCCGATGTCCAATAAATGTCACGACTTGAGGATTTTACTGCAACCTTTGACCGCAAAAGGGGTATAAGTTGCTCGAGGGAGTAGGCTCCGAAACCGCCGCAGGTCAACGCACAGACGAGGGGCTCGTCAAGAGTTTCTCCGAGGGCCGAGTCGAGGCCTTCGAGGAACTCATCCGACGGTACCAGGTCAAGATCGTCAATTTCATATACCGGGCGATTGGAGATTTCCAACGTGCGGAGGAACTCACGCAGGAGACCTTCATGCGCGTCTTTCGGACGGGGACCCGGTTCGACTCGCGCTACCGATTCTCGACCTGGATCTACACGATCGCCAAGAACCTGTCGAGTAACGAGCTGAGGGACCGGTCGCGCAATCCGGAAAGCTATAATATCCGCGAAGCCGACTGGCCCGGGGACGGGAGCTTCGTGGCGGAACTGGTGAGCGCGCGGACGCTTGAGCCTCACCAGGTGCTGACCAGCCGCGAGATGAAGGCGAGTCTGGAAACGGCCATGTCGAGCCTCGACCCGGACCTGCGGATGGCCCTGGTGATGAAGGAATTCGACCACATGACGTACACGGAGATTGCGCACGTGTTCAACTCCTCGGCGGGGACGGTGAAGAGCTGGCTGTATCGGGCCAAGAGGCATCTTGCCACGCGGCTGAAAGAATCGGAGGTGTTGTGACGTGCGGTGCGAGATGATGCAACCACATCTTGGCGCCTACGTAGACGGCGAACTCGAAGAGGCGCTTCGGGGCGACGTCGAGGAGCATCTCCAGGAATGCCGTCCGTGCCGCGAGGCGGTGCGCGACATTCGGCTGGCGTCGGCGGTGCTGGGCAAGTGGAAGAACGCGCAGCCGGACGTGTCGATGGTGGAGACGGTCGGAAGACGTATCCGCGAAGAGCAGCGTTGGGGAGAAGTTCGCCCGGCGGGCCGGGCGATACGCAAGGGTGACGGAATAGGCCGCGAGGGAACCTTTGCGGTGCGCGCGCTGGCCCTTGCAGCGGCCATCCTCCTGGTGCTCGGCGCGGGCTTCATGGTTTGGCAGTCGCTGGGGGGCGTCGGGAAACGCCCGGCCGCCGAAACGGTTGCGAGCCTGGGCCGCGCCGCGATGACCATCGATAAGGTCGAGGACCTGCGTGACGGAGGACTGGCGCTCCAGGGGGTGATTGGAGACCGCCTCGCCTCCGCCAGACCGGATGTCGATGCCGTGGTGCAACTCGAGGTGGCAGGGACGATGATGGAGACGGCGTCGGATGCGGCCCAAGGAAGTGACGTCGGGAAGATCCTGAACATGCTCGGGAAGGAAAGCGTTGCGGGTCGTCTGCGCAAGGACATGGACGCGCTCGCAGAGGCGGCCGGTGCTTTTGGAACGGCTCTTGTGACGCTTGAACGCGTGGCGGCGGACGAACCGTCGTCCGAGGACGGCGGCTTGATCGATGAGGCGATGAAACTCGAGGAGCGGGGGGAACTGGAGGCGGCGCTGGAGAAGTTCAAGGTGGCCGGCCAGGACCGCTTGTTGGCGATACGCTCGCTCCTGCATGAGGCGGGGCTTGAGATGAAACTGGAGCGCGCCGGGGATGCAATCGAGACGCTCAAGAAGGCCCTCGATCTCACGAAACCGGACACCTTCAACCGCGAACTGGTGATGGAGCTGAAGCAGCGAGCGGAAGAGGCGATGGTGCTGCATGGGAAGATCGAGGTGCTCAGGGGCAAGCTGGTCAACACGGAGAACGAATTTGAGGTGCTGAGCGAAATCGGCAACCTCCAGGTGAAGGCGGGAAATCTGACGGGGGCCAAGGAGACATGCGACCGGATCATCCGTCAGGCGGCCGACCCTGCTCACGTGGAGGGGCGGCTGAGGGTGCGCCTGTTGCGGGCATGGTGTCTGCGGGAGATGAACCGGTACGCTCCGGCGTTCGACGAGTTCGAGAGCCTGATCACTGATGCCGGGGAGGCGTATCCCGACGTAGCGATGCTTGCACAATACGAGCGTGCGAAGACCTTCCAGCTGCGCGGGCGGTTCGCTGAGGCAGTCGATGACTATACGGATCTTTCCAACACCCCGGGGATAAGCCCGGCTTTCTACGCGGCGCTCGAGTTCCAGGTGGGATACATCTTTCTGCACGACATCGGCGACGCGGGGGAAGCGGCGAAGATCTTCAAGCAACTCGACCAGGGGGCGTACCGTGACCAGCCTTTCGGGCGGTTGGCGGCGGAACTCGTGTCCATGCCGTAAGAAGTTATAGGACGATATGTGGCTTTAGTCACCTACGCGGCCCTGTTAAAGGGCCGCTTTTTTTATGGGAAAACCGGATAGTTTCTTCCCACCTTCAAGTTTTGTTGTAAAATATGGCAGGTTGTGTCATTTTTTGCGACATTAGGGTGGGCGACGGGGAGGGGGGCGAGGTGATAGGCTTCACGAAACTGCTTTGCGGGACGGCGACGGTCAAGGAGGCCTTGAAGCACGCCGGGAAGCCGGGAAAGGCCCCGGCGGGCATGCTGCGGTTCGTTAAGACCCGCGGGCCCCTGGTCGTATGGAACGTCACTCGCCAATGCAATCTGAAGTGCAAGCACTGCTATTATCCTTCCGGGAAGAAGACGAAGCGGCGAGAACTCACCCGCGCGGAGGGGGCACAATTGATCGCGGACCTCGGTTCTGCGGGGGTCCCCGTGCTGCTCTTCTCCGGCGGCGAGCCGCTGCTGCGAAAGGAAGTATTCTCGTGGGGCGAGGCGGCGAAGAAGGCAGGGATGCACCCCGTTCTATCTACGAATGGGACGCTGATCACCGAGCAGGTGGCGAGGAGACTGCTCGATTCGGGGTTCGCGTATGTGGGCGTGAGTCTTGACGGAGTACAACGCGCGCACGACCGGTTCCGCGGGGAGCCGGGGTCGTATGAGAAGACGTTGGGGGGACTACGAACGGCGAGAGACGCAGGACTTGCGACGGGTGTGCGTTTCACGGTGTGCTCTGAGAACGTGTCGGAGCTTCCGGGTCTTCTGGACGTGGTGGAGCGGGAAGGGATTCCGCGGTTCTGTCTTTACCACCTGGTCTACGCGGGGAGAGGGGCGGGACTTGCCCGGCGCGACCTGAAACCGGAAGAGCGGCGCCGCATGACGGACTTCCTCATCGAGAAGACGCTCGATTGGCACCGGCGCGGGATCCGCAGCGAGATCCTCACCGTCGACAACCACGCGGACGGGGTCTATATCGCGGACTACGTCCGGAAGAACCTCCCGCACCGTCACGAGGAGGTAAAGCAGCTCATCGGGATGCAGGGAGGATGCTCGGCAGGGACGAAGTTCGTGAGCATCGATTCAGAAGGGAACGTGCACCCCTGCCAGTTCTGGGAGCACGAGTCGCTGGGTAACGTCACGGAGTGCACGTTCGGGGAGATCTGGCGGGACGTCTCGCACCCGTTGCTCTGGGGGCTGAGGAAGAAGGCGGCGTGCCTGAGCGGGAGCCGATGCGGGACGTGCGTGTACCGGTGCGTGTGCACGGGGTGCCGCGTTCGGGCGCAGGCGGTGTCGGGCGACCCGTGGGCGGACGACCCGGCGTGCTACCTCACGCGGGCGGAGATATCGGCGCGGAACGCAGGGACGCAATCATCGCGCGGAGCCGGCGCTCCTGGTCGGGGTCGAGCGGCGCACGTCCAAAGCGGACGTCATAAAAAACGTTCGTAAGCTCTTCGAGAGCCGGGCGCACGTCCGGCCAGGACGTCGCGACGAAGCGGATGAACTCGCGAGGCGTGGTTCCGGCTCCACGTTCAAACCCCCGCCGTTTGAGCATTCGCTCCAACTCCCGGTAGAAAGCCACGTTTGCGAGCCGGAGTCGCCGGGCGCGTCGCTCGACAAACGCTCCCCTCAGGCGACGTCCCAGCTTTATCAGAAGCCACCGCATCGAGAGCACGAAGCCGGTGCTCACCAGAAGGACCCCCGCAGCCGTCAGCATCCCCTCCGTCGTGGTCAGACGCTTCACGTCGGTCAGAACACGGAACGTAGCCTTGGCGGATCTCACAACGAAGGCCAGGGTGTCGGCCATGGCGAACCGGAGACGCAAACTGGCGTTTCGCGTGTGCTGCAGGATGGCCGACTGCTGCTCAGCGTCATACTGGACCACGTGGTTGATCCATGTGGTCCTGAGGTAGTCGAGCCATCGACCGACGGACCCAAGAGCCAGGGTCGCCGCAGCACGGTCGCGTCCGCCCGCGGGCGTGGGGTCGAAGCGGGTCCATCCCTCTCCCTCGATGTACGCCTCCACCCATGCGTGCGCGTCGCTCTGCCTTACGAGGTACCACTCGCCAAGGTCGTTCCATTCGCCGCCGTGAAACCCGCTGACGAGCCGGGCGGGCACGTTCAGGCATCTCACCAGGATGACCATGCTGGAAGCGAAGTATTCGCAGTGCCCTGACTTGCGGCTGAAGAGGAAATCTTCCACCGGCTCGACGTCGGGGTTCGGCTTGAGGTCGAGCGAGTAGGCGAAATTGCTCCTGAGGTATTCCTGGATCCGGCGGACCCGTTCGTGCAGGGACGCATTATCGCCCGGCGGAGCAATCTGCCGGGCAAGGTCTTTCACGCGGGGCGACAGGCCGGTCGGAAGCTGGAGATAGGCCTCTCTCCGTTCCTGCGTGAGCAGGCCCTTGTTCGGGAGGAGGTCGGATGGCAGGCCGTGGGCCGGGTCGGAGAAGTCGGAGAACGCCGTGTATCGCATGACCTGAGTCAACTGGATGGCCGTGCGGTAGGTTTCATCCATGGAGTTCCTGTTGACGGTGGGGAGTGCGGGGCAGCGCATGGACAGGAGTCCCGGGAGCGCGAAAAGGGTCTGGGCGCCCATGGGTTCGAGGATGACGCTCTGCTCGACCCATTGTATCTGGTCAAGACGGTTGCTGGTGAGCATGTCCACGAAGTAGGGGAAGTTCCTGGTGCGCATGGGGGTCTGCTTCAAGCCGGGGTCAACGGCTTGCCATTCCCTCCCGTCATAGTGCTGATAGGTGAGGCCGCGCCAGTAGAGGTCGTGCTGCCCGCTGAGGGTGTTTCCGTCCTTGTCCCGAAGTTGCACGTGCATGACGGGAGATTCGTCGCGAAGAACGCGGCCGATCTCCCCCAACCGGACGTTCTCGGAAAAGCCGGAGAGACGCATCAGCAGGCTCCCCGGGTTAAAGCGGAGGAAACCGGACTGCAGGCGCGGCGCGACGAGGAAGAAAGCGCCGTTACACAGCCATGCAACCAGCATGACCGTGAGGATCATCCGGTAGAACCTCTTTGAGACCACCCCCCGCATGTCCGGGGAAAGCGTGGGACGAACCGCCTCGCTTCCGGCGGGGAGGTACATGGTCCGCGACCCGTCGACCTCCCGATGAAAGTGCAGGAGGACAAGGCCGAGGAGCGCGGTGCAGGAGTACAACACGAACGTGATCGCGAAGAAGACGTTCACGGTGACAATCGCAGCGACGGCGACGTTCATCAGACTGATGAGATAGACCTGGGCGTAATCGCGGTCGGTCTTGGGGAGAAGGAGCTTGGCCATCTGCACGATGAGCAGGAAGTGGGCAAGCGAGAGAATCCAGCTCTCCGAAATCCAGAGGTAGTCGACCGCGGCGTAGGCGACGGAAAGAAGGATAATGAGGTTGAGCGAGAAGGGGCCGAGGAGGCTGTGTTCTTCTCGATCCTCACGAAACCATCCGACCGCGGCGACGACGGCGATAAGAGAGAGATAGACCGGATGCATCTCCCCCAGGCCGAGTGCGAGCATGCCGAGCACGGCGGCGAGGAAAGTGACCCTGCGGAGCCGGCGGTCGAAGTTCATGAAACCCCTCCGGCCGCAGGAGGCTGAAACAGGAGGTGGAATGCCTGGCTGTCGACGCTGACCGTGCGCAGCGCCGCGCCATGGCTCCGGTAGAGCTGTGCGCGCGCGGCGCGCTCGCGGATCCCGTCGAGCATCACGGCGACGACGAAGGTGTCGCTGATGAAGCGCGGGTCCAGGTCCTTTACGAGGTCCTGGAACGCCTTGTCCCGGCTGGGCTGGATCTCGGCAAGGGCCGAGAGGATGCGTCGTTCCTGGCGGGACCCCCTGTCGGCCGTCACCTTGACCAGGTCGCGGCCGTAGGCGGCGAAGGACACCTGGCAGTCCTGCCGGAGCAGCTGGTGCGCCAGGGTCGCGGCGAAAGAAACGGCCTGCTCAAAACGGTCGGGGAGCTCGGGAACGCCTTCGGGGACGTGCGCGTCCAGGAGAATGCAGACGTTCTGAGATTCCTCGCGGTGGTATTCCTTGACGAGACGCCTGCGGAGTCGCGCGGAGCTGCGCCAGTGGATGTGACGGGGATTGTCGCCGTCGCGGTATTCGCGGATGCCCCAGAACTCGTCGCGTCCGAGCTTGGCAAGGACCTTGCGGGCGCCCTGGTTGCGGAACTCGTTGCTCACGGGCAGAAAGCGGCCGGGGATGCGTCCAAGTTTCGGGAAGAGCAGGACCTCGGCTTCCACCGGATGATAGCTCCACTTCTCGAAGAAGCCGAACGGAAAGCGGGTGGCCACGCGGACGCGGCGGACAATCTTGCGGCCGCGGACCTCAATGCTCAGGTTCTGCTCGAGGGTGACAATGCTGTCGGGGGGGGACTTAAGGACGTAACTGCGGCTGACAAACGCTCCGTCGTTGCCTTCGAAATACACCTCAACGTGGAGGGAATAGGACGGCAGGTGCTTCTTGCCGTTTCGAAGGGAAAGCCTGGCCGGGAAGGATGCCCCGGCATATGCAATGGACGGGAGAAAGAGCTTCGCCGTCATGCGGCGGAGTGAATTCTCGGACAGCACCCCGCTGATGATGATGAAGCCGAAGAGCATGCCCAGGACGATGAGCAAGAGGTTGATGCGCGCGTTGATCGCGGTAACGCCGATGATCACCGTGAGGGCCAGGAGGATCTTGCCCTCGCGCGTGACGCGCAGGTAGCGACCCATGCGGAGATAGCCGCCGAGCAGGGGCAGCGTGGACCTGCGCATAAGGAGGTGCAGAACGCCGATGACGGGGATACCGAACGTGGCCGCGACAAAGAGGGGCAGGTGTCTGGCGATAAAGGCGAGGAGGGCGACGGCGAAGAACGCGAGGAAGAGCGGCCGCTTCACGCGGTCAAAGGCCCGTGTCAATCTGCCCGCATAGGCGGGGACGCGCTCTGTGGTCACCTGTGATCTCCGCAAATCGCCTGGACCCTCTCACCGGAGCGGCCCTCCGGCTCAGACGGGGACCGGGACGGTAGTGAGGATCGACTCAATGAGCTCCTGCGTGAAGAGCGCGGAGTTCTCGTGCATGAGACCCTTGGTGATGGTGCGATGGGCGAGGACCGGCACCGCGAGACGCTTGACGTCGTCCGGAATGACGTAATCCCTTCCCTCGGTGTACGCCAGGGCCTGCGACGCCCGGAAAATGGCCAGGCTGCCGCGCGGCGAAACGCCCACCTCGAGGTGCTCGTGGGCGCGCGTGCGGGCCGCGATCTCCAGGATGTAGTCGCTGATCGATTCATCCACGCGGACAGTCCGCACGTCCTGCTGGATGCGCAGCACGTCGTTCGCCGTGATGACGGGCTCCAGGGTCGATATGGGATGCTGGACCTGCTGGGAATACAGGATCTTCTTTTCGTCGGGAGCATCCGGATAGCCGATGCGGATGCGCATGAGGAAGCGGTCCAGTTGGCTCTCGGGAAGAGGATAGGTCCCTTCATACTCGATGGGGTTCTGCGTGGCGATGACCATGAAGGGTTGCGGCAGCCGGTAGGTGGCGCCGTCGATGGTGACCTGGGAGTCGTTCATGGCTTCGAGGAGGCTGGACTGGGTGCGAGGGGTGGTGCGGTTGATCTCGTCGGCGAGGACGAAGTTGGCGAAAATCGGACCGCGCTTGAAGACGAACTGGTCGTTGGCCGAGTTGAGAATCGACACCCCGAGGATGTCGCTGGGCAAAAGGTCCGGGGTGAACTGAATCCTCTGAAACGAACAGTCGAGCGACTTGGCGAGGGTCTTGGCGAGGATGGTCTTCCCGACCCCGGGGACGTCCTCCACCAGGAGGTGTCCGCCGGCGAAAAGTCCGATGACCGTGAGCTTCACGGTCTCGGTCTTGCCCATGAAGACCTTCTCGACGTTCTCGATGAGGCGCGCGATCTTGTCCCTGACCTTGAGTTCGAGCATTCGAATCCATCTCCCCGTAGAAGAAAACTGAGCGGTTCAGCGGCCCGAGAATCCCACCGGTCGCTGCAAGTTCCCGCTAAGCGCCCGGCATTCGACGGGGAGCCGGAGCGTCGGCGGCTTCGCGTAACGTCTTATACCCCAATCGGAAGCCCGGTGGCGTCACTTGGGGGAAAAACCGCTCCAGGCCGGTATCGCAATGCGCCGCGTAGCACTATGTTACGGTCCCCGCAGTGCCCGCCCGGGTGACTAGCAGGGTGCTAAAAATGTCATTCTGAGGACCCCGAGTCGCCGAGGGGGACGAAGAATCTTGCCCCGCATGTAGTCAATGTGCCCGATTCCAGCGAAAAAACGCGGATACTTTTCCCGGCGCACGGCCAGATCCTTCTCCCGATAAATCGAGATCAGGATGACACTGCTTTTTTAGCGACCTGCTAGTGGCTCCCTCTTAGATTGTAAGCTGTGAAAGCGGTTTTTCAACAGGGAAAGCGCACTCTCCGGACATGTCAAAATGCCATAAGAATTCGCCCGATTTTCTCAAAGAGTGCTAAACCGGATACAGGGAGCGGTCGATAGCATAAATGGAAGATAGAAATCTCCGCCAAGTGTGTGAGGATAATCGACCGAGCTAACAATAATCCCAGAGAGATGAGAACCTTCGCAAGTGCGAAAGCACTGTGAGGCATCTCACGTGGACTACCAGAACTCGGGTCGATTCCCTCCGCCACAAGCGGAGATTTTTTTGTACCTGATTGCTCTTGACTTTTCGGCAAGGGAGATTAATTTCTATGACAGGTGGAGGGCCCCGAGAGGGCGTCCACTTCGATGCCGGGATGGCGGAATTGGCAGACGCACCAGCTTGAGGGGCTGGCGGGGTCACACCCATAGGAGTTCAAATCTCCTTCCCGGCACCATTTTTTGCACCCTCCAACGGGATGCGCCTCTGGCCGGGTGGGCACTTCGCTCGGGAGCGTCTGAATGAGGCTCGCGTTTCTCGGACTTTCCGCCTGCGGCAAAACCACCCTCTTCAATGCACTCACCGGCGCACACGCCTCGGTCGGAACCTACTCCGGGGCGGGGACCGAAATCCACATCGGGCAAATCCGCATCAGCGACGATCGCCTTGCCATCGTCCGAAACGCATTCAAGCCGAAGAAGGTGACCCCGGCGATTCTCGAAGTGGTGGATACTCCCGCCCTGGCGGCGGGGGCGCACGAGAATCGCGAGGGGAACGCACGACTTGTCGCCACGCTCCGGGAAGCGGACGCGCTTGGCCTGGTCGTGCGGGCGTTCGCATCCGACCGGGTGCCGCACCCTAAAGATACCGTGAATCCGCTTCGCGACTTGGCCGAGCTTCGGGCCGAACTGGTAGTGGCGGACCTGGACGTGGTGGAGAAACGCATCGGGAAGCTTACGAGGGACATCGGGCGCGGCGGGGCCGCTCCCGCGGACACGAAAGAACTGGGCGTGCTCGATCGATGCAGGAAGGAACTGGACGCGGGACGAGGCATCTCAGGCGCCGGGCTCAACAGGGACGAGCAAAAGCTTGTGTCGAGCTTCGCATTCCTCACTCTCAAGTCGGCGATGGTGCTGCTGAACGTCGGCGAGGAGCATCTGCGCGGGCGGGTGAAGCCGACGTGGAGGACGGAGGACGCCGGCGGGTCGGCGTGCCTCGAGGTGTGCGCGGAATGGGAGATGGAGGTCCACGAACTCCCCAAGGACGAATGGAAGGCGTATCTCGGCGACGTGGGCATCGAGGAACCGTGCGAGGGGCGGTTTGTCCGCGCGGCATATCAACTGCTCGACCTGATCACCTTTTTCACGTGCAACGAGAACGAGCTGCGGGCGTGGCAGCTCAAGCGATATTCGACGGCGATCGACGCGGCGGGTTCGGTGCACACCGATATGGCGCGCGGGTTCATCCGCGCGGAGGTCATCGCGGTGGAGGACCTGAAGAAGCTTGGCTCGGTCAAGGACGTGCGGACGCACGGCAAGGAACGCCTCGAAGGAAAGACCGGTCCCGTCATGGACGGCGACCTCATTCATTTCCGGTTTTCGGTGTGAAGCCTCGTGCGTCCCGACAAGTCGGGACCTCTTTCAACTTGACGTGGTTGGGCCTTCGCGCTATACTTCCTGCCTGTTGTTTCGTTCGATAATCGAACCCAAGCGAGGGGAGGACTCACCGTGGACAAGGTTGTGCTAGCGTATTCCGGCGGCCTCGACACCTCGGTGTGCGTGCACTGGCTGAAGGCGGAGAAGAACCTGTCGGTGGTCGCGATGGTCGCGGACCTGGGCCAGGCGGAAAACCTGGAGCCGGCCG
>Ga0182017_10001372_pt1 | contig 18726 bp, 15 predicted proteins | sample 712E3DmetaG_FD_120492 | JGI IMG/M metagenome (GOLD analysis project Ga0182017, IMG submission 120492) | Permafrost microbial communities from Stordalen Mire, Sweden - 712E3D metaG | ecosystem: Environmental > Terrestrial > Soil > Wetlands > Permafrost | place: Sweden: Stordalen | collected... | reverse complement strand
TTTTATTACTTTGACATTGTGCTGTCCGGGCAGTGACCAGTCATAATTTCCAATCATATAATTGAATATTGCCAGTCTGTCCATCTCCTTCGGAATAATACTTTTCTGGGTCAGGGTTTTGGAATTTATAAGAACGGAATTTGTTCTTTCGGTTAACATTTCAACCGGTTCAATGAAAAATCCTGATTGTTTGACAGGTTTTCTTTTCTTCTCCGTGTCGATATAGTTTATTGTAAGGAGTCTCACCCTGAAACTTGTATCCGTGAGAACATTAAACAGCTTATAAATCAGGTACTCTCTCAATACATAATTCGCATTTTCACTGTTTGAACTACATTCCGGCACCAGTTTGATTTTAGATATCCTGTTCAGATCAGAATATCCGAAATTCACTTTTTTAAAGTTTAATTCGATGGGGGCAAAATCACAGTAATTGTTACGGAATACACCACGTGTCCTTAATCGTATATTCCCATTTATGGAATCCGTTTTGCTCAGATGAAAGGTTACTACAGCATCTAAATAATCTTCAGTTGGTTTCTTTTTAAGATAAGTTGTCATGTCAAACCGCAGGGATATTTCCAGCGGGCTATCATCTTCGAAAAGTCTGAAGCTATTTGCATGATTATCCTGTTTAGTGGAATGTTTATGGGTTTTTGCATTTTGACCCAAAACCGGCAGAATAAGAAATGTTACCAGGTAAACCAGAAAGAAAATCTTTTTTCTCATATTAAAAACATGAAGGAAGAGTTTCAAAACCTAACCATTTGTTTAAACATTCATCATATACTTATACAATGAATCGGATAATATTAGCCTGTATTCATCAGGACAAAAAAGATAAATTGAAAGCCTACGATCTGATTTTCTTTATATTAATTAAAGTAAATTTATGAAAATAATATTATATAGGATCCGTAAATGGAGTACAAATTAAATAATCAACTTAAAAAACAGGTTCATAGCGTAGATCTGATTATTAGTTTAATAAGGTGAGGCATTACAATTAGGAAAAGAGTTTGTCAGAAATCCGGAGAGGAAAAAGTACATCAATTGAAGAATGGAAAAGGCGATCATTTAAATATATCTTGTAAAACTTAAGTGTAATATTTATATTCAAATTCCCAAAAATAATAAGTCATCAACCTGATTGAATATTCCATTATCTTTGAGTAAATTTCAACTTAATTCACCATTATCTGATGCTTAACGTACTTAAACACCCCCTTTTAACTCACAAACTGGCAATTTTACGTCGTAAGGAAACCGGGACAAAAGATTTCCGGGAAACTCTCGAAGAGATTGCCGGTCTGATGGCATATGAGATAACACGGGATCTTCCGGTCAAAAACATCACAATTGAATCACCACTGGGAAAATGCAAAACCCAGGAGCTTGCAATAGATGTAGTTCTTGTTCCTGTATTGAGGGCCGGATTAGGCATGGTCGATGGAATCTCTAATCTTATTCCTACAGCCAGAGTCGGACATATCGGTATGTACCGCGATCATGTCACCCTTGTGCCGATGACCTACTATTCTAAGTTTCCTGATAACCTGCCGGATGCCATTGTTATGGTTCTTGATCCTATGCTTGCAACAGGAGGCAGTTCAACGGCAGCCATACAGATACTTAAAGACCACGGAGCAAAAAGTATAAAACTGGTGTGTGTGGTCGGAGCGCCGGAAGGTGTGAATCGAATAATGAAGGACCATCCTGATGTGCAGATTTACCTGGCCGGGCTCGATGACAAACTCAATGATAACGGATATATTGTCCCTGGTCTTGGCGATGCCGGAGACAGAATCTTTGGAACTAAGTAAGTTTTTACTATTTAGACCTTTATGCCGTTGTACCTTTGTACCCTTGAGCCAAACAATTCCTATCTTTCGGCTGTTATCTAAGCTATGCAGACTGAAAACGTAATCGAAGTAAAAAACGTCTGGAAATCCTTTAAAGCAGTTCAGGCAGTCAAAGGTGTAGATCTTTCCATTCCAAGGGGACAGTTTGTCGCTCTGCTTGGTCCTAATGGCGCCGGGAAAACAACTCTTGTCGAGATGATCGAAGGTATTCAGAAACCAGATAAGGGTGAGATAACCATTATGGGGAAAAAATGGAAGGGAAATGAGGATGAGCTTCACCGCATACTCGGTATTTCACTTCAGGAGACACGGTTCATTGACAAATTGCGTGTTTCCGAAACTTTACAGCTGTTTGCGGGATTTTTCAATATCGGTAAAGAGCGTGTTAATGAGATCATTGATATTGTCGGACTTGAAGATAAAAGGAAATCATACGTTGTTAATCTTTCAGGTGGTCAGAGGCAACGGCTTGCACTCGGAATCTCACTGATAAACAGTCCGGCTATCCTTCTGCTTGATGAACCAACTACAGGACTTGATCCGAACGCACGACGTGAAATATGGGAGATCCTTCAAAAGCTGAAAGAGAAATCAGAAACTTCAATGATCCTGACAACTCATTATATGGAAGAGGCAGAGAATCTTTGTGATTACATTATTATAATGGATCAGGGGAAAATTCTTCGCGAAGGTACGAGACATCAATTGCTGGAGGAAGATTCCAACGAAAAGGTCATAGAATTCACTTCCGAAAATGGAATCCTCCCGGAAGATATTCATGTTACAGGTTTCCCATTCACAATTCACAGGGAATCATCCGGCGAAAAAGGCTATGTTACTCTTGAAAATTTTGAAAATGATCTTCCGGCATTTATGACTTATCTTAAGTCGAAAAACATTAGCCTAAAACATATGGAGTGCAGAAGGAAAACCCTTGATGATCTTTTCGTTTCACTTACCGGGAGGAAGATAAATGAATAGGTGGTTCAGATTCAATCAGTTATGGCAGCTGATTTCCGCCCTGTTTCTTGAAATAATCCGGGAACCAGGAGTGCTTTTCTGGGGTATCCTCTTCCCTATCCTGATGTCGCTTGGATTGGGAATAGCTTTTACAAAAAAGGCAGACGTCCTGAGAAAAGTCGCTGTTGTCAACTCTGTTGATAGATTAAAAACCGACAATGATACCGGAATTATTTGGGGGTTTCTTAATAAAAAATGTGAGAAAAACATTCCAAATGACAGGGATACATACAACTGGAAGTATGTGATTAAGGACGAAAAGCTTGGTAATTCAATCTTCCTTTTTTACAATATTAACTGGGACGAATCTATGAAGCTGCTTAAAAGAGGTACTATAAATGTACTTCTAATGCAAAAAGAGGGTGCTGCAGAATATCATTTTGATCCAATGAACCCTGACGCCCAGCTGACCTATCTTAAACTAAGGAGCATTCTTGGTGTGGGTGAAGTAAAGACAGTTGTGAGCAATGCTGAAATAAAGCCACTCACAGTCGCAGGAACACGCTATATTGATTTTCTTGTACCGGGACTGATTGCAATGGGAGTAATGATGTCGTCAATGTGGGGCATCAGCTACGGAATAATCGAAAAGAGATCGAAGAAGCTTCTCAGAAGACTTGTTGCCACCCCGATGAAAAAATCACATTTTCTTATCGCGCTAATAACAGTCAGAATTACAATGAATTTCCTGGAATCCATGGTGCTGTTTATTTTTGCTCTGTTTGCTTTTAAAATGACTATACAGGGAGACATCACAGCTCTGATAGTGATGTTCCTTGCTGGAAATATTGCTTTCGCGGGAATCGCTGTATTCGTGTCATCAAATACCTCGAATACGGAAGTCGGAAACGGACTTATCAATTTTGTGGTGTTTCCTATGATGGTACTCTCGGGTATTTTTTTCAGCTATCAGAATTTTCCGGACTGGAGTATCCCTGTGATAAGGAAACTTCCTCTTACAATGCTTACCGACGGCATCAGAAGCATCTTTAATGAAGGAGCAGGATACCATGAGGTTATTATTCCTATACTGATACTCACTGCGACGGGAGTTATTTTTTTCTCTGCAGGACTGAAAATATTTAAGTGGCATTGACCGGAATATGCAGCGTTTGTTTTTCGCCACAGTCTTTATTATGAACTTTAGTACAAACCACATAATAAGGAAGAAATGAAAAGCCTGAAAATTTTATTTGTCGTGTTTGTCTGCCTCGGAATTACATCTTGTGTTAATGTACAATTCGGCAAGACAGTCAGAGGGGAAGGTAATGTTATAAAGAAGGAAAGAACCATTACTTCTTTTGATGGAATAAAGGTGAGCAGCGGAGTTGATGTATACCTGAGTCAGGGAGATAATGAGAGCGTTACCGTTGAAGCCGATGAGAATCTGCATGAATATATCATTACCGAAGTAAAGGACGGCGTACTTAATGTTTACACTGATGTCAATATCCGTGAAGCAAAAATGGAAAGAGTGCATGTTACAATGAAGGATGTAAAGTCACTTAAATCAACAAGTGCAGGCAACATAATAGGTGAATCTTCCATAAAAAGCACTGATATTGAAATCGGAGCCAGCAGTGCAGGTGATATCAGACTTGAAGTTTATGCAAAGAAAATTGAAGTTAATATAAGTAGTTCAGGTGATGTCACGCTTTCCGGAGAAGCTGAAACTCTAAATGCTGATCTGAGCAGTGCAGGAGACCTTGATGCATACAATCTTAAAACGAACGAAGTGGATGTCTCGGCTTCCAGTGCAGGTGATGCCAAGGTATTTGCATCTGAAAAAATAAAAGCACGGGCTTCCAGTGCAGGAGATATTTACTATCAGGGCGATCCAAAATATGTGGATGCACATTCTTCAAGTGCCGGAGGAATCCATAAAAGGTAACTTCCAAAACTATATATTCTTCCCCGTTATCTGAAGCCGCCGGGTCATTCCCGACGGCTTTTTATTACCTTTGTTACAATTTAAAAGGTAAACTATGACTGGGTCACCCGAAGCAGATGTTACTGTAATCGGTTCAGGAAGCTGGGCAACTGCCATCGTTAAGATGCTGTCAACCAACGCCACAAAAATATGCTGGTACGTTCAGATCGACGAAGAACTTAAATATCTGAAAAAATTCCATCATAATCAGAAATACCTTAGCGCTATTGACTTTAAACCGGAGAAATTGATTCTGACCGGCGATATTAATAAAGCGATAAAATCGGCAGAAATAATCATTCTGGTTACCCCGGCAGCTTTTCTTAAAGAGACTCTTTCTCCTTTAAAAATTTCTTTAAATGGAAAGACAATATGTTCAGCAATAAAAGGCTTCATCCCGGAAGATAATTGCATAGTAGGGGAATTCATGCACAAAGAATATAATGTCCCTTACAGCGATATTGTGATTATTACTGGACCAAGTCATGCTGAAGAGGTGGCGATGGAAAAACTCACCTACCTCACAATTGCGTCACAGGATAGTGAAAGAGCCAGGAATGTAGCCCGCCTTCTTAAAAATCATTATCTGAGAACAATTCTCTCTGACGACATTTATGGTACTGAATATGCAGCAGTCATGAAAAATATCTTTGCAATTGCTGCGGGTATTTGTATCGGTCTTGGTTACGGAGATAATTTCCTTGCTGTTTTGCTTTCAAATGCTGCAATGGAGTTAAAAACGTTTATTGACAGCATTCATCCGATTGACCGTGATATTAAGTGTTCTGCCTATTTAGGCGACCTGTTGGTTACTGGCTATTCACAGTTCAGCCGTAACCGTGCATTCGGTACAATGATTGGAAAAGGGTACTCTGTACATAATGCATTAATGGAAATGACGATGGTGGCTGAAGGTTATTATGCCGCAAAAGGAATTCATAAGCTCAGGTCTGAAATGAATCTCAGTATTCCGATCGCAGAAACGGTTTACAGGATACTATATGAAAATGCTATCCCCTCCAAAGAGGTTATCAGGCTGACAAAAATATTAAAGTAAAATTAAAGAAAACATCACTATAAGCCTGAATGGGTTTAAGCTTAATATTCTTTCACTATCCAAGATTGTGTTTCTTAATGAATTCGTCAATCACTTCAGTCAGATTTGGTAACCCGATTTCCTGGAGATCATAATAAACCCTTGTATTGGGCTTCCTGATCTTTATAATTCTGTTCAGATCGATCGGGGTTGCTATAATAACGCTGTCACAATCGGTATCATTTATTGTTTTTTCAAGATCGTGCAACTGTTCCGCACCATATCCCATAGCAGGAAGAAGTGTTCCGATATTAGGATATAATCTGAAAGTTTCACTTAACCGGCCGACCGTAAAAGGCCTTGGGTCAACAAGTTCAGCAGCTCCAAACTTTCTGGCTGCCACAACTCCTGCACCGATTTTCATCTCTCCATGAGTCAGAGTTGGTCCGTCTTCGACCACAAGAACTCTTTTACCTTTTATTATTGAAGGGTCGTCAACTTTTATAGGAGAAGCACCATCAATTACTACTGCGGTTGGATTAACTTTCTCAATGCTTTCCCTTACCGTCTGAATCGCTTCAGGTGAAGCACTGTCCATCTTGTTTATTATAATGACATCAGCAATTCGCAGAGTAACTTCACCAGGGTAATATCTCAGTTCATGGCCAGCTCTGTGAGGATCTGTCACAGTGATCATAAGATCGGGCTTATAAAATGGGAAATCGTTATTTCCACCATCCCAAAGAATAACATCACACCCGTTTGGATCTTTCTCAGCTTCACGGAGAATAGCTTCATAGTCTACTCCGGCGTAGATGACATTACCCCTTACAACATGAGGTTCGTACTCTTCCATCTCCTCAACTGTACATTTATGTTTTTCAAAATCCTTTACATCTGCAAAACGCTGGACTTTTTGTTCATTCAGATCTCCATAAGGCATTGGGTGCCTGATTGCTACCACTTTCAATCCTTTCTCCAAAAGAATTTCTATTACCCGCCTGGAAGTCTGGCTCTTACCGCATCCTGTTCGAATTGCGCCGACAGCAATGACGGGTTTTGTGCTTTTTATCATTGTATCTGCTGGTCCGAGAAGAACAAAATTTGCGCCAGCAGCATTTACAATTGCACTGACCGACATAACTTTCTGATAGGGTACATCACTATATGAAAACACACAATCATCAACCTGAAGCATTGCAATTAACTCAGGCAGGTTATTCTCAACAAAAATCGGTATTCCTTCGGGATATAATTTTCCGGCAAGCTCTTTCGGATATTTTCTTCCGGCAATATCCGGTATCTGAGCTGCTGTAAAAGCCACAACATTATATTGCTCATTGTTCCTGAAGTAAGTATTGAAATTATGAAAATCCCTGCCGGCTGCACCGATTATAATGACATTTTTCCTGGTCATATTGCCTCCATGTTTAAAGAATATGGTTTATAATTATTAAAGAAGTTTTTCGTTATTTAGAAGGTGTAAATTTATAACTTGAATACTGAAAAAACGACTCTTTTCACCTATTTTTTATCAGTTTAAAAAATGACTTTATATTACTGTATTACTGATAATTATCTATATTTGTCCTGTTTCTTGAAAACATGTTAAAGAAAATGTTTTACAGTTATTAAGGTATATGGCAAATTCTTTGTACTATTGAAATGAATTATGAATGTATTAGCCCATATATATCTTTCCGGTGATTCAGATAAAATTATCATTGGTAATTACATTGGTGACTTTGTAAAAGGCCGTGATTATCTGAAATATCCTGAAATGATCAGAAAGGGGATAATACTTCACAGGCATATCGACGGGTTCACTGATCGTCATCCAGTGGTTCATCGGAGTAAAATATTCTTTACCAGGAAATATCATAAATATTCCGGTGTCATAACTGATATAGTTTATGATCATTTTCTCACAAAAGAATGGGATTTTTTCTCGAGAAGGCCGCTGGAAAGTGTTACATATAATTTTTACAGAGCACTTGTAAATAATTATGAGATAATGCCTGAAAACGTGAGAGAGATGATGCCTTTTTTCATAATCAATAACTGGATTGAGTCCTATCAAACTATGAATGGGATACGTCATGTGTTAAGGACTTTAAGTAAACGTTCAACCCTCCCTAATGAAACAAGATTTGCAATGCGGGCCCTGAAGAAAAATTACTACTCGCTTCAGGATGATTTTATGGAGTTCTTCCCTCAGTTGATTGAGTATGTTGAGAAAGATTTTGGAATTGAGATATCTCACAGGATAACAATCCCATTCTGATCATACAAGATATTCCGTTCTGCTTGCATCAAGCCTCAGAAAAATAAACAACAAAATTGTAAAACCCCAGAGGGAACTGCCTCCATAGCTGAAAAAGGGTAATGGGATACCTATTACCGGTACAATACCTACCGACATTCCTATATTTATAAAAAAATGCATAAGGAAGACCGAAATTACTCCATACCCATAAATCCTTGAGAATGATGATCGCTGTCGCTCTGCCAGAAAGACAAGCCTCAGGAGCAGGCTGAGATAAAGTACGATTACAACCACCGATCCAATAAATCCCCACTCTTCACCAACCGTACAGAAAATAAAATCTGAACTTTGTTTGGGAACAAATTTGAACTTTGTCTGGGTCCCCTGTAAAAAACCTTTGCCTGTGAAACCTCCGGAACCAATCGAAATTATGGATTGATTGACATTATATCCTGTGCGAAAAGGATCTGATTTGAGACCAAGGAGAATGCTGATCCTGTCCTTTTGGTGAGGTTCAAGAATGTTATTGAAAGTATATTCCACAGTATTTATATATGTTATGCTTCCCATTAGAAACAGGTATATAATTAATATGGAATATGCCTTTTGCCGGTAAATGTACCAGGCAAATGCGATTCCTGAAAGAATTAGTGACAACATTATAATCAATTCATTACCAATACTTTTCAGAACATAATGATTTATCACATATAATGTAGTTGTAATTATTATAAAGATAGTCAGACCGGTAAGACACAATTTCCACTTCCTTGTTGCAAACCATGCAAACAAAATGGCAACAACAATCATTATTAATGTGACATATAGATTATTGAATAATAGCGCAATAAAAAAAAGGAAGACCGCCAGTAGCCCGGATATAAATATATAGGGGCTTAAACCTTCCCGAAAGAGTACCATAAAAAAGCCGAGGTAGATCATGACTGAACCCATATCAGGTTGAACAGCCACGAGTAATGAAGGTATAAGAATTATGCAAGAAACCTGCAAAAGATTTTTGAATTTTGTAAGTTCCTGCCCTCTTGAATTCAGATATCGTGCAATTGCAATTGCAGTTCCGATTTTTGCAAATTCTGATGGCTGAAGATTTAATGAACCAAATTCGAACCATGATCTGGCACCATTGATCTCTCTCCCCAGAATCAAAACCAGGATGAGAAGAATAATTGATCCGCCATAAATGAAATAACCAAAAAAGAAATAAAACCTGTTATCTATTATTACTACAAAAACCGCAATAATGATCGCAGCAAGAATCCAGACAAATTGCTTTCCATAACGCTGTGACAAATCCATTATTCCTTTGTGCTCTTCATTGTAAACAGCAGCGTAAATATTCAGCCAGCCAAGAACAACCATTACAAGAAACAGTAAAACAGTGAGTTTGTCTATTCGTAGTAATATGTTTTCTGTTCGTTTCACTTTTTAGGAAGTATAAGGTTCAGAATATAATCTTCAAGCCCTTTGTTTGATATTTGTCCTTTTAAATATTTTTCTATTATCAGGCTTGCAACAGGGGCGGCATAAGTTGCTCCGAATCCTGCATTCTCAACATAAACAGCAATAGCTATTTTGGGGTTATATTTTGGGGCGAAAGCAATAAAAACCGAATGATCTTTTCCATGAGGATTCTGGGCAGTTCCGGTTTTACCGCACATCACAATGTCTTTAAGGGCTGAAAATGCAGCGGTTCCTCCTTCATTCACAGCCATCTCCATACCATTAACTATATACTCAAAGTTTACCGAATCGATATCAATTTTATGCTTTTCTGTAAATCTATCGTTAATGACCGATGATTCACCCACAGATTTGACAATATGAGGAGTAATATAATAACCTCTGTTTGCGATTGCGGCAGTCATATTTGCCATCTGAAGAGGAGTCATTCCCAATTCACCCTGCCCAATCGCCAAAGAAAGAATGTTTAATGCTTTCCAATTAGTATTATTGTGTAATCTGTCGTAATATGTCCGTTCAGGGACAGATCCCGGAAGTTCGTTTACAAAATCTGTACCCAGGGTATTTCCAAATCCAAACTCCGTAACGTAACTTCGCCATTTTATATATGCTAAAGGCACAGAAGGATATACGGGATTTTCAAGTACTCTCCTGAAAACCTGGCAGAAGTAAGCATTACATGAATTTTTTATTGCCCCTTCCAGGTTTAGAGGTGATTCATGAGTGTGGCAGGCAACAGTCAGATATCCATTGTGACATGCAAACAAAGTGGAAGGAGAAATTACATTTTCCTGCAATCCAATCAATCCGACAATTGGTTTAAATGTCGACCCGGGTGGATAAGAAGCCATCAGAGCCCTGTTAAAAAGGGGTTCAAGGGAATCAGCTTGTAATTTTGTAAAATTCTCAGATCGTATTCTTCCAACGAGAAGACCCGGATCAAAATTAGGAGATGATACTAGGGCAAGAACTTCTCCTGTCTGAGGCTCAATGGCTACTATGCTTCCGGATTTGTTTTTCATGAGAAGTTCACCGTACTCCTGAAGATCCATATCAATTGAGGAGGTAATATTTTTGCCCTGAACTGCATCGGAATCCCTCCTTCCTTCTTCATATAAACCTTTCAATCTGCTGTAAACATCCACGAGAAAGATCTTTACTCCCTTTTTCCCCCTGATATCTTCTTCATACGCTTCTTCAATTCCGCTCTTTCCAATATAATCGCCTGGTTTATAATAAGCTTCTCTCTTGACAATGTTATCGTCCACCTCGCTGACATAACCAAGAATATGTGCACCAATTGGTTTTGTATATTTTCTTAGCGTTCTTGCCTGGACATAGAAACCAGAGTACATAAACATTTTTTCCTGAAATCGCGCATAGGTTTCTGCAGAAACCTGTTTAAGAAAAATTGAAGGAGCTTTTTTTTGATATTTGATAGCAGCCTTTAACCTTTCTCTGAATATTTCTTTGGTGATTCCCAATATGTTACAAAACTCTGTTGTGTCGAGTTTTGAAGTCTGTGCCGGAATTACCATAATATCATAGGCAGCCTGGTTAGATACAAGCATCTTGCCGTTTCGGTCCAAAATAAGACCTCTTGCAGGGTACTGTGTAACGTACCTCAGAACATTATTGTCAGCTGAAAGTCTGTATGATGTCTCAATCACCTGAATTCTAAACAGTCTGACAATCAATACGATAGATGCCAGCCCTATAAGAGCGATTATAACATATTTCCTGTTAATATATGCATCTTTCATAATGAGTCACTTAACGACCTCTTCTGTAGTACTCAGCTAACAGTATAAATGTCACTGAAAAAACTGAGCTTAATAATACTCTTAAAAAAGTTCTGAGAAAATCTGTAAACCGGAATACTTCGAGGTAAAAAAGACTAAAGTGGTGTATGAGGACAATAAATAACGTATAAATAAGAAACCATCTGAATCCATAAATTTCCATTGATGGTGTCGCGCCAGGATCATAACCATCCCGTGGAGAGATAAGCCTGAGAACGTAAGGTCTGAGAAAACCTGAAAGAACTGTGGCTGACGCATGCAGCCCGGGAGTTCCAATAAAGAAATCGATAGTAAGACCGGTAAAGAAAGAGATAATAAGCAAAAGCCATGGGGATATTTCAACAGGCAGAAGAAGGATGAACATAATATAAACATATGGGTTTATAAAACCGCTGAACTGTATATTATTAAATAGCAGCAGCTGAAGCAATATCAGAACGATAAAAATTATAGTATATCTTATAATCGAATTTATCATTGATACGATTTTTCAACTAGTTTTTGTTCAGTCCTTCTAAGATTGCCTATCACATTTACATAATTAAGTTTCTTGAAATCTGTTGCCAGCAAGATTCTGATTTTATAAAAATCACCTCCTGCTTTCTCAAAATCACTTACCACACCAATAAGTTTTCCCTGAGGAAAAATTGCCGAATAACCTGTAGTTTCGACAGTATCTCCTTCATTTATAATAACATGCTGAGGTATTTCATTAAGTATTGCATACTTATAATCCCTGCCGTCCCAGGAAAGGGAACCGAAGAAACCATTAGATTTCATCCTGACACTAAGCCGAAAGTCGAGATTCAAGAGTGACATGGCAACAGAAAAATTTTCTGAACTGCTTACAATAATGCCCGCCACTCCTTCTCCACTGGTCACAGCCATATCGACGTCAATCCCTTGCTTTATCCCTTTGTTCAGAGTGAAAAAGTTTTTCTGACGGTTGGTTGAATTGTTAACTATTTCAGCACTTGTATAAACATATTGTTGTTGATGAATTGTATCAGCAACTGAAAAAAAAAGCGGGCTTTCACTTTTTATCAATCGATCCAGTTTGTTCCTCAGGTCAACATTTTCCTGAGAAATCTTTGTATTGATTTCATGAAGATTCAGATAAGTTCTGGTATTGGAAATTTTTTTCTCAATACCGATGGAAAGAACTCTGACATTTTTTAATACTCGTGAGTTTTGATAATCATTGCCGGTCACGACCAGAAAAATAGCAATCCCTTCCAGAAGAAGAAATATTATCAGATTATTGTATCTGGCCAGAAAATTCAGCAGATTCTTCATTCAGACTGCTTTATTTATCTCATTAGGAACTGGAACTTATCAACATTTTTAAGTGCGACACCGGTTCCTCTTGCTACCGCATGCAAGGGGTCTTCAACTACTTTGAAATTTATATTTATCTTGTCGGTCAGACGTTTATCCAGGCCCCTGAGAAGAGCGCCGCCACCGGCAAGATAAACACCTTTGTTTACAATATCTGCATACAGTTCCGGAGGAGTCTGCTCAAGTACACTAAGGACAGCAGCTTCCACTTTAGAAAGTGATTTATCGAGACAATATGCAATCTCCTGGTATGAAACAGGTATTTCAATAGGAAGGGAGGTCATAATGTTCGGGCCCCGGACTACATAATCAGGTGGTGGGTTGTCAATATCGGGCAGGGCGGCTCCAACGCCGATTTTAATATCTTCAGCTGTTCTCTCACCAATTTTAATATTGTGCTGATGCCTCATATAAGCCTGAATATCAGCTGTAAAACCATCTCCTGCAATCCTAATGGATTTATTACATACGATTCCACCAAGAGCGATAACGGCAATTTCGGTTGTGCCGCCACCGATATCCACAACCATGCATCCTTCAGGAGCTTCGACATCGAGACCGATTCCGATAGCCGCTGCCATTGGTTCATAGATCATATAAACATCTCGTCCGCCAGCGTGTTCTGAGGAGTCGCGAACAGCACGGATTTCTACCTCGGTGCTTCCGGAAGGAATACAAACGACCATTTTAAGAGAGGGCGAAAATAGGCGCGGACCTTTGTTTATCATTTTTATCATTCCTCTGATCATCAGCTCTGCAGCATTAAAATCTGCAATCACGCCATCACGCAAAGGTCTGATTGTTCTAATATTTTCGTGAGTTTTCCCATGCATCTGCCTTGCCTTCTCACCTATTGCAATAAGTTTTCCTGTGGCTTTATCCACAGCAACGATCGATGGTTCATCGACAACAACTTTGTCGTTATGAATAATAATTGTATTTGCAGTTCCAAGATCAATTGCAATTTCCTGCGTCAAAAATGAAAATAACCCCATTGGATGTTATGATTAAATTGTTATATATCAATGTTTAAAATGTCTGATACCAGTGAATACCATTGCAATACCATTACGGCTGCAATATTCGATAGAGTCATTATCTTTTACAGATCCCCCCGGCTGGACTATGGCAGAAACGCCAGCGGTATGAGCAATCTCCACAGAATCAGCAAATGGGAAGAACGCGTCTGATGCCATTACAGATCCTTTCAGGTCAAAACCAAAAACATGAGCTTTCTCGATCGCCTGTTTAAGCGCGTCAACTCTCGAGGTCTGGCCTATCCCGCTCGCGCAAAGCTGTTTGTTTTTTGCGAGAACAATTGCATTTGATTTGCTGTGCTTGACAATTATGTTTGCAAAAACCAGATCTTCGTATTCACCAGGTTCCGGGACCCTGATTGTCACAGGTTTCATTTCGGCTTTTGATTCTCTGGTTTTGTCCTTTTCCTGCCAGAGTACACCATTCAGTAACGATCTGAAAACTGAATCTGTCTTTAATCCATCTTTCCTCACCAAAATTATCCTGTTTTTCTTTTGCTTAAGAATGTCCAGAGCTTCATCAGAATAACCCGGAGCAATAATTATTTCAAAGAATATTTTGTCAATTTCTTTTGCAGTTACTTCATCAATTGTAACATTTGTTACAATTATGCCTCCGTAAGCGGATACCGGGTCACAGGCCAGAGAATCTTTCCATGCATCTAGCAGACTGTTTCTTGAGGCTACGCCGCATGCATTATTATGTTTAATTATTGCAACAGTTGGCTTAGTAAATTCATCAATGAGGTTCAGTGCGGCATCGATATCCAGCAGGTTATTGTATGATATCTCCTTCCCATGAAGTTTACTAAAAACCTGTTCAAGATCACCATAAAAGATTCCCTGCTGGTGAGGGTTTTCACCATATCTTAGTCCTGAATGTGTATTAATGCTTTCCCGGAAAACAGAAATTTTAGCCTCCCTGTTAAAATAGTTGAAGATAGCAGTATCATAATGTGATGTAACTTTAAATGCTTCAGCAGCAAACCGTTTTCTTTCTTCAAGGCTTGATTTGCCGTTTCCTGTTTTCAGAAGATTCAGAAGATCAGGGTACTGGTCTTTTCCGGAAACAATCAGAACATCGTTATAATTCTTGGCACCGGCTCTGATCAGGGAAATTCCTCCAATGTCAATTTTCTCGATTATTTCATTCTCTTCAGAACTTTTTGCGACAGTCTCTTCAAAAGGATAAAGGTCAACTATAACCAGGTCAATTTCAGGGATATGGTATTTAGAAAGCTGTTCAATATCATCAGTATTTTCTCTCCGTGCTAGTATCCCTCCAAAAACTGATGGATGTAACGTTTTAACACGGCCTCCCAGGATAGATGGATATGTTGTCAGATTCTCAACCGATTCTACCTCAAATCCCAGATCCTTAATAAAACTGAAAGTTCCCCCCGTAGAAAAAATCCTTACACCCAAATCTCTGAGCCTGGAAACAATTTCAGCAAGTCCATCTTTATAATAAACCGAAATTAATGCGCTATTTATTTTTTTGCTGCTCATTATCTGACATTTACAAGCGCCGATTTATTTTTTCACCCGGGCGTTCAAAAGTAGCTATTTTTTTATTAAACCCAATGAATAATAACTAAATGAATTAATCCTGATTATCGGGAATATGTCTGATAAGTCGGAAGCTGGAAGTAAGAAGCCGGATGAAAGAAACTAAACTCATTCTACTCCCGACTTCGGTCTTCAGGCTTCCGTCTTCTTACTTCCAATCTGACAAGATTAAGAAAAATGGAAAGAATTATTTCATTACTCTTCTCTTTCAGAATACTAATAAAAGCTTTTTACTATATTTGAACCTTCAAATTAAACATGGCTAGAAATAAAAGATATATCTTTATAAGACTGCTGAGGGAAGGTATCCTATTTGCCGTTAACTCAGTTACAGTTAACAAGTTAAGAACTTTTCTTTCACTTTTTGGAATAACAATAGGGATATTTTCGATTATTTCTGTTTTCACTGTTCTTGACTGGATGGCAAAATCTGTTCACGACAGCATTGCAACCCTGGGTGACAATGTTATTTATGTTCAGAAATGGCCATGGTCCTTTGACAGGAATCTGGCCTGGTGGGATATTATGAAATGGCCTGCGGTCTCTTTTGATGATTATCGGACAGTTCTTAATAAATCGTCTAAAACTGAATCAGCTTGTTTCGATGTATCTAAACCAAAACAGATAAAATATAAAAAGAATGTTGCATCCGATGTTGAAATTACCGCCGCCACGATTGAATTCAAAGATTTAAGAGCCTATGAAATTGAAAAGGGCAGGTCCTTTTCACCTTTTGAATGCTCTTCCGGGAAAAATGTTGCTGTGCTTGGCAATGTAATCGCGGAACGTTTATTCGATAAAACTGATCCAATCGGTAAGGAGATCACTATCGGTGGATTTAAATCAACGGTAATAGGTGTTATTAAGAAAGAAGGGAATGGTGCATTAGGAAACTCATTAGATGAACAAACTCTTGTTCCATTAAATTTTGCAAAAGCATTTATAAACCTTACTAACAGATTTGTTAATACAGAGTTGATGATTAGGGCAAGACCAGGCGTTTCTGTTCAGGAATTAACCGACGATGTTACAATGGTGTTAAGAGCGTCAAGAAGGATAAAGCCAGGAGCGCAAAGTAATTTTTCTGTTAACCAGGCTACTCTTCTCACTCAGGGTTTTGATGCAGTTTTTGCCGGGATTAACATCGGAGGATGGTTTATCGGGGGTTTTGCTATTCTTGTGGGCGGATTCGGAATAGCAAATATAATGTTTGTTTCAGTCAGGGAAAGAACTAACCAGATAGGTATTCAGAAAGCTCTGGGAGCCAAAAAGTTTTTTATCCTTCAGCAATTCCTTGTCGAATCTTTTTTACTCTCCGTACTTGGCGGATTACTAGGGGTTATAATGGTTTTTATTGGAACTCTTATTGTCAATCATAATTACGACCTTAATATGTATCTGACAATTGGTAATATTCTCCTCGCTATTTTTATTTCAGGTCTTATCGGGATCGTAGCAGGTTATGCACCGGCATTGGCTGCAGCAAGGATGAATCCCGTCGATGCAATAGGATTCTCTTTCTGATATTATCTTCCCATAAGATTATCTTCAATCCAGTTAGTGAGATTAACAAACTGAATTACTGATAATTGTTCGGGGCGAAGATGGAACAAAGGATATTCAGTAGATTTTAATTCAAATACCGCTCTTACAGAATTCCGGAGAGTCTTTCTTCGTTGATTAAAGCAGGCTTTTACCACTTTTGTAAAAAATGCTTCATTACATCCGAGACTGATTGTCTCATTTCTTCTGAGCCTTACAACACCTGATTTTACTTTTGGCGGAGGTGAAAAAACATTTTCAGGGACAGTAAAAAGATACTCAATATTATAGTATGCCTGCAAAAGAACACTTAGAATACCATAAGTTTTGGACCCGGGGCCGGCACAAATTCTTTCAGCAACTTCTTTCTGCAACATTCCGGTAACCTCAAGAATCTTGTCCCTGTGATCCAGAACTTTAAATAGTATCTGTGTAGAAATATTATACGGGAAATTACCTATCACTCCTAACTTTTCATGAAATATTGAATCAATATCCAATAACAGGAAGTCTGCCCTGATAATGTTTGTTAATCCGGGGAAATTCGCTTCAAGATAATGAACTGATTCATAATCAATTTCAACGACTCTGAAATCCTTAAAATGACGTTCAAGGAGAAATCCTGTGAGTATTCCCATACCAGGGCCAATTTCAATAACAGAGTTATAACCTTCACCGGTAAGAGAATCAGCAATTAAAGCAGCAATATTCCTGTCTTTAAGAAAATGCTGTCCAAGGCTCTTTTTTGCCCTTACCTTATTCATACCCGTGGATATAGTTTATAAGTTATTGTCTCAGAATCAGAGTAATTGCCGTCCAAATTTTCTCCAGAAAGGTAACCGGAGAGTCTCAAGCCAGTCGATAAATCTCTTCAGCAGATTATAATAAAGTGTCACAAAAAAGAGAGATATCATAATCCACATTGCTGAAAGATTGAATATAAGTGTTGGTATATTTTTATTCCCCAGGACTTTATATGGCGCATAAAATTGTGCCCGTCCAATTTTGGAGTCAGGAATCATAAATATAGGATGGGTTTTTTGTATAATCCTTTTCTTTCCTTCATATATATCGGGAGGGTTATTTTCATTTTTTAGTACTTCATCAAGTCTTTTGTTTTTATACCTATCCTGCAATTGAACATATCCACCTATACCGATTTTTTTTATAGTTTCATCTATGACCAGAGCTCTCTGTTTATCTGCCAGTTCTGCCTTAAGTCTGAAATGTTGCTTTAATGTTGTCAGATAGCTGATTATACTGTCTGCTGTAAAATCATTGAAATTTTTATATTTCAGATTATTGAATTCAGGAGGTAATGATATCCCCGAAATTTTTGAAAGGTCCTGAATATGAAAATTAAGTAACCTCAGATCTTTCTCCATCGATTCCTTAAAAAGCGGATCATTATTATCAACCTTATATAAACTGACTTTTGTCCTTAATTCCGAAATAAGTGTCCTGGCAATATAATCATTCCGGCTCTCCTCCAGATCATACTTAAAAACAGGACTCTCAAACTTGTTGCTTTTAAACTGTTCGACAGTAATTGCTTCATATGCCCATCGTGTTGCCATAAGATCGCCAATGACCGGTACATAGACTTTATTGCTTATAGATTTATGAAGATCATCAAAATTAATCATTGCTCCACCCAGCAACAGCTGAGGAACCAGAATAAGAGGAATAAGGATATAGATGCTGACAACTGTTCTCATACCTGCTGAAATGTTAAGCCCTATAAGGTTCCCATAACAGGCTGCCGTAAAAAGAATCAGCCATTGCTGCCACATCATTCCTCTGATTTCCAGTATTCCGCTGGCTACCAGGACAAATAGTAGA
>Ga0182017_10001371_pt1 | contig 18739 bp, 11 predicted proteins | sample 712E3DmetaG_FD_120492 | JGI IMG/M metagenome (GOLD analysis project Ga0182017, IMG submission 120492) | Permafrost microbial communities from Stordalen Mire, Sweden - 712E3D metaG | ecosystem: Environmental > Terrestrial > Soil > Wetlands > Permafrost | place: Sweden: Stordalen | collected... | reverse complement strand
TACGTCTATATCCCGAAGAGAATCGGCTCCGGAAACAATTATCGGATTAAAATCAGCGCGCTCCCCGATACTTCAAAATACGATTTCAGCGGCTACTTTTCACTCTACTCCGATTATTCCGGCGCCATCACCGTAACCTACCCGACCACCGGCAGCCGCCTGATGATAGACTCTTCGGATACCGTTCGTTGGAAAACAACCGAATTTCCCGGACCCCGGTTACGTCTCGATTTGTATTGCGACACATCCTTCGTTTCCACCATTGTGGAAGGAATGTACACGACCCTCGATAAATACCCCTGGCATTCCATCAGCACTCCCTTGGGAACCCGAACGAATTACCGGATAAAAGCAACGAGCGAAAACGACGAGGCGCTCTTCGGCTACGGCGGGTATTTTACCATCGCGTCAATCTACTCCGGCGGATTCACCATCACATCGCCAACCCGCTCAACGGAGTGGCCTTCGGGATACTCCTACTCCATTCTCTGGGATACGACGGGTAACCCGGGGCCAAGCGTGTCCTTGCGGCTCTATGCGGACACGACGTTCATCCTTTCCATCGCCGCGAGCGCACTCAATAACGGAAAGTACCTTTGGGCTTCGCCGTACGGCATGACCACGGACTCCGTGTACAGGATAAAAATCATCTCCGCGCGGGACGCCGGCCTCTTCGCCTTCAGCCCCCCTTTCACGATGACGGGCATTGCCGCGGACCGCTATGAACCCGACAACAAACGATCATCCGCCCATGCGCTTACCCTTGGAACAACGGAGAACCATACGATAACCTGGAACGATACCGATTGGGTACGCTTTGCCGCCGACAGCGGAGCGTCCTACATTATTCAAAGTAAATGCGCCAACCTGTTTCAAATACAGTGCGCCCTCTTTCCCGATACCGGCAGCGCGTACATCGCCGCCAATTCCTCCTTAGCGCTCGCGTGGATGTGGCCGTGCGTCAAGAACGGCAAGTATTACGCGCGGATCGTCTCGGCGGTCGCCGCCAATTCCGGCGAATACTCCTTCAAAATCTCCCGCTTCGATCCCGCTACGCTCGCCGCCTTCACGGCGCCTTTGGCTTCATCGAAAATCACTGCCGGGGCCTCCACGACGATCTCTTGGGTCCCCGACTCGGTCATTTTCGGCTCCTCGGTGCTCCTGTATCTTTATAAGGGATCAAAACCGATCACGGCGATTTCATCAGCCTCCCTGCCCAATAGCGGGAGCTACCAGTGGGCCGCGCCGCTTGGATTTCTCAGCGGCGTCGACTACAGTCTTCGCATTGTAAATGCAACCGACGACCGGTTTTACGGGCAAGGGCCCGTCTTCTCCATAAACGGCATGGCCCCCGACCAATTCGAACCCGATGACAGCCGGGACCGGGCCTCCGCCCTCACCATGGGCGCCTGGCAGGAGCATTCGCTTTCATGCAATGATACCGACTGGATACGCTTTTCAGCCGTCCAAGGGACGCGTTATATTCTCCTTCTCTCATGCTCCCGGAACTTGCAAGCCGCCTTCACCATGTTTCCCGATACCGGCAAGCAAACCTCATTGACCGCGGCGACAACGGCGCAGGGCTCGCTTTCCACCATGTGGGCGTGCCCCGCGAGCGCCCTGTATTATGGTTGCATTACCGCCGCTTCAGGCGCCGGAAGCGCCGCCGCCGCGTTCGGGGCTTATACCGTCAAAGCGCTTTTGTTCGACTCCCTTACATCGGTCCAATTCACGGCCCCAACAACGGGTGCGATCCTCGTTACCGGCGGGCCCGCAACAATCAGTTGGGTTCCCGACTCCATCATTCTCGGCGACAGCGTTTCGATATACCTTTGCAAAGGCATTACGCGGCTCTCCCTGCTTACGGCAACGTGCCCGTCAAGCCTCGGAAGTTATGCGTGGACCATCGCCGATACCCTGAAACCCGGCGCCGATTACCGGATAAGAATCTCGAATACGTCAAAGCCGTCCTATTGCGGTTTCAGCGCGAAGTTCACGCTCAGCGACGTTAAGCCCGATGATTTTGAATCCGATGGAACCCCGGACAAGGCGTCTCTGGCCGGGCTTGATTCAATGCAACGGCATACTATTACGTATAACGATACCGACTGTATCCGGTTTTCCGCCGACAGCGGATCGCAGTATTTACTATCGGCAAACGGCGCCGCCCAGTTCAGGGTCGCGGGAACGCTCTATTCAATTTCCTCGGTACTGCCGGTGTTCGCCCTTGCGCCAAATAGCGGCGGCCAAAGCAACAATGTGTGGCCATGCGTAAAATCAGGTGTCTACTATGTAAAGATTACCGCGAGCTCCCCCGGCGCCACGGGGGCGTATTCCTTTAAGGTAAGCGTTTTCAATCCCGAAACCATCGCGTCGTTCATAGACCCCGCTGCCGGCGCCGTTTGGCCGGTCGACTCCGCGCGCACCCTGCGCTGGAATCCTTCGATCGATCTTTTCGGAGCCTCGGTGGCTCTTTACCTTTATGAGGGCGGCAGTCAACTTATTCCCATCATTGCCTCCACCGCCAATAACAGCATTTTTACCTGGAACATTCCATCGGGTTTGGCATCGGGCAATGATTATCGCATAAAACTCGCCTCCTACGGCAATGAATCGCTCTACGGCCTAAGCCCGGTCTTCACCCTCAAAGGTATGCCGGGAGACGCGTACGAGCCCGACAATTCGTGGAATCAAGCGCACGGCTATACCCTCGGAACAACCGAGCTTCACAATATTACCTACAATGATACGGACCTGATTAAATTCGCCGCCGACAGCGGCGCGGCGTATTTCGTACGAGTCAATGGAGCGAACGCGTTTCGAACGACCATCGCCTTCTATTATGAAAACAACTGGAACGGGTATGATCCGTATGTATCGGACGCCTCGGGCGCGATCGTCGCGCTCTGGCGATGCGTTAAAAGCGGGACCGCCTACGCCCGGATAAACGCCTCCACGTCAACGCTCTCCTTGACAGGCGCCTATTCATTTGCCATTACAAAATTCGATTCCTCGAAGTCGGTGGTTTTCGTTTCCCCAAAGGCCGCGGCTTCCTTCGCCTCGGGCGGCGCCATTCCGGTCGAATGGACCCCCGATACGAGCTTCCTGGGCTCGGCCGTTTCGATAACGCTGTTCAAAGGGAATAAGGCGGTCATGAGCAGCGCGTACGTGGAAAATACCGGAAAGACGGATTTCTCTATTGCAACGGCTACGATGATCAGCGGCGCTGATTACCGCCTGCAAATCGCCAACTTTCGAAACAATGGATTTTACGGATTCAGTCCCTCCTTCTCCATCAGCGGCGTTGACGCGGTCCCCGACGGATATGAAGTCGACAACACGCCCGATAAAGCCCGGACCATCGGCATCGGCGCCCCGCAGCAACATAACTTTATTTTCAATGACACGGATTGGATACAATTACAGATTGCCGCCGGCGCGCGATATATTCTCATGGGAAACCGCTCCGCCGGCAGCGACATTTTCGTGAACGTGCGCTACGGTTCATCAACCGCGGCGCCGTCGTCGTTTCAATTCTCAAACAACTCCAACAACTTCCGTACCTTGACACCCGCTTCAACAAGCGGCCCCTGCTTCATAGAGCTCATGGCCGCCGCGTCGAACATCTACAGCGCCTATACCTTTAAAGTACTCCAGTACGATTCCTCGATCGCCATGAAAGTCACCAGTCCGGCGGCGGGAACGGTGATCAAATCCGGCCAGAACACCGTGATCTCATGGGTGGGAGATTCAAGCATTTTCGGCCAATATGTCTCGCTGTATCTTTACAATGGGAATACCGTCGTCGGAACATACCTCAGCAATAATACCGGCAGTTTCACCTGGAATGCGGCCGGCGTTGTGTCGGGGAGCAATTATCGCATAAAAATCGTGGGAAGCAGCGATACCTTGTTCTATGCATTCAGCCCCCTCTTTGCCGTTAACGGCGTCGATGTGGACGCCTATGAACCCGACAACACTCCCGGCCAGGCCTCGGTCCTGACGCCGGGAATCATGCAGCAGCGCAATCTCGTTCTCAACGATACCGATTGGATCAAGATAGCCGGTGATGGCAAATACAAGTACTTGTTCGAGTACACGGCGGACCAATCGCTCTGGATAAACGTCCAACTCTACGATAGCGCCAACGCATCAAAGCCGTACTCATATCTCCTTTCGGATAATTACATGAACGGCAATACGACTATTTCCCTTTGGACATGCAAGACAAGCGGAACCTATTATGTGCGAGTCGCGGCCTTTACTTCATCCTATAACGCGGGCAATTATACGGTGAAAGTCACCCAATACGACACGTCGCTCACCGCCAAGATTTCCAGCCCGGCCGCCGGGCAACTCTGGACGGCGAACGCCGCGAATACGGTGATATGGACTCCCGACGCCGACCTCTTCGGATCAAAGGTGAATATCAGCCTCTTCAAAAACTACCGATATGTTGTCGCGGAATATGGCGTGCCGAATACGGGATCGTATTCCTGGGTGGTTCCCTTTTACGTTGAAAACGGCAGTGACTACCGCGTGAATATCTCCCGATATGACGCCGGCGGCGTCACCGGTAGTTACAGCCCGAACTTTACCATTACCGGCGGCTTGGTCGCGGATTCGTATGAACCGGACAATGTGCAAAGCAATGCGGCGCTCCTCACTCTTGGAGAAGTTCAGCGGCATACCCTGGCGGCAAACGATACCGATTGGGTAAAATTCCAAGCCGACAGCGGCGCCACCTATACCATTCAGGACAGCACCACGTCGACCAGGCTACAGAGGATTCTTTTCTATTCGAATAGCGGCGCTTGGGTAAAGTTCTTTGAAATCGATAGTGGCGCATCAACCGCCCAGTGGCTCTGCGATAAAACGGGGACCTACTACCTGTGCACAACCGTTTATTCGAGCATGTTCGGGGTGGGAACGCCGGGAACCTATTCGATAAAAATGACAAAACCGTAATTCATCAATAACCGTCTTAAAAAGGGTTTAATTTCCCGGATACGATTTCGCGTCTTTTCGGCTATCATGGCAGGTTGACGAGATTTCGGATATCTTTTGCTGTATTTTGTTATAACGCTTTAGGAAATCTTGGATTTCATTTTCAACAAGCACGCAAGCCTGAAGAAATGCGCAAAGCCCAGGAGGAATGGCTTAAAACCGATAAAATGTGCGGCATGGTGGAGGACGCTTCACTTATTAATAAAGTCCGCCTTCTTGATCAAGGTTTTTCCGAAGGTTATATTCAATTTTTTCGCGATTCGCTGGTTGAGGTACAGAAGACTAATCTTGTTTTCCACGACCGGTATCGACGACGGCTTAGCGCCTTGCAGAATATTAATTGCCGTCTTCGCCGCCCACTCACCTTGCTCGGATGCCGACTTAGCCATACAGATCAATGCAAATGGCGCCATGAAATCGTGAACCGTACCGGTGGGTATTCGCGTTTGTTCCTCCACGAACTGCTGTGCCTTATTGTTGTCCCAGTCGCTGATGCCTGCATAGTTTTCTAGAATTAAAATATTCATGCTATCCTGCAGCTCCACGAACGCCTCTTTCCATGCCGCGAACGTGAGTACGGATCTGTTGAACATATCGGTTTGGCATTTAAGCTTGATATTCACGAACTCCTTTAAATGCGTTTCGTTATCCGGCCCTAAAATTCCGATTCTGACGCCTTTTGCCCAAGATTTCAAGTAGGTTAGTAGTGCATTGACAGGAGCTACTTCAACCATACCGGTGACATTGCTGCACGGGAAGCCGTAAATACCCGCATCCCAGTTGATTCCGCAGAACACGATAGGCAGGGAGGTGTTTTTTAAATATGGAACGACAACATATTGGGATGCATTGTCGTCCGCCGCGATGACGATGTCGGGATTATACCGTTCAATAAGCATTTTCGCTTGTCTTCCCGCCTGCAGTTTGTCATTCTCCGAGGATTTGCGCTTGGTATCCATCCTGAAAATATTGAGGTCATACCCCGCCGGAGAAATGATATTCTTGACGCTGGAGGTAATGCCGTCGCTCCAAAGATACCCTTCATTGTAGGAATCGATGAACAGCACTTTCTGGCGGGCATAGGACATGGCGGGCGCAAGTATCATGGCTCCCATGACTATTACGACGATTGCGAATGCATTGCGCTTACCAACGAAATCGGTAGTCATGATTATGGTATATCCTCCCCGAGTTGCCGCGCAGAATCACCTGAACCCAGAGCGAAGCTGACGGGTACATGGTGAGATTTTACAAATGAACAGATAGGTAACTGCGTAATGATGGTATCATTGGGGGGTAATTTTGTCAATACTCATAGTAGCGGCGGAGAAGTGAAGATTGAAAAACCTAAAATATTTTTCTTAATCACCATTTTTATCAATATTTATCCGTTCGCGCATACGTCATCAAGCTTGAGCGGAAATACCGGGAAAACCCGGAACGTGAACGTCAAGCACCTAATTTTATCATCCAGATCGAGCATTTGCTGTCGACAACCGCAATCGCCATTCCGGCCGGACCGCATTTTATTAATTCATGGGTAATCAGGGATTTTGCAAATCGAATCGCTTTCGAATAATTCCGTTCACCATGTGCGATATCGTATTGCGGAGGTTTCGTGCAGGTGAAAAGAAACAGTAGTGCGCCTAATGAAAGGATTATGCCGAAAAGGGCTTTACTTACTCGATAATATCGGATCATTTGTTTGACTCCTCTCTCGACGTCGTACGGTATACTATACAGATTTGTCGTTTATAATGTTTTTTTGCATTGTCTCAAGCTCATCCTTGCGAGGAATAAGCTTTGTGCGGATATACCATGCGACAATCTTCTTCAAAAATTCATTTGACTTCGAGTTATACTTGAGTTATACTAAGGATATGAAAACAGCTATTTCAATTCCTGATCCGTTATTTAATTCGGTTGAGCTTATGGCGCATAAGCTCAATGTCTCAAGAAGCGAATTCTTTGCCAACGCCGCAAAAGCCTATATTGACAACGTTAAAAAACAGTCAAGTACGTACAAACTTAATAAAATTTATTCGGCAACCGGCAAGGAATCACACATATCGAAAGAGATATCCACGATGCAAGCTTCATCAGTTCCCGGTGAAGAATGGTGATTCTGCGCGGAGACATTTGGTGGGCATCGCTTGATGCGCCCCGCGGTTCGTCGCCGGGATACACTCATCCTTTGGTCATTATCCAGGCGGATGATTTTAACAAAAGCCATATCAATACGATTGTTGGTTTAGTTATAACCTCAAATTTACATTTAGCGGATGCCCCCGGTAATGTGTTTCTTGAAAGGTCCCTCAGCAAATTACCCAAGGATTCAGTTGTAAATATTTCTCAAATAGTTACCATCGACAAGACCTTTTTGCGTGAAAAAGTAAGTCATTTGCCCAAAGCCTTTTTATCGGAAATTTCTGAAGGAATAAAGTTGGTTTTGGCGCTCTAAACATTTGCTGAATTCATCGCATCAACGAATAGTGGGACGGAATAGTGGGACGGTGCTCAATTAATCAATTAACGAGATCGCAAGACGGGAATGCAATTCTGCACCCGTATTTAGCATCATGGATACTGCTGATCCGCCAACACCTAAAAACCGAGCAATTGCAATAATTGGTATGTCAAATTGTCGGTTACTTTTGAACATAAAATCTTTTAATAAGAGTATGCGCTCCGCCCGAAAGTTCCAACAGAAACATTCCCTTCGGCAAATCAAAAAGTGGAATTTTAAAGCTCTTGCCGTCGCAGCGATGAGCTGATGCGTTTACCCGCCCCGACGGAGTCAAAATTCGCACGACCCGATTGCCCGCGGCATATTCCGGAAGAACAAGATACCCGTTTTGAATCAGTTCGGACGAATGCTTTTCAAAGCCGCTTTGAGGAAGTTGATTTCCGATCGCCCCGACCGTCCCATATACCCATGCGCAGGAATCAATGGATGCCGCGCCGTTTTTATATCCGATTGATTTAATAGTGTTTTTGCCTTGAGAAAGCTTTTGCGACGTCCACTTGAAAATATCCGTGCCATTTGCCGCAATGGCGCCTATTAGGGCGCCATTGATATACAACTGTACGGAATCCGTATTGGAATACACCTTAACTTCCACGGTGGCGGAGGGCCGCGGAGTAAACCTTCGGCTGGTGATATACACCACGGGATCGGTTGTCCAATTCGCCTTATAGAAGTAGAAACAATCTTTTTTTGTTTTTCGGTCATAGGTCACCATTCCCTTGTCATTCCTGCCGGGCGTGTCGCCCTCATTGCGGGAGTCAACCGCGAAATCGAACATGCACCAGATGAATTTGCACCAGAAAAAATTGCGGGTTTTTAAAGCGGACCAATAGGATTCATGCACGAAATTCTGATACTCTTCCGGGTGGGGCGAGCCGTAAGGATCGGGCTGCGGAGGGTTTTCGGCATGTTGGGTAATGCAACCGCCGCCGCCGTATTCGCTCATGCCGAGGCACTTGCTTGCATATACCGCATGCATCCGGTCCGACCAATGGGGGAATGCGCTCAAGGGTCCGTTATCGCTATACCAGCCGAAATATTGGTTGAAACAGTTCACATCCGAATGCCAGTTCAAGGCATTGGTTGTATTGGTATCGTTTTTCGTGTTCGAGGCATAGGTGGAAAGCCGCGTGGAATCCTCGACATGAATCAGTTTGTGCAGCGCATCAAGGATCGGATTGGGGTCGGGACTGCCGGTTATTTCATTGCCGATTCCCCAAAAGAAAATTGACGGATGATTGTAATTCTGGCGGATCAGTTCCGTCATTTGCTGCTGAGCGTTGGCGTTAAAGGAGTCGGAAATCGTTACTCTGTTTACCAGGGGAATTTCCGCCCATACCGCCATGCCGGCGCTGTCGCATAAATCGTAAAAATATTCCGCGTGTTGATAGTGCGACAGCCGGATGGCGTTACAGCCCATTTCCCTGATCAGATTGAAATCCTCAAGGTGCTGGGCGGGGCCGATCGCCCAGCCCATGTTCAACCGGTCCTGGTGGCGATTGACTCCGTGCAAATCCTTGTAGGTATTGTTCAAATAAAAGCCCGTGTTCGGATCAACCCTGAAAAACCTCAGACCAAGGGGTTGTTTCACCACATCCGTCACCGTGCTTCCGTCAAGCACTTGAACGTAAACGTTGTACAGGTACGGGTCGCTTAAACCGTTCCAGAGGTGAGGATTTTGAATGGTCACCGGTTGAACAAAATCAACGGTAGCGCCGGTTGCCACGGTTTGCGAACTATTCGCCGTGGCGATCGTGGCGCCGGAGGCGTCTGCGATGGTGGTCAGTACGGTCGTTATTTTTGACGCAGCCCCGGCGTTTCTTACCTTGGATACCACGCGCACGGAGGCTGAGGCGGCGCTTACCGACGGCGTCCTGCAATAGACCCCCGGCGAGGCATAATCTAACGGCGTAACGGCTAGTTTGTCGGTAATGAGCAAATTGACGTCGCGGTAAATGCCCCCGAAAAAGGTGAAATCGGCCGCCAGAGGAGGAATGTCGTTGTTGCTTGCGTTGGTTACCTTAACCGCCAAAACATTGTCTCCGCCGACAAGCGCGCCGGCGGTTATGTCGAAACAGAATGCCGCAAACCCGCCCTTGTGCTCACCTAATAAAGTTCCATTGAGGTAAACATCGGCCACCTGGTTCGCGCCGTCGAATCTAAGGAAAAGACTTCGTCCCGAATATGAAGCATTTATGGTGAAGTGTTTCCTATACCACCCTACGCCGCGATAGTAATTGCTCCCGCCATCCTGGCCGTCGAGGTTGTTCCAGGTGTGGGGCAGGGTAAGTGACGTCCAGCCATTATCGTTAACGGAAACCGCCTGAGCTCCGGCAACGTCCTGCTTGATGAATTTCCAATCAGCGTTTTGGTTTTCGATGACGCGGTTGGACGCGGGCGGTGCAAAAGCATGAAGCGCCGCGGGCATGAACGTCGAGAGAATGAAAAGAATACTCGTGAGTGTTGTATGTGCTGCGTCTTTGCGGGAGGTCATTAACAGTATCTCCTTATTAAGGGCGAATGTGTGAGAGAATTTCTTTTAAAATACTTTTTACGGAGTTCCCGTCGCATTCCTGATTTGAATTATGCCGGTGTATTAAAAAAACAACCACGTAAAGAGAATGGGGCGGTGCTCAATTAATCAATTAATGGGATCGCAAGACGGGAATGCAATTCTGCACCCGTATTTAGTATCATGGATACTGCTGATCCGCCAATACTTAAAAACCGAGCAATTGCAATAATTGGTATGTCAAATTGTCGGTATGCGGTATATGCTAAAATTTTGCGTGCATTGGAAGCGGCATTGTTCCGTCCGCGATGTTTCAATGCTGCCGGTTCAACGGCCAATGCTTTCGCAATGCGTAAAAACCCAAGCATAACAGCGCATGTCTGCGGCAATACTATTCTTTGAAAGCAATTCCACAAAAGTCCGCCGGTAGTCATCATCGCGAAAAATATCCATGCCATCCAAACCACGGGACATGATATAGTGACGACATCCAGGTACGAATAATCGAGCGCGGCGTGGCATGGTAATTAATATAATTGATTATCTGAGCACCGTCCCTATCCCCCGTCAATCGCATTCTTAATGCCTTTTAATGATAGAGACATCATCGTCAGCCCGATTAATAAAACATTCTTTTAAATACAGTTTTTTTAAGTATTTTACCAGCAAATTCATTGATCGCTTTTTGCCACGTATTTAAATCAATCCCGGGAGTATCTGATTTGGTTTCAGATTGAATTTGTGCAATATATACAATCTTTTCTGAAACAATGTTATATATGATGAAATTGCAGGAAAAAAGTAAAGTACGGGCAACTCCAACGATTGGAATTAAACCTAAAGCAGCTGCACTCACTCTAACTTTGTCATCTATAGCTAAATCGCTTATAATTAATAAAAAGTCATTTTTTACCAAATTTGTATCTGTAAATTGTGGTATTTTAAATTTTGTAGAAATACTATTAACAATAAGGGATGTGTCCCTTATTAATTTGATTGATCGTAGTCTTTTAACATTTGAAAACAAGCCTGAATCTCTAAATCCAAATCGTAAGTCATTTCCTACATAATCACCAATTATTGTTTTTTTATCACCCCGTCCAAGATCCTTTTCAACACTCCAATCAATATTAATTTTTATTGATTCTGTGTCTAATAAATAGGCCATAGTTACTGGTGAAACAATTTTGCTAATTTTCTCGATAGACTTAACATGTAATGTTGAAACACAGGAGAAAAACAACGTTATTGAAACAACAAGGTACCTTTTCATCATCTTCTCCTGTTTTAATATATTTTATTGCTTGAAAGTCAATCGCAGTTGCTCGCAGTCAAAGTGCCGGTGAAAACACCGCTACCCTATCTATTCCAAAGCTCCAGGTTTATCCTGTCGCCATTTAACATTTTGCCTTATACATTGTCCGGTTTTAAGGGCATCATCCACTTAGTGCAGATTTCGTCGCATGGTAAACTCACTATCGTTTTACTTTTATTGGTGACAAAGTCATCCGGGAACTTAAATAATCTGGTCGCTTATTAAAGAGTTATTGGGTTGCATTATTTATATGAGTTGCAAAAAGGTATTTAGATAGTGAATCAACAATCGGATGGTAAAGTTTTAATAATTGATAAGCATTCGGAAAATAAGAACATACGTCTCTTATTTCAACCTGACGGTCTTCATTCTCAATGATAATCCTTGCATCGAAACCTTCTTTGCTACAGAAATAAAATTCAGTCTTGAGTACGTTGTTAGCTACTCTTCTGTAAAGTAATCTGAATCTACTCTTTTTACTTCGTATTTTGCTACCGTGGATGTGCCAAGATTAAAATCTATCATATATTCAGAAAGTGCATGTCCGTCGATCAAAATTATTTTTGAACCAATGTTCTGTGCGTAATCAATAGCTTCTTCTGAAAAGCGACCGGTTGTAATAAAAACGCCCTTTTGCGCACGCTTGCCGTGTAGGGCACCGACAAATTTCTGAATTTCTGGCCGACCGACTGTGCCTTCCCACCGTTTTGCTTGAATGTAAATAACGTCTAAACCAAGGCGGTCTTCTTTTATAATTCCGTCTATTCCTTCATCTCCGGTTTGGCCGATTGATTTTCCTGCATCTGCTTTTGATCCTCCGTAACCCATTGCAACCATGAGGTCTACAACAAGATTCTCAAAAAACTTTGGAGAATTTAATTTTATTTTCAATAATATTTCTCCTGCAAGATCATTCCTAATGCTTTGGTAGGCATGCTGTAGTATTTCTTCCGGAGTTTCCGATGGTGTTATTTGAATTTGTTTATCGTTTTCCTGTTGTTTATCTTGTTTTGAGGTCGTATGGAATTCTACAAATTCGGAAAACTGATTAAGAATCTTAATGTCGATTTTATCATAATTTTGTTTGAATAATTCTTTTCCTCTTTCTGTAATCTGAAAATAGCCACGCCGAGGAGAATTAAACACCTTTGCTTGAACAAAATAACTTTGTGCCCAAGCAACGCGATTTGTGAACCGTGTTTGAATTCCGCTTGGTAATAATTCATTTAATTCTGTTTCTGTTAAATTCATTTTCTTGGCAATTTCAGCCCTCGCTTCTTTTGCAGAATGTTCCATGCCATCGGATGCAATTTCGAGAAGCGGTTTGAAAAAAGATTGAAAATCCGGCAATGACATTTTTATTCCTTTCGTATTTGTGTAGCGAACGACCCGGTCACCTTGAATAAGGTGCAACCGGATTGTTATAAGAGAGTTTTAGTTACGTCCATCTATGTGTCATTTTTCTAATAAATCGTAAAATGGTTTCTTTTCCTTAAACGTTGAATCAATTTTGCAAATATCACTATATAAATACCTTATTAAATAATTGTCTTTTACAATATCTTCCGATCTGAAACTTAATAGTTGCCAAGCGTCAATTATTGCTTTGGATTTTGTTGAGTCTATGTATTCTTTGTATTGGTCATAGATGGACTTAAGATTGGCTCCCTCCATTTGAAATGCTATTCCTACGGTATGTATTGCATCGTTTTTCCCTTTTGTTTTTTTAATATTATTGTATTTATAAAATCTACTATTTATGCCATCGCAGGAAGACGATAACGCCCTATTGCATTTGATTCTTTCGATTTTGATTTTTTCTTTATTGCTGCAAGAAATGAAACATACTAATCCGCATAATGTCAATATAGATATGATTTGAATAATGTTCCAAAAATTATCCCAATTAGTCATATCGCGTTTTATGTCTTTTATTGGCTTCACTAATGCTCCAATACAAGATAAAATTGCTATCCAAAACTCCATTTATTCCCCCTTTCACCGTATCTTCGCTAATCCTCAAGCCTGTTCAGGCTTTCAGAGTATCGAGATCGAATTATAGCCAATGATTCTATACCTTCTTTTTAATTCCCGCCAACCTCATTATAATATCGATATTTTATCACAAGGAAAACCATAAAAAAAGATACTTTCTTTATGCTGTTGTTTTTTGGAATTTAAAAATGAATATTAAATAAAGGGTGGTTACATGAGGACCGATGGGCAATTTTCCCAATATTGATTCAAAATATAACGCTGTTTTAATTTCCTGAAAAATACCGCCATGATCCTTATGATTTAAGAACCATTCCACGGTTTATTGAAAAACTTGCCTCTAAAAACCAATCTGTAGAGCAGAAAATTCAGGCTCAAAAAGCGGTTGAATATACGCAAAACTCCGCAGTTTCATGCTTATTAAAGACCCTGTAGCGGCGTCTATCCGCCCATCGGTCGTAGTTAATGAAGAATTACTAATGATGTTTCTTCGCTGCCGATTTTCGAAGAAAATCGCGCAATGCAAAGGCCCGTCGGTATGGGAAGCGAATATGAACCCGCCGCAGGTATTTTCAAGGTTTTGAATAGCGCGCCGTTGGTTGTGAATAGCCGTAAAACCCCCGCGCATAAAGCTTGGATTCCAATGCGTCCCCTTATCGCTGAAAGAGAGAAACTCCGCGCCGATCCGCTCACTAGTGGCTCGGCTCCACCTTTTTTGACCGACGTTGTCTTATACAACGAATCCATTTTTTGTGCCCAAAGCCTTTGAATGGACGCGGCCCCGGTTGGGTTAGGGTGAATGCCGTCGGGATTATGTTCCTCGGGATGATTTAAAAAATAGGTGTAGAGGTCCGGTCCGGGAATAAGTTTGTTCGCCTTGGTCATGCTGTCAATGGTCGTCTCGTAAGCATAGTTAACCTGCCACTTTGTCTTGGATGAATCGGTTGATAGCAGCCGCGCAATTATGGGTTGCACTCCGGCCGCTTTGCAGGAATCTATGATAATCTGCATATTTGTCTTAAAAGCCGCCAATCCGCTTGTGCCGTTATTGTAGGCGTCATTGGTGCCCATCTCAATGGCCCAATATTTCGCTCCCCGCGACATGTCAAGATAAAATGAAACAAGCGTGGATACGTAGACGCTTAAAATACAGCCGATTCCGGCCCTTATCATGACCGGATTGAACGTCGGATTGGCCGTATGGACCACGTCCGCGAAATTCAGTGCGGGGGGGGTGCTTTTATACGTCATTTGCGAGATGCTGGTACCCGGAAAAAACCAAATATCCGTGCCGTTATTCGACATATCGAATACTTCAAATTCATCAAGCGCTACGCCGCCGACCGTTATATTCATTTTAACCCAGCTTGCGTCGGTAAAAGGAATCACGTGGCCCCGTGACGACACCTTGTTGCCGGTAATCGTAAGCGCGGTTGTCCATGTCCCATCCGAACCATTTGTGGAATTTGACGATGTTTGAAACGTATAAGCCACCGGACCTTTGTCATTCGCTCCGCCGCAAGTCTTTACGGGAGAACCGGTTCCCGGTTCATTCCAAACGGAATCGAACCAATTCGTATACGGCACGTTCCAATTGACAAATACTTTGGAATGCCCCGTTCCCACGTTTATCGCCAACCAGGAATTATTTCCCGCGTTCCACGAGGGCCCGAACTTATCATCCGTTAAAATCGTCGAATTTCCGCTCGACGTATACACCGTTTTCCCCCTCGAAAGAATCGGGTTGGCGGTCATGGCAGAAAGTTGACAGATCAATGCCGCGCACACAATCACAAGCGCCCCTTTTCCTCTATTTTCTTTCACGCTCACAAAAACTCCTTCGTCTATTATATCTACTCTGTTTTTTTCTTTTACTCAACGGAAAACCACGGGTATTTTTTCCGTATAATTGTCATTCGATGAAAATCGGGCAATACGGAGCCCACTCCCCGAGGAAAGCGAATATAAACCCGCGGACGGAATTTTCATGGATTTTACCATCGCCCCGTTCGTTAAAAATAGCTGAAGCGTCCCCGCGCATCCAGCACGAACTTCTAATTTGCTTTTGGTCAATGATACGGAAAAATTCCGCGCGGGTCTATCGGAGGTTTTTACCGATTGCCCATCCGCAATTTCCTGCGGCGTGTACTGTGACGCCATTTTTTCGGCCCACAGTCGCGCGAAGCTCGCCGCGCCGGTAGCATTGGGGTGAATGCCGTCGCCGCCCAATTCGCTCGTGTGCGTTGAAAAGTATGAATAAAGGTCCGGGCCCGCGACCAGTTTGTTCTGCGTGGTCAGATTATCGATGGCCGTTTCAAAGGCCGCGTTGACCGACCAACCCGCAAGACTCGGATTAGTAGCCAGCAGACGCGCTATAACGGGTTGAATTCCTCTACCTTTACAGGAGTCGATGATGGTCTGCATATTTTTTACAAAGGTCGTCGTATTGCCGCTGCCGCCCCAGGCGTCGTTGGTTCCCTGCTCAATCGCCCAATAATGCGCATTACCGGCCATGCTTAAGTATTTGGAGAGGTTGTTAACCATGTCGGTTGTAGTAATACATCCTATACCGCCCCTAATCACCGCGGGATTATACCCGAAGTGCGCAGCCGCGATCAAATCCGCGAAATTTTGAGCGGGCGGGAATGATTTGTACGCCATCTGCGAGATGCTTGTTCCCGGAAAAAACCATACGTCCTGCGCCCCTTTCGAGGCGTTGAACACTTCTATTTCGTCCAGCGAACCGCCGCCATTGGTGATATTCATCTTTACCCAACTCGCACCTGTAAATGGCATTAAATGTCCGCGAGCCTCAACTAAATTGCCGGTTATCGTAGCGGCGGTAGCCCATGTACCGTCGGAGCCGTTGGTTGAATTCGATGACGTCTGAAGTGTATAATCAACGGGCATGGGATTATTATTCGGGCATTTGGAAGGCGACATGACATTGGAATAGGCTTGCGCCGAACTATTCCAATTGAAAAAAACCTGCGTTGGCCCCGCGCCAATATTGATGGCCACCCACGAGTTGTTGCTTATGGTGAAGGAAGAACTCCCGAATTTATTATCGGTCAAATTTGTTTTATTTCCACTCGACGTATACACTGTTTTTCCCCTCGACAAAATCGGACTGGCGGTCATGGCAGAAAGTTGACAAATTATTGCCCCGCCGCAGAGCAATGCTTTAATGAACAGGCAGTTTTTATTGTTCATTGCCTCTCCTTGATAATTGATGAGGTTCCCCTATTGTCATACAATATTGTTATCAAGATGATCCATTGCAATTGTACTGAAATCAATAAATCCCCGCGCCCCCTTTTTAATGGGGGGCGCCGAAGGCGAAGGGATTCATAATAAAATCAACGTACATGCAAATACCATTCCGCTTCTGTTACTTGCCTTTTGCCCGGAAAATAAAAACGCCGGCGGGAAACCGGTTATAGGAAGTCGAGCCAAGGTTTCCCCGCAGTGTCGCTTCCCTTTTGCCGTTTATACTGAAAATTTCCGTTTGATCGCGAAATCCTTGCGTTGTCATTGATTGAATATTTTGACGCGTAAAGAAGATGCCGTCCACGTTTTGAAAGGCTTCTTCCGTATGCCGCGCAAAGGGGGAAATCGCCGTGGGGATCGACACTTCGTCCTGGGTGATTACCGAGGGGTCGCCATAGTTCTTCGTATACAGCGCATCGGTGTTTCCATGACCCGCGTCTTCGAATCCCCACCAGGTTGACCAGTAAACCCAGTACGGTTGCGTGGCGCGAAGCGTGGGAATGTCGGGCATGGTTCCGTTTTCAGCAATGGCGATCGGCTTGCCTCCGCCCAGCGTGCGCAACTCATCGTGAATGCGTTTATCGTAGCTATGGCCGTAGGTCGTGTAAAAATCGCATCCGAGCACGTCGACATAAGCATGGCCGGGATAATAAAACGACGGGGATTGCTTGCTCGTGGGCGCTGCGCTGCCGTACCAGTTAACGCCGAATACCCACAATAAATTATTGCATTTTTTCGTGTTGGTCAAATAATTCCATTCATAAATCCACAACTCCTTAAAACGGTCTTGAAACGACCACCAGAAAAAATCGCCGTTCATCTCGTGGAAAGGGCGAAACAGCACCGCGATACCGGCGGTCTCAAGCGTCTTAAAATACCCGGCAAGCTCGTCGAGACGCTTGTTGAATACCGTATTGAGCGCACTGCCCGCGGTCAGGATTTCCGGCACATGCGTGTAGGTGCTTCCCTTGATATTCATCGCGGAAAAACCCGCGCCGTCTGCCAAATCCGGCTGAATCATATGGTATTGAAACGCGATGATGGAGCCTTTTGCATGATAGGCGATTGCGTTGGAAACCACCTTGTTGCGGTCGGACAAGTTGCCGGTATTGACGTCGCCGAAATCCGACGTGTACAGCGCCGGATATTTTCCCGTCTTTTGTTTAACGGTCTGGTCGCGCTTCGATGGAAACGTCCCGTCGCTGAACATGCTTTCCTGGCCCGAGAGTATTTTTTGACCCGAAATATTCACCAGATATTGCAGCAGTTGTCTGGCCTGAAGGATGGCGTTCGGATTGCTGGGCGACGCCCACGACGTCAACGCGAACAACACCGTCACCACTACTGCGCGGGCAAGAACATTCTTAAACATACTCTCGGTCCTTTTCTTTTATAGGTATATTATTGCATCCGGATTAACCGGGTTAAATTATTCGATGTTTTTTGAAAGTAAATTCCCGGCGGAATCGCTCCTTTGTCGGTGGAGTGAATCGCTTGCCCCCGGATGGAATACAGCGTTCGCGAACCGCTCCGTGTTAAGGTTTGTGGGAGGTTCCGTTTGGCGGGTTCGGCGGCGATTTGCGTTCCGGTTTTCCATGTCAGTTTGTCCCTGGTAATGACCCACGGATCAGTCATGAGCTGCGTAGCATTTTTCTGGCAGACGATTGACCAGGAACAATGCCAGGGCATGAAATAACACATCTTCGGATACTTGGTTTTTATGCTATTAATGAGGACTGCGTTGTCAAATATGTTCTGACTTCCGCCCCCGGCGGGAATACCCCCGAATTCGCCGAAGCCCAGCGGCTTATTGTACGTGAGCATGCTGGTATACTCAGGAATGTTCAGCGAGGTCGGCTCGGCGTAATACCCATCGAGGCCGACGATATCGACATACGTGTCCCCGGGGTAATACTTGGTCACGTTTGAACCGATGTTCGGCGAATAATTCCAAAGAAGATTATGCAAACCCTTCGTTGTTGTGAAATAATTGAACATATGCCTCCACAGCGCAACGAAGGCCGTCACGTCCCCGTTTCCCCACCAGAACCAGCCGCCGTTCATTTCGAGGAACGGCCGCCAGATGACGACTACCCCCGAATCTTGCAGCGTC
>Ga0182017_10001370_pt1 | contig 18752 bp, 14 predicted proteins | sample 712E3DmetaG_FD_120492 | JGI IMG/M metagenome (GOLD analysis project Ga0182017, IMG submission 120492) | Permafrost microbial communities from Stordalen Mire, Sweden - 712E3D metaG | ecosystem: Environmental > Terrestrial > Soil > Wetlands > Permafrost | place: Sweden: Stordalen | collected... | reverse complement strand
TCGACATTGCTCGATTACCTTCTTACAATACCAGAACGCCCACAGTTTAATCCACAGATAAGAGGCAGGCTTGAACGAAAATGGCTTGGCAAGAAATTTCTTGATGGCGGTTCAAAATAGAAGTGTCGCACTAAAAATATAGCTAAAACAGTGTTCTAAGCATTATCGAGCGGAATCAGAGAAACAATGAATATATTATTTATAAATCACTATAACGGTCCAGAAGAATACTGCGCAAAAGGCAGAACAATATATTTTGCCCGGGAATGGGTAAAATTAGGACATGATGTCACGATTGTTAGTGCATCAAATTCTCATGCTTTTTTTAAATATCCTCAATTTTCAGGCAGCCGCTTTGTGCAACACGAAAAAGGTGTTCGGTATGTGATGTTGAAAACACCAAAATATGAAGGCAATGGTATTGGCCGCCTTGTAAATATTTTCACATTTCTTCTCCAACTGTGGAGATGGCAAAGATGGTTAGCCGGCAGCTTTAAGCCGGATGTTGTCATTGCGGGATCTGCGCACACACTGGATTGTTATCCGGCTGTTCGTTTGGCTCGTCGGTGCCGCGCACTCTTTGTCAGGGAGGTGCGTGATTTATGGCCGTTGACTCTAACAGACCTTGGCGGGTATTCAGACTGGCACCCTTTAGTGTTGTTTTTCCGAAGTGCGGAAAATTATTCCTATCGTCATGCAAATTTGATAGTAACCACACTTCCCAACTCACTTGAGTATATGCAAGAGCATGGGCTGAAAAAAGATGGGAGATGGGTTTATATTCCACAAGGAGTAGATTTTAACACACACGAAGAAGGCGCATTGCCGGAAATTCATCGTGAACTTTTAGAGAGATTGAATGAGAAAGGGATATTTATTTTAGGTTATGCCGGATCGATTGGTTTGGCCAACTGTTTGGATACTCTCATTGAAACAGCCAATATTATCCAGGATATACCTGTGGCTTTCGTACTCATTGGGCGTGGTCCGGAGAAGGAAAATCTTCAAAAGAAGGCTGACCAATTAGGGCTTAATAATGTTTATTTCCTTCCACGGATCCCCCAGAACTGTGTCCCCGGATTTTTATATAAAGTCTCCGCGGCGTTCATTTCATGGAAGAAAAGACCGCTGTATCGGTATGGAATCAGTCCCAACAAACTCATGGATTATATGTCTGCTGGCAAGCCCATTATCCATGCCGTTCAAGCCAGTAATGACATGGTTGCCGAATCAGGGTGTGGTATCTCTGTTCCACCGGAGGATCCGTCTGCAATCGCTGGTGCGATACGGGAAATGATGTCGATGACTCCTCGTGCCCTTGTTGAAATGGGGAATAGAGGGAGGGAATATGTGATACATTATCATGATAACGTCAAGTTAGCGCATCAATTTCTCACAGCTATTGAGGAGAAGAGGAATAGTTTGCGTAGATAGGTAGGTAGATCAATAGAGAAAGTTTAGATTGTCAAGCGAGGCGTTCGATTCGCGGTTTTCATTCTGTTTCTATAATGCCGGTATCCCAGATCGTCTTTACATGTTTATGAGGTGCCCTCTAAAAAGCCGCCATACGACCTTCAAGAAACAACGATAGAAACTTAAGACGTATATAAAACCATCTTACAACTGACGCAAAAATGGTTCGAAAATATTTTTTTTGGTTATTGGACTTTTTCAAAGGAAGTAAAATACGAAGGCACTATAACGAAATCGCGTTTGTGCTGAATCACGCGTCTTCGCATGAAGCATTACAAATACAGCAAAAGAATCTATCAGATCTTCTCCGTCATGCGGTAACGACAACTCAATTTTATAAAAATGGATTTACATCGCTGAAAGATTTTCCTGTTGTAAACAAAACTATTATTCGGGAATCATTCAATTCTTTTATCTCCAATAAATTTAGGGAGTCGGAGTTAATTCCTGTCGTAACGAGCGGATCGACCGGCACACCTTTTAAAGTTTACCATGATAGAAATAAGAAACTGAGGAATAGTGCCGATGCGATCTGTTTTGCTCATCTGAGCGGGTACGATATCGGCGATAGTGTGATTTACTTGAAGGTTTGGGTGAATCAATATATGAAAAGTCCACTCCGCTTTTGGATGGAAAATATGATACCGGTGGATGTATTCCGGTTGAATGACACCCAAATTCAAGGTCTTCTTCGTCGCATGGAACGTGATAATTCCACATGTGTTCTTGTTGGATATGCTTCGGCACTGGAATTGGTTTGTAAATATCTTGAGAGAAATTATAAGGAAAATGTCAATGCCAATGTACAATCGGTGATTGCCATTTCGGAAACATTGAATGACTACACAAAAAAAACACTGCAGAAATATTTTCATGCACCGGTTGTTTCACGATATTCGAATATTGAAAATGGTATTATTGCACAACAAGAGATACCCGGATCGGGAAGGTATGTCATCAATACAGCCAGTTACATTGTCGAGATTCTGAAAATGGATTCTGATGAGCAAGTAGAACCAGGTCAAACAGGAAGAATTGTCGTCACAGATTTGTTTAACTACGGAATGCCTTTCGTCAGGTATGATACCGGTGACATTGGTGCTCTCTCACCGGATTCAAGAAAAGCGGTGAATATGTACCTTGCGAAGGTCGAAGGCAGGAAGTTAGATATGTTGTATGATATAGAAGGCAATTTAGTGTCATCGTACCTTGTTTATAAAAATATGTGGCAATATACAGATATCATTCAATATCAGCTTATTCAAGAAGGGCAAAAAGAATATATAATGAAAATAAATATTAATGACACTTTCACAAGAGAAACACGGTTAATTCAAGAATTAAAATCCTACCTAGGAGAAGATGCGGATATTAGGGTCGAATATGTCTCTGAAATCCCTCTTCTCTCTTCGGGAAAAAGAAAAATGATAGTTAATAAGTTGTTACAAAATAACTGATAAAGAGAATAAGAGACATCTGAAAAACCCGGCGTGTTGTCATGGTGAGTGTTGTCGAACCATCTTATCGCTTTTATTTCCACACTTCGACTTCGTTCAGTGTGACTATTCTGTTAAATGAAAAGTTTTTCAGATGTTTCTATAAATGAATATCTCGTCATGATATTGAAACAAATTTTCTATTTGGGTCATTGGATCATAAAGTTAGACAGGACCACGTTCTCATCCTCTTTGAACTATGCCCAAAAGAAAAGTCATAAAACAAAAACCGCCATTCTCTTGGATATTGTGTACTGCGTGCTGACGTACAAAATTTCCATAATGGAATATTTTCAATTCATTTTTTTTCTCTTAGGAAAAGAGGAGAGGAAAACATATGTTGGTACTCCTTGCCTTGAAGAATATCTGTCAAAAATGAATCCAAAGTCTTCGTGTAGTATATTGAATAATAAATTAAAATTTTTAGAAACATATGCCCCGTTTATTAAGCGTAGTTATGCTACCTTGGCAGATGTGCAGGCTAGGAACGATTCTCTATCTAAAGTGTTACACAATAAATCAGGTAAAATTGTTTTAAAATGGACGTATGGTCAATGTGGTTTGAGAATAAAAGTTCTCTCTGCCAGAGATCTTGATTCAGAGGCAATGATAAAATACCTTCAAGAAACTGGAAATGACTTTGTAGAAGAGTTTGTTGTCCAGAATAAAGACCTTATGAGACTGGCTCCGTCAGGACTTAATACTCTAAGAATTGTGACTCGATTAAACAGCAATGATGAAGTTGAAATATTAGGTACAACCTTACGGATTTCCATCAATGCTTCAATCGATAACTGGTCAGCAGGTAATATTGCTGCTCCGATCAACCCCACGACTGGTATCGTTGATGGTCCTGCATTTTACAAAGATATTACCAGGCCTGATGAATATCGCCATCCAATAACCAATGTCGAAATCATAGGTTTTAAAATACCATATTGGAAAGAAGCATTGCAATTGGCGAAAGATGCTGCTTTGTTCAATAAGAATAATAAGTGCATAGGTTGGGATATTGCCATTACCGACGATGGTCCGGAACTTATTGAAGGAAACAATAACTGGTGTAAAGTATTCTGGCAGCTCTCCGCAAAGAAGGGGTTGAAATCGCTTTTAGAACCATCATGATAATTTGAAAATCAAACGTAAACATAATTGAAATTTATCGAAGAGGATGCGATTATTGTTGTCGAATAGGTCTCTGAAATTCCCCCTCTCTCTTCGGGTAATAGAAAAATGATAATTCATCATTGTCTGCAAAAGAATGGAAAAGAATGAGGATAGTTCGTCGTGAACCCTAAACAAATTCTTTATCTAGGGCATTGGATCATCAAATTGGATTGGGCTGCGTTCGTTTCCTCTTTAAACTACGCCCAAATGAAGAGTAAGAGGACAAAGATCGGAATAGTATTGGACATTGTATACTGTGTCCTCAGCTATCAGATATCTATAATGGAGTATTTTCAGTTCAATTATTTTTTAATCGGGAAAGATGAGAGAAAATTATTTGTTGGCACGCCAGCTATGCGGCCTTATCAATTAAAAATAAATCCTAAATCTGAAAATTATATTTTGCACAATAAGCTGAAATTTCTTGAAATCTATGGTTCCTTCATCAAACACGGTTATGCGACCTTAGCTGACTTTCAGGCCAATAACAAATCTGCGGAAAATGTATTAAGCAACAAATCAGGAAAAATTGTATTAAAAAGCATTTATGGTGAATGCGGCAATGGAATAGAAGTCATGTCTGTGAAAGGTCTTGATTCAGAGGCAATTCTCAAACGCCTTAAAGAATCTGGAAATGACTTCGCTGAAGAGTTTGTTATCCAGCATAAGGACCTTATGAGGCTGTCTCCATCAGGACTTAACACCATGAGGATTATAACTCAGTTAAACAAAAAGGATGAAGTTGAAATATTAGGTACCATCCTGCGAATTTCTATCAATTCTGTCGTTGATAACTGGCATGCAGGTAATATAGCTGCACCGGTTAATCTTTCGACCGGCATCGTTGAAGGTCCTGCATTTTATATGGATATCACAAAACCTGATGAATATGACCATCCCATTACGGGTGTTAAAATTAAAGGTTTTCAAGTGCCATATTGGAAAGAAGCATTACAGATGGCAAAAGATGCAGCCTTATACAATAAAAGAAATAGATCTATTGGTTGGGATATTGCAGTTACGGACAATGGTCCCGATCTCATTGAAGGAAACCATGACTGGGATAAAGTACTTTGGCAGCGATCCGTAAAGATAGGTTTGAAACCGCTTATAGAAGCATATTTATAAAGTTGAACTCAAAATTATTGAAATCCCTCGGAGAGATCGGGAAGGCTGCAAAAAAATCCGTACTTGATAAATACAACAGGTCGATATTCAGTGGCGCATCAATGGGCAAAATATTTGATCGACGCACCGGGGTTTGAGAGTTATTCAGTCATAGAGACTCGCGATTCATTCATCAACTATTTCTATTGCATCAGAATTATGGACGCCAAAGTTTAGTTTCACATAATTTGTCTTTTTGTTTATTATTTGTACAGAAATATATATTATGTAAAGGGGGTATAGTACTTATGGAGAAAGTGAAGATAGCAATATATGGTGCGGGTGGTTATGGCCGCGAGCTGGCGTGGCTGATCAAAGCATCCAGCCGGCCGGAGAAAGAGTACGAGTTTGTCGGTTTCATAGATGATGATCCGAGCCGCGTACGACAGATCAATGGAAGTCCGGTATTTACATTGGAGCATGTTGTTCAAACATTCCCTGATGTACATATCATTGTTGCAGTCGGCAATGCAAATGTAAGAGAGCGATTAGCAAAAAAAGTCCTGGCCGCAGGATTGGCTTTTGAGTCCTTTATACATCCGAGCGTCATTCGGTCTTCGTCGATTGATATTGGAATCGGCAGCACCATCTGTGCCGGCTGTATCTTGACCACCAATATTGTCATTGGACAGCATGTTGCCGTTCTTTTTCATGCGACAGTGGGACATGATGACATCATTGGCGATTATTCAACGGTCGGACCGGGAGCCTGCTTAACCGGGTCTGTCATTGTCGGCAAACGAGTCTTCATTGGAGCAGGCGCTGTCATTATCAATGGCACTGCAACAGAACCAATAATAATTGGAGATGACTCTGTGATTGGAGCTGGATCGTGTGTTATCCGATCATTGCCTCCTAAATCGCAAGTATTTGGAAATCCGGCAAGACCAATCCCAAAATGATGGTTGACCTGACGACAAAAACGTATATTGAAAATTTTGGGCGTGGAGGGAATATTCCTTTCACCATCGAACATCAAGATATGCCTTGCAGGCATAACATATTTCTATGAAAAAAAAAATAGTAATCATTGGCACTCGGGGACATGCCAAAGTCATTATTGACATCGTTGAAAAACAAAACCTGTTTTCCATAGTCGGGCTTATTGATTCAAACCGTAACGTTGGAGAAAACACGTTAGGATATCCCATTATCGGCAATGAAGATGATTTGCCTTCACTTATTACAGCTCATAATATTGAAGGGTGTATCATTGCCGTCGGTGATAATTGGAAAAGAAAGTTAGTATTAGATAAATTGAATTTAAAAACAAACATTCTCGAATTTGTAACCGCGATTCATCCTTCAGCGCAAATAGGCAAGAATGTGACCATCGGGAATGGCAGCATTATCATGGCAGGAGTTATCATTAACAGCGATGCCAATATCGGGAAGTTCACTATTATTAATACGAAGGCGAGCGTTGGCCATGATTGCTTTCTGGGAGATTTTGCAAGTTTAGCACCAAATGCTACGCTCGGTGGAAATGTCAGAATTGGAAACTTCTCAGCCATTTCCATGAGTGCCACATTGATTCATTCTATCACAGTTGGGGAGCATAGTGTCATTGGAGCTGGTTCTGTTGTCCTCGATAATATCGATAATTTAAAATTATCTTTTGGGGTTCCCGCAAAGATTGTCAGAGAAAGGATCATCGGAGAAAAATACTTGTGATCGACAAACTCTTGAATTTATTCAATAAGTATTCCATTGCGGATGGAGGTATGGACTCTGTATCTTAACATTGTGTTTACGGTTGCTGAAGATATTGATCCTCCTAATGGAAAAGTGGAAAACATTTATGTCTGAATCAAAATCGTTCATATCGCAGGTCATCAATGAGCAAGACAGTCTACAAACAGCATTTGAAAAAAATATTTGATTTTTCGGCAGCACTGCTGGCTTTATTCTTCATTTGGCCGATTCTGCTGGTCATTTACATTCTCTTACGGATCTCGATTGGATCTCCGGTTCTTTTCCGTCAGGCGCGTCCTGGCTTAAAGGGTGCACCATTCACCATCTATAAATTTCGCACCATGGCTGATACGAAAGACTCGTCCGGCCGGTTGCTTCCTGATCAAGATCGAACACCCCGTGTAGGCCAAATTCTCCGCAGTTCAAGTCTCGATGAACTCCCTGAGTTATTCAATGTACTCAAAGGAGAAATGAGCTTGGTAGGTCCGAGGCCGTTAATCATGCGGTATCTGGAGCGCTACTCACCTGAACAGGCCCGCCGCAATGATGCAGTCCCTGGGATTACTGGATGGGCACAAATCAATGGGCGGAACGATCTTACCTGGGAAGAAAAATTTAATCTCGATGTTTGGTATGTGGATCACTGCTCATTCAAACTGGATATCTCTATAATCGTTAAGACATTCTGGAAGGTCTTTCGCAGGGAAGGGATAAGTCGGGAGGGGCATTTTTCTTCTCCGGAATTTATGGGTACCCTAGCAAAAAAAGAGCATCCTCAGTGAGGAGAAAAGGTGAAAATACGAGAGTTATGAAACTGCGTTTTTCTTCACGCGAGAAAATATTGACCGCCATGCATGCTTTTAGTTTATAAATACTATGATAATTGTGTCTTCATTGGATATAAATATTATTTTATCGAATTTATACTGCCGCTTCATTTACTAAAGTGAATATTATGGGGTCTCTACAAATAATCAAATCGGATGACGCTGACAATTGGAAACGTATTTTACGTAAAGCGTATCAGTTCGATTTTTATCATACATTAGAATATCATCTCATCGCCGAAAAAATGGGAAAAGGGAAACCAATTCTTTTTTCGTACGAGGATGATGACTTTTGTATAGCCCTGCCTCTTCTTCTCCGATCCATTAAACATGAAGGATTGTCGATCCCGTCGACCCAAGACTTATTCGACGTCACATCCGTGTACGGATATGGGGGGCCTGTCTTTTCCCATAAAATTATACCTTCAGAATTTATAAAAAAGTTTTCCACTTCGTTGATGGATATTTTGCGCGGCATGCATATCGTCAGTTTGTTCTCCCGGCTGCATCCGCTTATTCTCGTCGATCCGTTCTTTGATAATTATTTTACACGCAAGATGATTGGCCAGACAGTCTCGATTGATTTGACAATTCCTAAAGAAGATCGCCGAGGGCGGTACCGGGCCGACCATCGGCAGGGAATAAGAAGATTAAAGAAAACAGGTTTCTCCTGCGTAGAAGATACTGAACTGATGCACCTGGATGATTTCGTGCGAATATATCACGAAACAATGTCAAGGGTTGATGCGCATCCGCTCTATTTTTTTGACAAGAAATATTTCGAGAGCCTGTTAAAGGATATGAATGGAATAATGCATCTCTTTGTGTGCAAGCAGGGCGAGGAAATCGCTTGCATGGGATTGTTCAGTTTCTGCAACGGTATCGTTCAATACCATTTGAGTGGTTCGTGTTCGCGATTCAGAAAATATGCTCCTATGAAATTGCTTATCGATTATGTGAGAGACTGGGGAAACGAACACCATGCCCATACGTTACATCTTGGAGGCGGCGTAGGTTCAAAGGAAGATTCGCTTTTGGACTTTAAATCAGGATTTTCGAATCGAAGGCATGATTATTCTGTGTGGGAAAAAATATTAATGCCTGAAGAGTATCGATTATTATGTGAGAAAAAGATCGAAGAGAATAAAACAAATAATGCAGCAAAGAACAGGGATTATTATTTTCCTCTGTACAGGTTCGGTACATCGTAATGTGAAGGGCAGAACCAACGCGAGCACAAAAAAATATTTCACAATATAAACAGAGATGGTAATATCATGAACCCAGAAAAATCTTCTAAAATCAATTTACTCTTTACCAGTGTAGGCCGCCGGCTCGAACTTTTACGGGCGTTCCGCAGGGCATACGATAAACTTAAGCTGGATGGCAACATCGTGGCATTTGATGCGGATCCTTTGGCTCCTGCGCTTTCAGTTGCTGATAAAGTATATATTGTTCCGAAAATAGATATGCCGGAATATTTACCGAAACTGATTTCTATATGCAAGAATGAAGATATTCGTCTCATATTTCCCCTTATAGATCCGGATATATTCCAGCTTGTTGATAACCGGGATCAAATCGAGAGCTCGGGAACGAAAGTTATGGTTATCCCGGAAAAATATGCACGGATTACACATGACAAATTGTTAACCCATCAATTTTTTGAGCGGATTGGAATTAGGAATTCGAAGCATTGGCTGCCCAAGGACCTCAAAACAATTGATCTTTCCTATCCGCTGTTTATCAAACCCAGATTTGGCAGTGCAGCCAAAGATGCCTTTATTGTGAAAAATTCCGATGAATTGAAATTCTTTTTAACATACGTTCCCGATCCCATCATCGAAGAATTACTTCCAGGTCCGGAAATTACGAACGATGTTTTTTGTGATCTTCAGGGCAAGGTGCTGTCTGTTGTTTCGCGGAAACGGCTTGAAGTGAGGTCGGGTGAAGTACAAAAAGGAGTTACAGTGTTCGATGAATCGATAACACGCGACTGTGTAAAAATCGCTCAAGCGCTGGGTGGAATAGGAGCACTCACCATTCAATGTATCATGAAAGAGAATATTCCGTATTATACGGAAATTAATGCCCGGTTTGGCGGCGGTGTTCCCCTAGGGATTGCAGCGGGATGCGATACGCCTCAATGGATGCTTGCACAGTTAGCCGGCTATGATTTCAATGTTCCGCCACTTGGTCAGTACGAGGTTGGTTTATATCTCAGTCGTTACGATGAATCACTCTTCTCTTCTGGAAATTTTCTTAAATAAATTGCGCTCAATAATATTTGACCTGGACGATACGTTGTATCCCGAAGAAGAATTCGTGCAAAGCGGTTTCCGGACCGTAGCAAAGTGGGCAAACCAGACGCTTTCGATTCCAAGAGATGAGGGATTGCAGTTATTGCTCGATTTCTATCACATCGGAGTTCGCGGCGATACGTTTAATCAGTGGCTGGCACATTATGGATATAACGATCTGTCCTTGGTTCGTTCGGCTATCGAACTATACAGAAATCATGTTCCCGAATTGCATTTGTTTCCGGAAGTCCCTGATTTAATATCAGCACTCCGGGCAAAGTATCTGTTGGGGATAGTCAGCGATGGAGCATTGAAGACGCAGCAAAACAAGATCGAGGTCCTCGGTCTTAAAAATATTTTTCATGCGATTGTCTTGTCGGACGAATGGGGGCGTGAATTCTGGAAACCAAATACAAAGCCATTTGTTGTTGCACTGGAGAAGCTGGGAGTAAATCCGGAGGATGCCATCTATGTGGGAGATAACCCGCTGAAAGACTTTCTGGGCGGTCGCCGTCTCGGAATCAAAACAGTTTGGGTCCGCCGCGGACATGGTGAATATGCAAAGCAGGAGCCTCCGACGCCGGAATATGCTTCGGATTATTGCATTCGTTCATTGACCGAATTACGGGATATTATTCAGATATACACGTGATGAATATTTGATGGATTGTCATTAACGAAACATTTATAATAAGGATGATTCAAAACTTATAACTTGCGCAAAATCACAATTCTTATTATTTTTCAAAAAAAACAGGATTCTTTCAATATTAATAACGATATTAAATCCATATAATTTAAACCACGCAGCGTGTAGAAAAAACTTTCATTGGAGGTTTCATTATGAAAAAAATACTCACCAAATTATTTATTATAACGTTAGTACTGTCTGCGCAAAATCTTTTTGCGGAATATTCCGGAGGAGATGGTAGTCTAGGCAATCCATATTTAATTTCAATAGCGGCTGATTTAGTAGACCTTGCTGCTGCTGTAAATACTGGAACTACCTATTTCGGTGTATATTTTCAGCAAACGGCTAATATTGCTTTATCAGGAAGCTGGACTCCGATAGGCATTGACGTCGTCGGCTCAAGATTTTCCGGGACTTACGATGGCAACGGATTTAAAGTAACCGGATTAGTGATAACAAGCGGCGCAGACTATGAAGGATTGTTTGGCTGGGTTTCCGGAGGTACAATAAAAAATCTTGGAGTTGAAGGTGTCAGTATTACTACAGCAGGTAGTCGTGTTGGTGGTTTGGCAGCAATGGCAGCGTATGGTAGTACTGTAACAAATTGCTATAGTACAGGTACTATTTCAAGTTCGGGAGGAGTCGGTCTCGTGGGCGGCCTAATAGGAGCTTATTGGGATAATAATGAGATTTCAAATTGCTACAGTACTGCGACTGTATCAGGTACTACTAGTGTTGGTGGTTTGATAGGATTATTACATACTACGTCTGGTGGCACTCCTGTTACAAATTGCTACAGCTCGGGTGCTGTTAGTCCACATGATGATTATATTGGCGGTTTTGTAGGAAATAATGATGGCACAAATGTCTTTACCTCTTGCTACTGGGATAAGACAGTTTCAAGTGTGCAAGTCGGTGGCGTTGGTGATGCCGCTTTTGGAGCTGATGTTGCGGGCGTTACGGGCAAAACCACTGCTCAAATGAAAACACAATCTACATTTGTTGGTTGGAGTGGCTCTATATGGGTTATTGACGGAGGATTTAATAGTGGATATCCTGCCTTAAAATTTCAAAACACAGGCGGAACACCGATGCCTGTAGAATTGACTTCTTTTACATCCGCATTAAATAAAAATGGTGTTACACTAAAATGGTCCACTGCTACAGAAGTTAATAACTATGGTTTTAATGTTGAGCGAAGAGCTGTGAATAGTGAAAATAGCTGGGTGAAGATTGGATTTGTCGCCGGCCATGGAACAAGCAACTCAACAATATCGTACTCTTATACTGACGCAGGCCTTACATCCGGCCGGTATGCATATCGTCTAAAACAAATTGACAACGGCGGTGCATTTAAGTATTCCCAAAGCATCGAAGTGGAAGCAGTGAGCGTGGCGCCTACGGTCATAGGACTCAGTCAGAACTATCCGAATCCATTTAATCCGAGTACACTGATTACATTCTCCGTTGCCAGTACTGAACAGGCAAAGCTCGTCGTCTATAATATTTTAGGCCAGCCGGTCGTGACATTGTTCGAAGGTGTTGCAATCGGACAGCAAACATATCAGTTAAGACTCGATGCGTCAAAACTTTCGACCGGAGTTTATTTCTATAAATTAGAAACGCCTTCACGAACGGATGTTCGTAGAATGCAATTGTTGAAGTAATATTTTCTGAAATTATAATTTATTTCATAATTTTGGAATTCTATGATAGGGAAAGCCTCGTCGGATAAGACGGGGCTTTCCATGTCTATGAGTGGACTGTGATTTTAAAATCTGTATGGAAATATAGTTTTGAACGCTTTACCGATTTCTTTTCCACAGGGTTGATTCATCTTAAAGATTTCGACGCTGTAGACAAGGTGAATGAACGATATTAGTGAAAAAATTTGCTTGGTGACAGGCGGTACGTCAGGTATTGGTGCGGCTGCCGCACTACAACTGGCACGCCTCGGAAGCACCGTGATTATCACTGGCCGCAACGCCGGAAAATGTGCACACCAGGTTGAAAAAATTAAACACTCTGTTCCGGGTGCACGAATAGACTTTCTCCAGGCAGATCTTTCATCTCTCATGCAGGTGAGACAGCTTACAAAAGATTTTGCGGAACGCTATTCACGCCTTGACGTTCTCATCAATAATGCAGGTGCTATTTTTGCGAATCGCATGGTCAGTGTGGACGGACTAGAAATGACGTTCGCACTTAATTATATGAGCTGCTTCCTGCTCACGAACCTGCTCCTTGATCGATTGAAAGCAAGCAGGTCGGCAAGAATTATGATGGTTTCTTCTGCTGCGCATAAGTATGGGAAGATCAACTTCGAAGACCTGCAGTCCGAGCATGATTACAATCGCATGCAGGCATACGCGCAGTCAAAGCTTGCAAATATTTATTTTACATATGCTCTTGCCAGGCGTTTGGAAGGGACTTCTCTCACGGCCAATGCACTTCACCCCGGTTCTGTTGCAACAAACTTGGGCAGCAATAACAGTTGGCTGAAAACAAAATTACGCAATCTCTTAAAACCTGGGATGATGAGTCCTGAGGAAGGTGCGAAAACAATCGTTTATCTTGCTGCGTCTCCGGACGTGGAAGGTATCACCGGGCAATACTTCTATGATTGCAGAGCAATCCGTTCTTCCGAAGAGTCGTACAATAAAGAAACCGCCGAGAAGTTATGGATGCTGAGTGAAAAATTGGCAGGGTTTGTTGAGAATTAAATGCGGGTATCGTTGAAGGAATTATGGATTTGAAATCGAAACGTATCTATCTTTCTCCTCCTGATCTCGATGGGCGCGAACGCGAGCTTATCCTGGAAGCATATGAATCAAACTGGATAACGACGTTAGGCCCGCAGGTAGACGCATTTGAACGCGAAATTTGTGAACGGACAGGTGTTCCTTATGCAGCAGCATTGTCCAGCGGTACGGCGGCATTGCATCTTGCTCTGATACTTCTTGGAGTTAAACCGGGGGATGAGGTGCTCTGTTCGACATTCACTTTTTCTGCATCGGCGAACCCTATTACCTATTGCGGCGCTTTTCCTGTATTTATCGATAGCGATGCAGCAACTTGGAATATGGATCCCTTGCTTCTCGAAGAAGAACTCCGGACGTGCAAACAGAGAGGAAAACTTCCGCGTGCATTAATTGTCGTCGATCTGTACGGTCAATGCGCGGATTATGACCCTATTCTCAAAATCTGTTCTGAGTATAATGTGCCGGTTATTCAAGATGCGGCGGAAGCACTTGGCGCGACGTACAAAGGAAAATCGGCCGGTTCGTTTGGCGATATGGGTGTTTTCTCGTTCAATGGAAATAAAATTATTACAACGAGCGGCGGCGGTATGCTGGTGTCATCAAAGAAAGAAGTTATAGAACAGGCACGATTTTTAGCCACGCAGGCCCGTGATGCGGCTCCTCACTATCAGCATTCTCATATTGGTTATAATTATCGTCTGAGCAATATTCTCGCGGCGATGGGGCGGGGTCAATTGGAAAACCTTGACAAAAAAATAGCATGCCGTAAAGAAATAAATCAGGTTTATCGAAAATCATTATCCGGTATTCCCGGTATGGGCTTTATGCCGATTGCAGGCTATGGCGAGCCAAATTATTGGCTTACCTGCATTACGATCGATCCTTTACAGTCAAAATCTAAACGTGAAGATATCCGGCTTGCCCTTGAAAAGGAAAACATCGAATCGCGTCCGCTTTGGAAACCAATGCATCTTCAGCCCGTATTTCAATCCTATCGCGTGAGAGGCGGTTCTGTTACCGAGAAACTTTTTGCGGAAGGGCTTTGTTTGCCAAGCGGGTCGGGAATGGCGGCGGATGATCAGCAGCGTATCATTAATATCGTTCGAAAAGTTTGCGGTGTCTCATAAAGTATTGTCTGTCACAAAAAGATATTCAGGTTAATCATACTATTTCCATAAATAAAATTATCAAGAGTACGAGCGTGTCTATGCGAATGAATATTTTCACAGGGGGAGTGAATCCATGAAAAAAAATTTTTTTAAAATTGTACTTCAGACGCAGAATCGCTATATACTGCTGCTCGATATCTTGATTCTTTTATTGAGCCCGCTCATGTCATTGATCCTGCGGCTCGAGACGTTTTCAGTCGTCGATAGACTGTTGGATCCTTTACTACGATACACAATTATTTTTATGCTGCTGAGATTGAGTATTTATAAATTTATGAATTTCTATAAATATTACTGGCGTTATGCCAGTGTCGATGAAGTTGTCGCTCTTGTTTTTGGTTCGACGATTTCATGGTTTGTCTGTACACTCATATTCTTTGCGCTTCTGAAGCCGATGAAAATTCTTCCCGTTGAATTTCCCAATTCCATTCCTTTTATCGACGGCATTATCACCATGGTGCTCATTGGAGCTGTGAGGCTTGGTATCAGAGTTTCCTATGTATTAAATGAAAGACGCGGTTTGGATGCAGAAAGCAAAAAAGTGTTAATCGTCGGAGCGGGAATTGCCGGTTCGATGATCGTGAAGGAACTTCGCGCAAATCCGCATCTTGACATGAGACCCGTCGCATTTGTTGATGACGATGGAACAAAGCAGAATGCAAATATCCATGGTGTACCGGTCTTAGGCCGTCTTATCGATATTCCCAAGGTTGTACGGGAACATAATATTAATGAAGTCATTATCGCAATGCCGACTGTCTCGGGGAAAGTTATTCGGGATGTTGTTACGGTATGCAACGACCTGAAGGTCAAGAATAAAACTATTCCCGGCGTGTTTGAGATTCTTTCGGGCTCTGCCGTCGCACAATTGCGCGAAATTCAAATCGAAGATTTATTGCGCCGTGATATCGTCATGATTGATGAAAAAGATGTGGAGAAATTAATACAGGGTACGTGCGTCATGGTAACCGGAGCAGGGGGTTCCATCGGCAGCGAACTCTGCAGACAGATATCTCGATTCCGCCCGAAAGAACTTATTATGCTGGGGCATGGCGAAAATACGATCTTTAATATTGCCAATGAAATGAAGACCAAACACGGCGTCGTTATATCCCAGGCTGTGAAGTTTAAAACAATTATTGCAGATATCAGAGACCGGGAACGCATGAGCTATGTTATGGAAAAATGCAAGCCGCAGATTATCTTTCATGCTGCAGCACATAAGCATGTCGGACTGATGGAAGAGAATGCACCTGATGCTGTCAGTAACAATGTTTCCGGTACTCATAATCTGGTAGAACTTGCGGCGATTCACAATGTTCAAAAATTCGTTATGATTTCAACCGATAAGGCGGTGAATCCAACAAGCGTGATGGGTGTAACGAAACGAATTGCAGAGTTGTTAGTGCACGATGCTGCAGAACGCTATAAACGAACATTCGTTGTTGTCCGCTTTGGAAATGTCCTGGGAAGCCGCGGAAGTGTCGTGCCTATCTTCAAGAAACAAATTGATGAGGGTGGACCTATAACCATAACGCATCCGGATGTTACAAGATTTTTCATGACAATTCCAGAAGCTGTCAGGCTCGTGCTTCAAGCAGGTGCTTTGGGTTCCCGCAGTGAAACATTTGTGCTGGATATGGGACAACCGGTAAAAATAGTAGAGCTTGCACGCGATCTTATCCGGCTGAGCGGTTTAGAAGAGGGTACTGACATCGATATTGCCTTTACCGGATTAAAAGATGGCGAAAAAATGCATGAAGAACTTTTCTATGATCATGAACTTGCAGATCGATCGAATCATGAAAAGATTTTTGTGTGCAAGGATATTGTCAATAAAAATGGTGCGTCGCAAAAGCATGATATATCTGTTACGAGCTTGAACAATGGATCGTCAACATTCCTGGAAGATATCCAAGTACTCGTTGATGCCGCTAAATCAGGCAAAACGGAAATTGTGTATCAGTTGTTAAAAAAGATTGTTCCGCAATATTCCGGTGACGAGGGCGTTGGAAACCGTAGTGAGAGAGAAATTCATGGGGCAACAATAAAAACAACAGAGGCGGTATTATAAATCATGCTGCAAAAGTATAACGCCGTACGATCGTTGTCCAGGTTTATTTTTCATTACTCTCACTCTGAAATAGTTTGAATATTTTATTGAAGATCAAACAGTGGTAAACTCCAAGAGCCTCGTCAAAGTTCTGATGAGGCTCTTGGATGTACATCCCACGTGATATTCTTTTCGACTATTTCAGTAAAACAAGTTTTTTTACTTCGGTAAAAGAATCGGACTGCAATCGATAAATATATGTACCGCTTGAAAGCCTCGAAGCATCGAATACTGCTGAATAAAAACCGGGGCCCTTGTTTCCGTCCACCAATGATGCGACCTCACGCCCAAGCATATCATACACTTTCAGGCTTACACTGCCTGCTTTTTGCAGCTGATAGTTAATGGTCGTCGTTGGGTTGAATGGATTAGGGTAATTTTGACTGAGCGCGTAGATGTTCGCTAGAGCTGTTGTTGTTACAGCTGTCGTTACCAATACTTCTACTTCACTGCTGTATTGAAAACTCCCGTCATTATCTATATATTTCAATCTATAAAAGATATTTCCGCTGCCGACATTCTTTAAGCTGTCCGCATACGTATATTCCAGTGGTGCATTACTTGTCCCGCCTGCAGGTATCTGACCAATACTTTCCCATTGAGTGGAAGTACGGCGCTCAATTTCAAACATATAACTGTTGACTTCTGTTGCTGTGTTCCAATCCAATGCAATCGTATTGCCTTTTACTAATCCAGTGAATGAAGTTATCTGTACTGGGAGAGTAGTAATGGGGCCCATATTCTTTGTACTGTTAAAATAGAATGAAAGATCATCGCCGCTCCACAAATCCGACCAGGTATTTCCATCCGCAGTGATTTGAGAGCGTCCGTCTGAAAAACACGATGTAGGACCAAAAATTGAGGTTCCATCTGATATTGTATACGTACTGTAATTTGACCCCGAAGGGGTTGAAAGAACAAGATTATAACTTTGCCCTACGGTTAATGTTTGGTTTGATTTGAATGTTAGGGTCGCCCAGCTGCAATCTGCCTGCAATGTATTCGTTGTTATTGGTATTGAAGCCGCTGCAATAGTGCCTTGTTCCAAAAGAGTACCATCTGTTTTTTCAAGCCGCAATGTCAATGCATCCGATCCTGATACACGTTTTATCCATACCGAGGCGGACGATACAACTCTATTCTTTCCAGTAACAGTGAACGTTTCTCGCAATTTTGCATTGCCCGATACTGTTTGCGGAGTTGGCCGTGCTACCTGAAAATAACCCATACCCGTCGAATAGCCGTCAGAATAATAATAGGACATGATGGGTGTGTTCGTTGCGGTGTTTTTCCATGTTGTGTATGGCGCATCGGAAGAAACGAGTGAAGACCAATCGGCATCTGCCGTAAAAGGTTGTTGTGGAGAAAGTGCGGGATACATGAGAAAAGTATTTACCGATGAGTAGTTATTTGCCTGGTCTGCATCTATATTCTCGAAAACTACATGATACACCGTCCCGGAATCGACACTTGCCGGGGAATTAAAAGTGAAAAGTGGAAAATGGGTTGTACCACCGTTACCATAGTTAGCCATACTCTGAACAACATATCGCATATAGGTCTGAGCGGGTGTATGATTCGCAGTACTATCATGTCTGAGCGTGACTCGCCATGTTCCGCCATTTCCAGCGCCATACCCCGTATATCCCGTGCCCATGATATACACACGAATCCCCGAGAGTGATCCTGTATGTTGAGCTTTAAATCGAAAAGCTACTTTTCCAAACATACTCGTTGAAGCCGAACCGGTAGATGGTATCATATTATTCAGATCATATGCCTGTACTGCACTGCCATAGACAGATGTGTTACTTGTTGGATAAGGAGTCTGTGCTAGGCATAGTGAAAATCCAAACAAGAAACATATAATATTCGTTAATGATTTTTTCATC
>Ga0182017_10001367_pt1 | contig 18795 bp, 6 predicted proteins | sample 712E3DmetaG_FD_120492 | JGI IMG/M metagenome (GOLD analysis project Ga0182017, IMG submission 120492) | Permafrost microbial communities from Stordalen Mire, Sweden - 712E3D metaG | ecosystem: Environmental > Terrestrial > Soil > Wetlands > Permafrost | place: Sweden: Stordalen | collected... | reverse complement strand
TCGTGCTTATCACAGATGTGCTGAATCACGGAGCGAGTATCAGAGAAGAGCCCGGTGCGGGAATTCCGCACGCCGGGATTCCGTGGCGGGGCTGGTTGGCGACAGCCAGTTTCTACGCCGACTTCTGGGATTTGAGGCATGACGGACTACATCGCATTTGGGGTTAAGAAAGATGGTTGAGGACGTTTTTCCGTCGGGAGGGCGTCCTCGATGCGAATGATGGTTTTTCCAGGCCGACGAAAATGAATCGTTCTATTGCAAACTTACAAGATTTATAATTATATTATAATTATGGATAAATTTCGATTCGCCTGGGATATGAAGAAAGCCGCCGGGAACTTTCGAAAGCACAATGTAAGCTTTGAGGAGGCCACCTCCGTCTTCTTTGACGAATATGCGATAGAATACCCTGATCCGGATCATTCTGAGGAGGAAGACAGGTTTATAATGCTTGGATTGAGTCGGAAATTGCGAGTGTTGTTGGTTTGTCATTGTTTCCGGGAAGACGAAAGTGTTATTCGGATTATTTCCGCGCGAAAAGGCGACGAATCAGAATCAATGAGTTATTTCAGAAGGAGATCAAAATGAGAGCACATTATGACTTTGATAAAATGAAAGGACGCAGGAATCCGTTTGCAAGACGCCTGAAAAGGCAAATCACGATCAGAATTGGAACGGATGCTCTTGATTACTTTAAACACTTGTCCGAGTCTACCGGCGTACCATACCAAAACCTTATCGATTCCTACCTTGCGGATTGCGCCGAAAATCACCGGAAATTGAAATGGGCTTAAATCACAAACCTTTTAGTTTACTTGAATTAAACGATGCAGCTCTTAACTTGGCAAAATCATTGGTAACCAGTAAAATAGTTCCAAATCAATGTGCAGAAGATGCCTTGCACATCGCTTTGGCGACAATACACGGGATGGACTATCTGGTCACTTGGAATTGTAAACACATTGCAAATGCGCATATTCGGAACAAATTGGAAAAAGCCATTCGTCAAAATGGCTATATTTTACCAGTAATTTGTACGCCTGCGAGAGCGCCTCACCAATTCCCCACTGGGCGATAGGATAAATATCAACGCTCGCACAACCACAAAATTGCAATTGCCGGACCAGCTGATTTTGGCCGCTCTAGCCCGATTCAGCTTTAAGAAAAAAGCACATGAAGAAACGAACAAAATCATTTAAGGTCGCGTTGTGTTTGGCGCTTGTCCTGTCTACCCTGGCGGTATATTCGCAGACGTACAATCACGGATTTATCGCCTATGACGATGACCAGTATGTTTATGAAAACGCCACGGTGAAAAATGGCTTGACACTTCCAAACATCACATGGGCTTTCACCACATTTTATTATGCCAATTGGCACCCCCTTACCTGGCTTTCACATATGATGGACTGCGAATTGTTCGGACCCAATCCAGGCTTACATCATTGTATGAATTTGTTTTTTCATATAGCCAATATTCTGTTGCTGTTTGCGATCTTCATGAGAATCACCCGGCGGCCGTGGAGAAGCTTCTGTATCGCGGGGATTTTCGCGCTTCATCCGCTTCATGTGGAATCCGTGGCTTGGATATCCGAACGAAAAGACGTCCTCAGCACATTGTTCGGAATGCTGTCGCTGTATTTTTATGTCCTCTATACCGAAAAGCCGGCCAAACTGAACTACGCGCTGATGGTTTTGAATTTCGCGCTTGGCCTTATGGCAAAACCCATGCTGGTGACGCTTCCTTTCATCTTCCTTCTTCTGGATATTTGGCCGTTAAAACGCATACAAACACCTTCCTTCAGGAATAACCGGGCCCTTATTGGTGAAAAAATTCCCTTGTTCGCCCTGGCATTGGTCAGCAGCACGCTGACGTATATGGCCCAACGGGGCTATGGGGCCGTTATACCACTTGTTAATTTACCTCTCCCGCAACGTATCGGAAATGCCGCCATTTCATATTGTCTTTATTTAGGCAAGGCTTTCTGGCCCAGCCGCCTTGCGGTGCTTTATCCGATCCAGCCTCCGGCTGTTACCGCCGTGATTTTTGCATTGATCATACTCCTTACAATTACGATTATTGCCATGTTCAGCTTTAAAAAACGGCCATATGTTTTAATAGGCTGGCTGTGGTATATAGGAATGCTCATTCCTGTAATCGGCATTGTCCAGGTCGGAGTGCAGTCAATGGCCGATCGCTATACGTATCTTCCCCTGGTCGGCATTTCCGTTGCCCTGGTTTGGCTCTTTGCGGATATAGGTGAAGACCGGCACATTCGCAAAGGCATCATTACAACAATCACCTGCGCTCTGTTTCTTTGCCTCGGATGGCAGGCATTCCGGCAAACCGCATATTGGAAATCCAGTCAATCGCTCTTTGAACATACGCTCGCCGTGACGGACAGGAATTTTACCATACACAATAATTTAGGGGGGGTTCTTGAACGTAAAGGATTATTTGACGATGCAATGGTCCACTACAAAAAAGCCCTGTCCATTAATGAAAATTTTGCCGAAGCTCATGCCAATCTTGGGTTTGATCTCATGAGAGAGGGGAATTTCGAAGAAGCCGGCCCTCATCTTTTTGATGCCGTTCGAATCAACCCGAAGGCGCCGAAAGCGCAAGGGGACCTTGGGACGCTCCTGGCGGTACAGGGAAAATTTGCCGAATCAATTACTCATTTTGAAAAATGCCTCCAAACGATACCCGATTATCCGGAAATACAATGCAATCTCTGTTATGCACTGCTGCAGTTGAAAAGACCCGGTGAAGCGCTATCGCACTGCACGAAGGCCTTGCAGTTGAAACCGGGATTTACCGACGCACGCTATAACCTTGGAATGGTCTTTGCAGCCATGGGTAAAAACGCGGAAGCGGCGGCGGAATTTTCAAATGTACTTGCGGCCGATCCCAATAACCCGGCCGCAAAAAATGCGCTTGAACGGCTAGGTCAACCCGACCGTTCGACCGTTCGGTAGTATTTTGATTCTGGCCGCCGCCGGCACCTTGGGAAGTCCCGGCATGGTGACGATGTTCCCGCAGATCGCGACCACGAAGCCCGCTCCCGCCGAGAGACGCAGCTCATTGACCCTGATCCTGAAGCCCGTTGGCCTGCCGAGGAGCTTTGGGTTGTCGGAAAGCGACAGGGGTGTTTTTGCGATGCACACGGGCAATTTGTCGAACCCGTGTTTGCACATAAGCCCCAGATCGGCCTTAGCCGCGCCGTCGAAATCAACGCCGCTTGCGCCGTAGACCGCCCGCGCCACGATATCAATTTTGTCTTCGATGGTTTTATCGAGCGGATAGAGGAAACGCGGTTTTTTCTTTTCGTTCTTTTTAACGCTGCGCAGCACCCCTTCCGCGAGGTCTCGCGCGCCCTTTCCGCCTTCCTCGAAATTGTTCGTGACGATCGCCTCGACATGGTTTTTCCCGCAGAACCTGATGATTTTGGACAACTCGCTTGTCGTGTCATTGCTGAAACGGTTTATGGCCACGACCGGGTCCAGGCCGAAAAGCCGGATGTTTTCCAGGTGCTTTGCAAGATTGCCGAGGCCTGTATCATGCGTAAAGCCGCCATGCCAGGCGATCGCCCTGGTCGTGACCACGACCACGGCCGCCGACGGCCAGAGGCCGGAGCCGCGGCAGGCGATGTCGAAAAATTTTTCGGCGCCCAGGTCCGTGCCGAACCCGGCCTCCGTCACCACGTAATCGGCGAGCGACAGCGCCGTGCGCGTGGAAATGACGCTGTTGGTGCCGTGCGCCACGTTCGCGAACGGCCCGCCGTGGACGAAGGCGGGCGTGCCCTCGCGGGTCTGGACGAGGTTCGGGTTGATCGCGTCGCGCAAAATCACCTGCATGGCGCCGACGGCCAGAATGTCGCGCGCGTAAACCGGATCGCCCCCGTAGGTAAACGCGATCACCATGGTGCCGAGCCGTTTGCCGAGGTCGAGGAAGTCGCTCGTCAGGCAGAGGATGGCCATGACCTCGCTCGCGGGCGTTATGGAAAAGCCGTCTTTGCGGGGGATACCGTGCTTGACGCCCCCGAGCCCCACGATGATTTCACGGAGCGACCGGTCGTTGAGGTCGATCACCCGCCGCAGCACGATCCGGCGCGGATCGATCCCCAGCTCATTGCCATGTTGTAAATGATTGTCGAGCATGGCCGCCAGGAGGTTGTTGGCCTTTTCGACCGAATACATATCGCCGACGAAGTGCAGGTTAATGGCCTCGGAGGGGACCACCTGCGATTTACCGGCGCCAGTCCCGCCGCCCTTTACGCCGAAATAGGGCCCGAGGGACGGTTCGCGCAGGCAGATTGCCGATTTAAGTCCCAGCACGCGCAGGCCGTCTCCGAGTCCGATGGTCGTGGTCGTTTTTCCTTCTCCCTGCGGCGTTGGAGACATCGCGGTCACCAATATCAGCGCGCCCTTTTTGTTTTTACCCGATGATTTTAATTCTTCGAGGGGGATTTTTGCGATATAATGTCCGTGGGGCAGCAGAATTTCAGGATCTATTCCAAGCTCCAGGGCAACTTCCCGTATCCGGCGAAAGGGCTGTTCATCGGATTGTTTTGTTTGACTGATAGTCATAAGGGTGCTCCGGTGTTTTCTAAAGTCACGATTTTAAGTCATTTCACATAAATCCTAGTCAATAATATAGATAGTTTCCTAAAAATCCGCAAAATATGGTATAATTATTATAAATGCCGTTTTAATGCAGGCAATCGTTGTAGCATTTCTTTCATCAAAAGTTCATTTTATTTGTTATATTATGAAAATAAATATTCGAATGATCTATTTTTACCAATGAACGACTATCTATAAATTGGGTATTAATGGTATCTGTTTAATAGAATAATTTCAGGAAATTTAAAGCTTGTGGAGTCAGGAAATGCGGAAAACCATGGTAAAAAAAAATATCCTTGTTTTTGTTGGGCTATTTTTTGCGGTTACGCGCTTAATGGCAGCGGATGATTACAGCAAATGGCCATACTATAAAGATTTTACTATAAATACTTCATCAACCGGCGCGAATGTCGCAAGCGATCAATATAAGTTTCCGCTATTAATAAGGCTCACAACCTCGGATTCCGCTATTTTTAGCAAAGCCCAGTCAACCGGCGCGGACATCCGTTTTTCAGAAGTGGCGTCTTCCGGGACCGTTGGAACGCATTTTCCCTATCAACGGGAACTTTGGAACGCTGCGAATAGATCAGCGGCAATATGGGTGCTTGTGGATACGTTAAAGGGCAACGGCACCAGCCAAAAAATCAGGATGTTTTGGGGGCAACCAACCGCGCCGGATAGTTCAAAATCATCAGCTGTTTTTGATATAGGAAACGGTTTTCAGGGCGTATGGCATTTGAATGAAGGTACCGGGGCCGCGGTGTCTGACGCAACGGTCAATGCCTACAACGGGACGGCGAGGGGCAGGGGCAACGGAACAAACAAGCCCGCGGACACGACGGGAGTTATTGGAAGGGCCAAATATTTTAACGGCGGGTCGGACACGGGCATTGGTAAACGGGACACGAGCTATTATGTTTTTCTCTCTTCAGTCAACAGTAAATTGAATTTTCCCGATTCCAACGGAACATATATGGTTTCGGCATGGGTAAATTCCGACACCCTATTCGCGATTCCCGGCCGCGACCGGTCGATAGTGAATAAAGGCAATAATCAGTATAACCTGCAAATGGGCAGCGCGGACCCGACCAACACTCCCGCTGTCCCCTGGCCCAATTTCGGATACGTTGACGTCAGCAAATCGTGGCGCGCCACGTTTTCGCAGGCATCCGCGCGGACATGGAAATACGTGGTAGCGGTGCATACCGGACCGAACCAATACACCTTTGTCGATGGGATATTAACTGATGGCGCCGCTAAGTTCTATGGCGCGGGGAATACTACCAGATTCTTGACGGATACGGTTGCCATTGGGGCATTATCGACCACGAAGCGCAATTGTTTCAAAGGATACATCGACGAAGTCCGTATTGAAAATGTGGCCCGTTCCCAGGATTGGATAAAATTGAACTTCGCGAGTCAAAAAAACGGTTCAACGATGCTGACCTCCGGGGCGGTATTGGAAACGCCGCCGTCCAGCCTGACCTATTCGGCGCTCTCTCCTTCGTATACGGTTGGTGCGGGAATTTCGCCGAATATAGCCTCGGTAACGGGGATCGTTGACTCCTTTACAATCGCGCCGAACATCCCGGCAGGGTTTTTTTTCGATAAACCAACGGGAAGAATCACCGGCACGCCCGCGACCGCACAGGCGGCAACTCCCTATGTGGTAACGGCGCGAAACATGGCAGGTTCCACGACGGTGACCTTGAGCATAGCTGTCACCCAATCCCTGCTTCCAGTAACTAATTTGACCTATTCTTTTAACCCCGCCACCTATGTAGTGGGCACGCCGATTCCCGCGAACACGCCTTCGTCGCAAGGGGGCGCCGTTGCTTCCTACTCGATTTCGCCCCAGCCTCCGTCGGGCCTGAACTTTTCAACGTCAACGGGGATATTATCGGGAACGCCTGTTTCCCCTATCGCCGCGACTACCTATGCCATAATTGCAACCAATACAAGCGGTTCCGATACCGTGAATCTTTCGATTACGGTAAAACTGGCCCCTCCTGCGAACCTCTCGTATTCCGCGAACCCCGCTACCTATGTAGTGGGCACGCCGATCCCCGCGAACACGCCTTCGTCGCAGGGGAGCGCGGTCGCTTCGTATTCTATCTCGCCCCAACCCATACTTATCGGATTAACATTTAACACAACTACGGGAGTGTTGTCGGGAACGCCCTCTTCGATCCAGGCTGCAACCATCTATACGGTCATCGCGACCAATGCGGGCGGGGCGGACACAGCCACGTTTAAAATAACAATAAATCCTCCCGCGCCCACAAACCTTACGTATATTTTGAACCCCGCTTTTTATATGGATAGTACGACCATTGTGAAAAACTCGCCATCCTCGCAGGGTGGCGCGGTCGCTTCATATACAATTTCCCCCGCGCTTCCATCGGGCCTGGTTTTTGATGTAACCACGGGCGTGATCTCAGGGACGCCTGACGCGGTAGCGGTAGCGCGACAATACATTGTCACGGCGTCCAATGCCGGCGGCTCGGCATTCGACACGCTCAGCATCACCGTATACGCCAAATCCAATAATCCAATCACGATCACCGGACGCTACCTTTCTTCGACGAAAGCGGAAATTACCCTGAGCAATTATTCGACGCTTTCGGACGCCGCTCTTCCGGCCGGGGTGAATGTGGTGCAATTATGGTGGAAAAAGAACGGATTCCCGGCCGATACTTTGTCGCCGGTAAAACTTGGTAAAAGTTATATTTTGTCAACTCTTAAAAAAAGCAGCCAGTATACGGACACTCTGGTTTTTACCGATGTTTTTTCACAGACGGATTCCGCGGGTATCGCCTCGGTCATTATCTGGAACGACAACACCCGGAGCGTTTTCAGCCGCGGTAACGGTACCATGGTGTTTATGGGTGACACGGCACGGCCCGTCAACAATCTCGCGATTTCCGGAACATACATTTCGGGAAACATTGCGGAAATATATCTTGACGGCCTTTCGAGCGTCGATGCCTCAAAAACAGCCTCGGTCAGCATCTGGTACAATGCCACGGACGCGGGATATTTTACCGGTGATTTTACCAAGACGCTCCCCATAGGGCCCGTGTTGCAGGCGGCGGTCAACGGCCATTACGTTGATCGTGATACGAACACGATTTTCGGCGGGGAAACCAAGACCATTTATTGCCAGGTGAGGTTGACGGGGACGAACGGGCTTGTAAGCGTCGCCAAGGCGGTGACATTCAGCGTCGGCCAGACCAGGCCTTCTAATCCGCTGATTCTGGCCGCGCAGGCTGTTTCTTCCAATTCGATTATTTTAAATTGGAACCGGCTTGGCGCGGGAAACGACAGCATCAGAATATGGTTTGGAAAAAACCAGGCCGTGCCCCTGACATATGATCCTTCCGATATTTTATTTGATAAGCTGGTCGTGCCCGTCACGGATTCGGCGTTCACGGTGGAAAACCTTAATTACGGGACGTTGTATTACTTCGGGGCGCAGGTCTTCAGCAAGGGCATGTGGTCGACGATAACGCAGCAGTCAAGCGCCTCGGCCGCCACCGATACAATAACCGATTTGATTAAAATTAAAAATACCGCGAAAATCACGAATATGACCTTCGATACCGCAACGCACATCATTAAGGTGAGCTGGACGGTTGATACGACCGTGGCGGGCGGAGACCAGTTGCTTCTGGGCATGTCTTATTCGCTGAACGGCTATCCCCTGGACACGCTGCTCTACTTTCCGTCGAATGCCAACATCAAGACTATTAAGACAACTTCAGGCACCGACACCCTTAAACTCATGGAAAAGCTTTTGTTCGATACGACCTATTACGCGGGTCTGTGGCTGAGAAGGTCCAAGGGCGCATGGTCGCCGCCCGTCGATACGAGCGCAATGGACAAACTGCGGACCCCGTTGTTTACCTGGCAGAATGTCAAGTACGGCCTAGGCAACGATTCAGACCTGGCCTTTAACAATAATGTCCGTATCATCAGCGATTCGACCGTCGATCCTACCTCCGACGTGCTCGATTACGTGCAATTTCCGGCCTCCGTTCTGAATGGCTTTATTCCGGTGAGCATCGGTTTTTCGTTCAGGGAAAAAAACCAGTCACCCGCGTTTTACATCGGGGTCCGCTATGATTCCATTCCCTCGGCCTGCCAGCTCAGCGAGGTCAGGATGTACCGGTATGACGCCGTATCACAATCGTTCATGCTGGACACGAACACGGTGTTCTATGATGCGGTAAACCAGTATATTCTGGTCAAAACGAGGCACCTGGAATATCCGTTTATCGCGATGATCGACACGATGAAGCCCCAGGTACATGTGGTTCCTTCGGGCACCGACCTGGAATCTGCGGTGGCAAGCGGTCTGGACATTACGGATTCATTTTTCATTGCCGACAATATTTCTAATGTCAAGTGCAGGCTCGAATATGCCAAAGGCGGCAGTTCCTACGATGACGGCAACCACGTCGACACGGTGTTGTCCTCTTTGGTAAACACGATCCATTTTACCGTTATCGGCGATTTCGTGAGCGCGGACAATGGTCTGCGCGCGAACCTCATCGTGAGCGACGGCGTTCATATCGACACAACGGACCTATCACGCCGGGTCATCCGGGCGATGGGTTCGGACCCCGTTTCAACGGACCCGGGCAATTGGTGCCCGCTCTCCGTAACCGCATATCTGGACAGCCCGGCGGTCAAGAAAGCTTTAAAGGTTTTTGCCCTCAGTGGCGCATGGCATTACGATCCCGTGCAGTTCAGGCTTTACCGGTATACGCACGCGGGCAGTGACCCCAATGATACCAATAAATATGTCGAATACTCCGATGCCGCTGACTCTCTGTTCACTTTTTATCCGGGCCGTCTTGAATGGATAAAAACCAGACAGGTCCAGCACATAGATTTCGGAAGCGCGATCACTCCCAGCCTCAAGCAATCGGTCGCGCTGGATGTCAGCCCTAAAACATGGTCCGATATCGCGCTGCCCTATAAATTCAATATCAGGATCGGTGATATCATCGACGCCACCAATGCCGGCAGGCAGCCGGGCGACAGTTTGCAGTATTATTTCTGGAAATTCACCAAAAATCCGCCGCCCAACCATCCCCAGTACACGACATTACCTCTGTACCTTGACAGCAGTTGGAGCCAGACCGGAACCACCGCTCTTGCAAACAGGGCCGATTCCGTCGTGGCGATAGGGGCCGTATACAATCCGTTGTCCGTTCCTGTAAAGCTTATTATTCCACCGACGCCGACGTCGCTGTCGAAGATAAAGACCGCATTGGGGAAGAAGAAAGAGACGCTCAATGGCTGGTCAATGGGGATAAGCGGACGGACAAAGGACGGGGCCGAGCTTAACACCGTATACTGCGGCTTTATCATCGGCAAAGGTCCCGCCCGATATTATCCGCTGCCGCCCTCGTTTGACCACATTACCTTGAGCGTTATAGATGAACAAAAACGACGCTTCGCCCATGTTCTGACTCACGGAAATTGGGACAAGGACGGCGGGGCGAGCTTTGACCTTGCGCTGACCAATACCGGCGGGAGCGAAGAGGAAATCGATCTCAGCGTCGCGACCTTTGGTAATGTTCCCGGCAATAATTTCAGGATCGCCTTTTTTAATCCGGCCACCGGCGCCATGACCGAAGCGGGAAAAGTAAACAAAGTTGCCGTGGGTGAGGGCGCGTACGAATACCGGAAACTTGTCGTGGGTAACGACGCCTATTTAGCAAAAGTGAAAATGGGCCGGGCGATCTTCCGGCTGGCGCTGGTTGGCGCATATCCCAACCCGTTCAGGCGCAGCCTGCGTATCCAGTACAGCCTTCCCGACAAAAATTTCCGCCGATTGGAATTTTCCATCGTTGATTTGTCGGGCCGTGAGATTTGGAAGGCTGTTTTAAAGTCGGACGCGCTGGTTTCGGGCCCGGGCGTCCTGACGTGGGACGGCCGGGGCAGGGACAAACGCCCGACCGCGTCCGGTTTGTACGTGGTGCGCATGACGGCCATAGACCCGAACGGCACATCGTCGGGAGTATTTGAAAAGAGAATCACCTTCATGCCGTAGCCTGCCTGGTTCTTTTCCCCGACAAGGAAAAAGTCCTTGTAACCTTTTTCGGGGAAATATAAATTCAGGATCATAGTTTGCCTTGTGGGCGGATACAAAATCCCCGTGGGACTTTAATTCGCCTCTGCTGAGCAGTAAAGGTAAAAAGACCCTCCACATAGTAAAGACATAAAAAGCATGGCAGGAAAATATTTCCTTGTTTTATTGACGCTGTTTTTCATGATCTCCCGTGTAGCGGCCGATACATACCGCGATTGGCCTAATCATAAGGATTTTGTGCTCAATACCTCGCCGACCGGGGCAAACGTCAGCGGCAATCAGTTGAAGTTTCCGCTTTTAGTAAGGCTTTCCTCTTTGGATTCCACGGTGTTCAACCAGGCGGCGGCCAACGGAGCGGACATTCGGTTTTCCGGTGTAACATCCATGGACTCCATTGGAACGCATTATTTCTATCAAACGGAGCAATGGGACAAAACGAATAAAACAGCCGCGATCTGGGTGCTTGTGGATACGCTGAAAGGAAACAGCACCAGTCAAAAGATCAGGATGTTCTGGGGAAAATCAGGCGCGCCCGACAGTTCAAATTCATCCTTCGTATTCGATACTTCAAACGATTTTCAAGGAGTATGGCATTTCGGCGAAGGTAACAATGGGGCCGCCAATGATGCGACGATAAATAATTATGACGGCGCCGCCAGCGGAACGACCCCGCCGGCCGATGCCGCCGGCGTGATCGGCAGATGCAGGAGATTCGACGGGTCAACAAGCTATTTCGCGATGAACGGTACTGCCGGAGGTAAACTCAATTTTCCCGAAGGCGGAACATATACGCTTTCCGCCTGGGTCAACACCAGCGTTCTTAATAATGTCAACAATGAAATAATTTCAAAAGGCGATCACCAATACGCGCTGAAGGTTTCCGACGGCAATCAGTGGCTGTTTACGGAATTCAATAACACGGCGGGATGGCAGTCGGTTGGTTCCGCCGCCGCGGCCGGAACATGGCATCATGTTGTGGGTATGCGAAACGGGGCCAATGAATTAATCTATGTTGATGGCGCAATGGCCAACAATATCATATCTACCTATGCCGGGACGGGCAGGGTGACGACGTTCGATGTAAATATCGGAAAATGGTCCGATAATGCCGGCAGATTTTTCAACGGCACGATCGATGAGGTTGAAATATCGAGCGTGGCCCGTTCGAGCGACTGGATAAAACTGTGCTATGAAAACCAGAGGAACGGTTCGACAATGGTGACAGAAATACCTTCAACGGTTCAAGCGCCGACGTCTCTTAAATATTCCATGAATCCTGATACTTTTTTTGTCAATGCAGCCGTTTTGGACACCCCGACATATTCGGGAACAGTCGACTCATTTACCATATCCCCATCGTTTTCCGCTGGGCTCAACATCAATAAGGTTACAGGCGCCATTTATGGGACCCCGACGGCGGCAAAGGGGCAAACAAACTACCTGGTCACTGCCCAGAATGCAGCAGGCAAAGACACCGAAACAGTGGTTATTACGGTTTTAGGGCCGCCATCCGGTTTAAATTACAAGTCCAACTCACTTTCCTGTGTGGTGGGCACGGCAATCGTTCCCGATACGCCGGCGGTAACCGGTACGGTAACGTCATGGACGATTTCAGCAAATCCCTCCGCCGGACTTTTATTCAATCCCGCTAACGGGATCATTTACGGTACTCCTTCGGCGGCAACGAGCGGCCCGATCCAATACATTATTACGGCCGCAAACGGCGCGGGACCTGTAAAAGACACCGTGACTATTTCGGTAAACACGGCCGTCGTTGCACCGTCGATTACCGCGCAATCCGGGAACCTGTGGGCGGGCGTCAACAGCACCTTTGCGCGGGCATGGGTAAAGGCTTCGGGAACGGCGCCTATTACTTATCAATGGTCGAAAAACGCAGCGGCGCTGGTTTCCGGCACAAAAGACACGCTGAAGCTTGATACCGTGAAACGGGCGGACGATAATTCTGTTTACGTATGTAAAGTCACTAACGGCGCCGGGACGGTAAATAGCTCCCCGTGCACGCTGCATGTGGTGGCTGCAAATTTCAGCGCCGCGCCTGTTACCGGAAGCGATACCCTTACCGTGACCTTCACCGATTCGTCTCTGGGGGCCGGCGCCGGATACCCGTTGACCTGGAGCTGGTCGTTCGGCGACGGCGGCGTTTCAGCGGTGCAGAACCCCACACCCCATTTTTATTCAACACCCAATACGTTTATTTCCAGGCTCATCGTGACCGCCAATGGCGTGTCGGATTCCATGAAAAAGACCATAACGATTGCCGCTTTGCCGCTCAAGGCCGTATTAAAGGCCGACACGACGACAGGCCCATTCCCTTTAACGGTGACTTTTTCTGATGTGTCCGCGGGGACCGTTTTCACACGGCTGTGGTCGTTCGGCGATGGGGCCACGCTTGCCGATACGGGTACAATGGCCGCAGTCAAGCATACCTATTCAAAAGCAGGCGCCTACGTGCCGAAGTTGACGATCAGGGGGCCCGCGGGCGTGGACTCTGCATCGTTATCGGGTTCCATCTTTATATACGATCCGAACAGCTTGACCAATACCATCCGCATTACCGGGCAGTATTCGACCAACAAGACCATCACGGTTGTTTTTTCCGGTTATTCCGGCTTATCTGACGTGTCCCCGCCGCCGTTTGTGGATAAAATAGAGCTTTGGAGCAAAAAGAACGCGGTTCCATCAGACACCATAGGGTCGTCGTTGTTTAAAACCTATACTTTATCACAAATAAAAGCAGCGGTGGCCCCATTTACCGATGCTATTCCGCTCACCGGGACCTATGCCGCAATGGATTCCCTGGGGCTCATGGCGGTCATATTGTGGAGTACCGGCGCCAGGTCGGATTTTAATCCGGCCAACGGGACGTTCATACCCCTGCGCGATACGACAACACTCATTAACAATCTCGCAATTTCCGGAATGTACCTTTCAGGGGACAGTGCGGAAATTTTCCTGGACAGCGTAAGTCTCAGGACCATCGACACGACAAAAATTGCCACAGTCACTGTGGGGTATAATTTTACGGATTCGGGGTTTTTTACTAGTGGATTTGTTCCGCCGGTTTCAGCGGGGTCCTTGTTGCGGGCCGCGGTTAATGGCCGTTACATAGCCCATGTAACCAATAGCATGTTCGGCGGAGAAACAACGACCGTTTATTGCGCGGTGATGTTGAATGGCATAAACGGACTTAACAGCAATGTCAGGAGCACATCATTCGGGGTCGGCCATGTCCGTCCTGTCAATCAAATAAAATTGACGGCGAATGCCATTTCATCCAGTCAGATTGTTTTGCATTGGAACCCGATGGGCGATAGTGTCAGGATATGGTATGGAAAAAAACAAGTGCCTTTAGTTTATAATCCGTCTGATGCGTCATTAAATCAAATCCCGGCGCACCCTACGGATTCGACGGACACGGTAAGCGGCCTTAATTACGGGACATTGTATTATTTCGGCGCTCAGGTTTTTGGCAATGGACTCTGGTCGCTGGTGACCCCGCAGTCCAGCGCATCGGACACCACCGATACAATATCCGATACCACCAAAATAAACAATACCGCAAAAATTACGAGTATGACGTTCGACACCATAACGCATGCTATAAAAGTGGGCTGGACGGTTGATACGGCAGTGGCGGGCGGAGACAAGCTGCTTGTAGGCCTGGCCTATTCCCTGAAAGGGTGGCCTGTTGGCGCGCTCGACGTTCCGTCAAGCGCCAATACCGTAACGATAAGTGGCGCCTCCGGGAGTTCCATCCTCAAGCTTAGCGAAGCGCTTTTGTTCGATACGATCTATTACGCGGGTCTGTGGCTGAGAAGGTCAAAAGGCGCATGGTCGCCGCCCGTCGATATCAGCGCAATGGACACGCTGCGGACCCCGTCGTTTACCTGGCAAAATATCAAATATGGAGATACCGTAACCTGTTTTGCCTTTAACCAGAAAGTCAGACTGATAGATTCAACGGCCGATCAAATAATCGATACCCTCGATTATGTGCAGCCTTCGGCGGGCGCTCTTCAGGGTTTTATTCAGATAAGCATTGGCTTTTCGTTCAGGGACAAGAGTCCGGGGCCTTCATTTTATATGGGCCTTCACTATGATTCCATTTCATCGAAGCACGCGCCGAGCGAGATCAGGATATACCGGTATGATGCCGTATCACAATCGTTCAAGCTGGACACGAACGCGGTGTTCTATGATACGGTCAACCATTACATTTCGGTGCGGACAAACAACCTTACACTGCCGTTTATCGCGATGATCGACACGATGAAGCCCCAGGTCAATGTAGTGCCCGTGGAGACCGACCTGGAATCCGCGGTAGCAAGCGGTCAGGACATTACGTGTTCTTTTTCCGTTGCCGACAATATTTCTAATGTCAAGTGCAGGATCGAATATGCCAAAGGCGGCAGTTCCTATGATGACGGCAACCACATAGATACTGTATTATCTTCTCCGATGGATACGATACATTTCACTATCATCGGTGATTTCGTGAGCGCGGACAACGGACTGCGCGCGCACCTTATCGTGAGCGACGGCGTGCATATCGACACCACGGACATATCCCGCCGGGTCGTCAGGGCGACAAGCTCGGACCCCGTTTCAACGGACCCGAATAATTGGTGCCCGCTTTCGGTAACGGCATATTTGGACAGCCCGGCTGTCAAAAAAGCTTTGAAGGTTTTCGCAGTCAATGGTGCGTGGCATTACGATCCCGTGCAGTTCCGGCTTTTCCGGTATGCGAACGCGGGCAATGGCCCGAATGACTCCAATAAATATATCGAATATTCCAACGCCACCGACTCACTATTTACTTTTTACCCGGGCCGCTTGATCTGGATAAAAACATTGGTTACTCGAAACATTGATTTCGGAGGCGGGACGACTCCCAGTCTCAAACATCCCGACACTTTGAATCTCCAGCCTAATACATGGTCCGACATCGCACTGCCATATAAATTCAATATCAGGATCGGCGATATTATCGACGCGACGGATTCCGCCGGGCAGCCGGGCGACAGCCTGCAGTATTATTTCTGGAAATACACCAATCCGGCGCCCAATCATCCCCAGTACATGACATGGCCTCTGTACTTGGACAGCAGTTGGAGCCAGACGGGGAACACCGCTCTTGCCAACAGGGCCGATTCCGTCGTGACGATAGGGTCTATATACAATCCGTTGTCCTTTCCTGTAAAGCTTATCGTCCCGCCGATTCCGACGTCGCTATCGAAGATAAAGGCGACATTGGGGAAGAAAAAAGAGACGTTGAAAGGCTGGTCAATGGGGATAGGCGCGCGGACGAAGGATGGGGCCGTTCTTAACACCGTGTACTGCGGTTATATCAACGGCAAAGGTCTTGCCAGGTATTATCCGCTGCCGCCCTCTTTTGATAACATTACCATAAGTGTTTTAGACGGGCAAAAACGACGCTTCGCTCATGCCCTGACACACGGAAATTGGAACAAGGACGGCGGGGCGAGCTTTCCTTTCGAGTTTACAAATACGAGCGGGAGCCCTCAGGAAATTGATCTGGCAGCCGCGACCTATGGCAATGTTCCCGGCGGAAATGTTCGGATCGCTCTTTTTGACCCGGCCACCGGCACAATGAGCGAAACGGGAAAGGGCATGCGTGTGGTGGTTGGAAACAACGCGCGCGAATTCCGTGAAATCGTCGTGGGCAGCGACGCATATTTGGCAAAAGTCAAATTGACCGGGACAAGCTTCCGGCTGGCGCTGGTCGGCGCGTATCCCAACCCCTTCAGGCGCAGCCTGCGGATCCAGTACAGCATTCCCGATAATTCTGTCCGGCAGCTTGATTTTTCCATCGTCGATTTGTCGGGCCGCGAGATTTGGAAGGCTGTTTTAAAGTCGAACGCACTGGTTTCGGGCCCGGGCGCCCTGTCGTGGGACGGCCGGGGCAGGGACAAACGCCCGACAGCGTCCGGTTTGTACGTGGTGCGCATGACGGCCATCGACCTGAACGGCAAAACATCGGGTGTATTTGAAAAAAGAATCACCTACATGCCCTAAGTATTAACGTGTTCCTCCGCATTCGTTTCCCTCGCACTGTTTCCTCACAGAAAGCACTTTTTTTACATTCCTGTTTGCATTTCCCTTGAATGGTTGTAAATTAATGAATATACACGAACGGAAAATCATTTAAGAAGGAGCGAACCTATGATGAAAACTCCGGACGGGTTGGACAATAGGACCTGCGAAGCAACCCGAAAAAGACATCTTTTCTCGAATATAGTTTTCCCCTTTATCGGAATCGGATCGCTTGTTTGGTTTCTCCTGCGCGTTGTTCCCAAACCGAGCCGTGCCGCTTATCCGTGCATGCGGGTCGCGGCGCCGATAGCATCCACTTTTATTGTGTGGCTTTTGGGATTGGGCTCGTCCCTTTTATTTATCAAACGGGCGCGCGGCTTTGTCCTGCAATCACGGTATTTTATGGCAGCGGTTTGTCTGGCGGTGGGCGGAATGGTTGGAGGAACAATCATTTCCACGCACCATTCGCCCGCATTCGCCGCGATAAAAAGCAATGCCCCAATCGGTGAGGCAAAAGGTGTGAATCCGGGCCGTGTTGTCTGGGTGCACGATTCCGCCGTTTCCGATTGGGGCGGCCTCGGCGATGGCCATTGGTGGGAAGGCAATCATACGAAACAGGTCGTCGTCGACCAGATGATGTCGCGGAGTTTGCGCTCGCTGAGCGGAAAATCAAGCGATGCGGCCGCGTGGGACACTTTGTTCCGATATTTTAATCGTGTTCACGGCCGCGGCAATGCCGGATATGCATTGGGAGAAAAATTCGCGATCAAGACGAACCTCTCCTATTGCAATTATTTTCCGGCATTTTGCTGTGTTGACAGTATGACCTATTCCCTGAACAGGAAACTCGATTTCATGAATACCGCTCCACAAGTCGTCCGCGCCCTGTTGCGCCAACTTGTCAACGTGGTTGGAGTTGACCAGGCGGACATCTCCGTTGGAGACCCCACGGCTTATTATCCCAATGAATATTATGATTCATGCCACGCCGAATTTCCCGCGGTGCATTATGTCGACCACGCGGGAAAATTCGGCCGCACAAAGGTCGAGTATTCCACCTCGCCGATTTATTGGAGTTGCAGGCCGGACGGAAAGAAGCAGGATTATGTTGCCCGGCATTATTCGGAAGCAACCTATGTGATCAGCCTCGCAAACATGAAGTCGCATTTGGGCGAGGGCGTTACCCTGTGCGCAAAGAACCATTACGGGTCGCTCATCCGCCTGCCCACCGATAGCGGATATTATGATTTGCACCAAAGTCTCGCTTTCATGTCTCCTCAATCGGGAAGCTATCGCGCCCTTGTGGATCTTATGGGACATGCGCATCTGGGGGGCAAAACTCTTTTATATCTCGTCGACGGACTTTACGCGGGCAATCATAATAACGATACGATGCCTCATACATGGCCGGTAGCGCCGTTTAACGGAGGCTGGACATCAAGCATATTTGCCTCACAGGACCCTGTTGCGATTGAAAGCGTGCTTTTCGACCTGTTTCAATTGGATACAGATCCATACCAGTACCCGAAAATCGCCGGCGCCGAAGATTACCTCCTTGAGGCTGCGCAGGCGGACAATCCTCCATCAGGCACGTTTTACGATCCGAACCACGCCATCGCCTCCGTGCGGCTGCCCAGTCTGGGGGTTTTCGAGCATTGGAACAATCCGGTTGACAGAAAGTATTCACGAAATCTGTCGACGGGAAACGGCATCGAACTTGTTTTTATCGAAGGGGCGGCAAGCGGCGCTATCCGGCCGGCAAACCTTTCCGAAATCGGGCCGTCGGCCTATGCATTACGACCGCTATCGAGGACCTCCATGGTAGAGCTCTCGATGCCGAAGCGCGATTGGGTAAAGGTGGTGATGTATGATGGCCGAGGCAGAATGGCGGGCATCGCCCTTGAGGCTTTCATGTCCGCCGGAAGGCACCGCATAGATTTGTTTCCCGCCGCAATTAAAAACAAAGCCTTGACAAAAGGATTTTATTTAAT
>Ga0182017_10001366_pt1 | contig 18797 bp, 14 predicted proteins | sample 712E3DmetaG_FD_120492 | JGI IMG/M metagenome (GOLD analysis project Ga0182017, IMG submission 120492) | Permafrost microbial communities from Stordalen Mire, Sweden - 712E3D metaG | ecosystem: Environmental > Terrestrial > Soil > Wetlands > Permafrost | place: Sweden: Stordalen | collected... | reverse complement strand
TATCTGGCATTCTTCATCAGATGTCAGGAGCGCTACATGTCCCATATCTTTTAAATAGGCCCATATTATGTTATCGGCTGTTTCTGAAGGTAACTTTTCAACCCCTCCCCCGTCCGTGCCCTCTTCCTTACGTGACTCAACCTTCTCTTGTATCGTTTCGACTATGTCAATATCAGATTCTGAAAGAAAGTCGAATACATCTTCAACATCTTCGGGAGCAAAACTCTCCCGAGGGAGGAAATAGTTGATTTCATCGGACCCAAGAAAGCCTTTCTCCATTCCCACGTCCACCAGGTCTTTTACCTTAGTAGAATTATTTATCGCCATTCTCAACTCCACAAGTAAAAATGCCCTTATGCAGCAAAAGGGCATCCCAATTTATGCATCTAATGTATTGATAATATTATACATCTATTTTCGCGTTGCGTCAAGGCCGTTGAGTAAAATAAATTCACCACCCGTCTTTCCTCCTACCTTTAATTCCTGTATAAATATCTTCTAAGCAGGTAAGATTTGCCCCAAGGAAGGCAGCGGTGTGTGAGCCAACAACTGCTCAACGGTTAACGATCATTAGAGCTGAGGATTACGAATCGAAAGTGATACCAAGTTGCCTGCATCGACTCACCTTCGTTGTCTCCTCCTCGTCGTCTCGGTGCGCCTTCGAATGCAACTTGGTATGAGAAGAGCATTGCCATTCGGTGGAGGCAATAGAAAAAGCCTCCTTGTTGTGGGAGGTTTTCAAACACAAAATGAAGTTCAAATCTTATGTCAATTCTCATTCATGCATAGAATAAAGCTTTCTCGTCGTCGGAAATCCTCACGTACTAAATGTACGCTCCGGTTTCCTCCTCCTCGGCATCTTCATTCTATTTTTGACTTAGAATTGGCATTATAGCTTGCGAACATTCTCAGCAGCAGGGCCCTTAGGGCCTTGGACAACATCGAAACTGACACGGTCACCCTCGGCCAGCGATTTAAAACCTTCTCCCTGGATCGCGGAATGATGTACGAATAGGTCCTTGCCACCCTCCTGCTCGATAAAACCAAATCCCTTTGAATCATTAAACCATTTCACTTTTCCTTCTGCCATCCTTATTCTCCTTTATGTATTGGGTTTATCCGTAAATTCATTTACAATAATAAGTATGAATAATTCTTTCTGAAAATGCAAGATTATTCCTTGTTTACCGTCAGGACTGATTGCCATTTGAAATGATCAAGTTTTCATGACTCTGCCAGATTGTTGATAACAGGAGCATAGACACAGATATGATAAAGACTGGGCCGAATAGCGAAGCGCAAGTATATTGAATACTCCTCGGCTATGCCGGGACTTGTTCCGGCGTGGAATGGACAACGGCTTGGAGTGGAAAGACGGAGATACGATGATCGGGCGTGTCGTGTTGGCCGAAGGCTGTACTGTATGTAGCCTGACGGCGCAAGGCACGGCAGAGCGCGTATATACGCTTTTTGCTCGACTACGCTCGCATTAAACCTTACCCGAACAAGCCATTGACCGGACACAAAACACCGAGTTGCCTCAGGAAATATTCATGCATATATTGTAATAAGCAAAGAGCGCAGGAGGAAAGATTATGACAGATATACTTATCGTAATCGGGTTTGTCTTATTCTGGATTATCCTACAGAAGTTTATATTGCCCCGTTTCGGAATATCAACCTGAATGTCGAACAGTTGCAACCCCGGGGGCCGGGGTACGAAAAAACAAGACAAAGGGGAGGACGCTCACTGAGCCTACGTCCACGGAAATATTATCTCTGTCTTTAACCGGACCTCAACCAAGCAATCCTCTGTGTTTCAGGGTCCGGGCAACGTTCATGGAGTATTGATTTTGAAAAGATCGTGATTATATTTTTACTATAAGCGGCAATCACTGTGAAGCCCGGAGCAATAGACAGTCCCCGGACGTGCTCTATAAGAACGTTTCAGGCTGATGGCTGAAAGCTGACAGCTCATTAACTATGAACGAGGTGACAATATGAACTGGGAGAAATTAACCATAAAGGCCCAGGAGGCCCTCTCGGAAGCACAGAAGAAGGCAGAATCGCTGGGTCATCAGGCAATTGAAAACGAGCATCTCCTCTCTGCGCTCATCACACAGAAAGAGGGCCTTATCCGGCCTCTCCTTGAGAAGCTGGGGGCAAAACCGGATCCCATCGGCAACGAACTCGACAAGGCCTTGCAAAAAGTGCCTCGCGTAGAAGGGATGACACAGGTCTACATTTCGCCCCAGCTCAAACAGGGCCTGGATATGGCATTCACGGAAGCCGAGCGCCTAAAGGACGAGTATGTCAGCACAGAGCATTTTTTAATAGGCATTACCGAAGTGAAAGACAGTGCAGCATCAAGGATCCTCAAAAGTCACGGGGTAACTAAAGACGGCATCTATACAGTGCTCAAGGACATAAGAGGGACCCAGCGCATCACCGATCAGGCGCCGGAAGAAAAATATCAGGCCCTTCAAAGATACTGCAGGGACTTAACGGAAGAAGCACGGAAAGGGAAGCTTGATCCCGTTATCGGTCGCGACGAAGAGGTGCGCCGCGTCATGCAGGTACTCTCCCGCAGGACAAAAAACAACCCTGTCATCATCGGTGAACCGGGTGTCGGAAAAACGGCAATCGTCGAAGGTCTTGCCCAGAGGATCATAAGCGGGGACATTCCTGAAACCTTGAAAAACAAGCGGGTACTGGCCCTTGATCTGGGGGCGCTCCTTGCAGGCGCCAAATACAGAGGCGAATTCGAAGACAGGCTCAAGGCAGTGCTGAAAGAGATCGACGAAGCAGAAGGGGCCGTCATCCTCTTCATTGATGAACTCCATACTATTGTGGGTGCAGGAGGGGCTCAGGGCGCCGTTGATGCATCGAACATGTTAAAGCCTGCCCTTGCACGGGGGGAACTTCGCTGTATCGGCGCAACCACCCTCGATGAATACCGTAAATACGTGGAAAAAGACGCTGCCCTTGAAAGAAGATTCCAGCCTGTATATGTAGGCGAACCGAGCGTTGAGGAGACTATTGCCATCCTTCGGGGCCTCAAAGAAAAATATGAACTCCACCACGGCGTGCGCATTAAAGACTCGGCGATCATAGCGGCAGCGACCCTTTCGCATCGCTACATTACCGATAGATTTTTGCCTGACAAGGCAATCGACCTTATTGATGAAGCATCTTCAAAATTGAGAATGGAGATCGACAGCGTCCCTACAGAGATTGACGAGGTCGAACGAAAGATCATCCAGGTACAAATCGAGATCGAGGCCCTCAAGAAGGAAAAGGATGAGGCATCGAAGGAACGCAAGAAAAAACTCGAAGAAGAATTGAAGGAACTGAAGGCGGAAGTAGGAGAAAAGAGGAAACACTGGGAACAGGAGAAGGCCTTCATCACGGGCATCAGTGAAATCAAGGAAAAGATCGATAGGGCAAAAAAAGAAGCCGATGATTTGGAAAGGAAAGGCGATTTCGGAAAGGTCGCGGAAATCCGTTACGGACTCATTTCCGGCTTTGAGCAGGAGCTAAAAAAGAAAAACGAAGAGCTCATAGAGCTTCAAAAGGACCGCAGGATGCTCAAGGAAGAGGTTGATGAAGAAGACATTGCAAAAGTAGTCTCAAAATGGACGGGAATCCCTGTCTCCAAGATGCTCGAAGGCGACATGGAAAAACTCGTCCAGATGGAAGAGAGGATACACCTGAGGGTCATCGGCCAGGATGAAGCCACGGAGGCCGTCTCCAATACGATACGGCGGGCACGGGCAGGGCTGCAGGACCCAAACCACCCCCTTGGCTCTTTTCTCTTTCTCGGCCCAACCGGCGTAGGAAAGACAGAGCTTGCCCGGGCGCTTGCAGAATTTCTCTTTGATGACGAACAGGCTATCGTCAGGATCGATATGAGCGAATTCATGGAAAAACATTCCGTGTCGCGCCTCATCGGCGCACCTCCCGGATATGTGGGCTATGAAGAGGGGGGATACCTCACGGAAGCGATACGGAGAAGACCTTACTCTATTATCCTCCTCGACGAGGTGGAAAAGGCGCATCCGGAAGTATTCAATGTGCTCCTCCAGGTGCTCGACGACGGCAGGCTCACCGATGGTCACGGGAGGACAGTGGATTTCAAAAACACGGTTATTATCATGACATCAAACATGGGGAGCCAGTGGATCGCGGATCTCACCGATAAGGACTACGATGAGATGAAAAAACGCGTCACGGAAGCAGTGAAAGCGCACTTCAAACCGGAGTTCATCAACAGGATCGATGATATTATCATCTTCAGGTCTCTCTCGGCAGAAAACATTAAAGAGATCGTGAAGCTCCAGCTTGCCTACCTGACAAAGCGGGCTGCCGAACGAAACATCGAGCTGAAATACACCGAGAAGCTGAAAAACCTGATCGCAAAAGAAGGGTATGATCCTGCATACGGCGCGCGTCCCTTAAAGAGGCTCATCCAGAAAAAAATCCAGGATACGCTGGCGCTCATGATCCTGAAAGGGGAAGTCAAGGAAGGCGACGCTGTCGCTCTCGATGTGGACACCAAGGGGAATGTGGTCTTTAAAAAGTAAAAATCAGGCGACACATCACCTATTGCCTATAGCCTGCATTAAGTTCTTGACTTTAGACAGGCATCTTGTTATAAAATCCCATCATATTAGGCGCATAGCTCAGGGGGAGAGCGCTACCCTGACACGGTAGAGGTCCGGGGTTCAAAACCCCGTGCGCCTACCATTATTTCATGTACCGCATAAAGAATCAGGTTTCCAGACCGTCGCATAGCGGTGCTTTGTTTTGTAAAAACCTGGATGAGCCTCGCAAGCATACGCAGAGACTATAAAAACGAAAAAATAATTCATTTTCTTTAACTATAAGAATTGACAAGGAAAAACAAAAATGGTAATAATATCTTTCTGTTCGGGAATTGTTGCTCGTAATTTTGTTAAAAGTACTTTATAGAAAATTGATATGAATGAAAACCTTGATATACTAAGGCATAGCACGTCTCATCTTATGGCGCAGGCAGTGAAGGACCTTTTCTCCGGCACCAAGGTCGCCATCGGCCCATCCATTGAGAACGGTTTTTACTATGATTTCGATTACGAGCCGGGATTTACGGAAGAAGACCTCACGAAGATCGAGCAACGAATGAAAAAAATAGCAGAAATGGACATCCCCATCGAACGGAAGATGATGAAGAGGGACGAAGCCGTAGAGATGTTTACCAAGATGGGTGAACCTTACAAGGTTGAGCTCTTAAAAGAGATAAACGATCCGGAAGTCAGTACTTATACCCAGGGGTCCTTCACAGATCTCTGCAGGGGGCCTCACCTCTCATCGACAGGCGAAATAAAGGCTTTTAAGCTTTTGAGCCTTGCCGGTGCTTACTGGAGAGGCGATGAACACAACAAGATGCTGACCCGTATCTACGGTACGGCCTTTGCTGATGAAAAATCACTTAACGATTACGTCACCTTCCTCGAAGAAGTGAAAAAGAGAGACCACAGGCGGCTCGGTAAAGAGCTGGACCTCTTCAGCGTATCCGATGAAGTCGGCGCAGGCCTTGTCATTTATCATCCGAACGGCGCCCTGCTTCGATATATCCTGGAAGACTTCGAAAGAAAGGAACACTTAAAGCGCGGCTACCAGTTCGTCTATGGACCCCATATCCTGAAGCTTGATATGTGGAAAAAATCGGGTCACTTCGAGAACTACCGGGAAAATATGTACTTCACGAAGATCGATGAAGTGGAGTACGGCATTAAACCGATGAACTGTCTCTCACACATTATGGTCTATAAATCGCAAATCAGAAGTTACCGGGGCCTGCCGCTTCGGTACTTCGAGCTCGGCACAGTATCACGCCATGAAAAGTCAGGGGTCCTCCACGGACTCATGCGGGTCCGGGAATTCACCCAGGACGATGCCCATATATTTCTCCGCCCTGATCAGCTCCACCAGGAGATACTCGACATCATCCGCTTTGTCCAGGATGTCATGGCCATCTTCGGTTTCCAATATGAAATGGAAATCAGCACGAGGCCTCCAAAGTCTATCGGTTCCGACGAAGACTGGGAAAGAGCAGAAAGGGCCCTCAAGGAGGTCCTCGATAGTGAACGATTGCCCTATGAGGTCAACGAAGGCGACGGGGCATTTTACGGGCCCAAAATTGATATAAAATTGAAGGACGCAATCGGCAGGAAATGGCAGTGCGCAACTATCCAGTGCGACTTTGCCCTCCCGGAGCGGTTTGACCTTCACTATACGGACAGCGACGGGAAACGTAAGAGGCCTGTCATGCTCCACCGGGTCATCCTCGGGGCCATTGAGCGGTTCATGGGCGTCCTCATTGAACACTATGGGGGTAAATTTCCTGTCTGGCTTGCCCCGACCCAGGTCGTTATCATGAACATTACCGATAATCAGGAACAGTACGTCAGAAATATCTACAACGCAATGATCGACGAAGGTATCAGGGCCGAGCTCGACACGAGAAATGAAAAACTGGGTTTAAAAATTCGGGAAAGTGTGGTAAAGAAAATCCCTTATATGGTTATTGTGGGAAAAAATGAAATGGAGAATAATTCTGTCACGGTTAGGGTGCGTGACGGAGGCGAATTGAAAGATGTCAAGGTGGAAGATTTTATCAACAGAGTGAAGGAAGACAATACACTCAGGAGGTGAGCCCTATAGCAAAGGAAACCGGTAAAGATACAATTAATGTCAACGAGAAGATCCGAGCGAAAGAAGTGCGGTTGATCGCTGACGATGGAAAGCAACTCGGTGTTGTACCGACCCCAGAAGCACTGAGATTGGCAAAAGAACAGGAGCTTGACCTCGTAGAGGTTTCACCGAAAACAGCGCCTCCTGTTTGTAAGATTATGGATTACGGCAAGTTCAAATATCAGCTTGCCAAAAAAACCCATGAAGCAAGGAAAAAACAGGCCATTGTTCATCTTAAAGAGATGAAGCTGGGTCTCAAAATCGAGGAACATGACCTCATGTTCAAGGTAAAACATTTAAGGGAGTTCCTCGAAGAGGGATATAAAATAAAGGTCATTATTATGTTTAAGGGAAGAGAAGTACTCCACATTGATATGGGAGAAAAGCTTGCACAGAAAATCATAGAAGCTCTCAAGGATGTTGGAGGGATCGAGCAGAAATCACGGTTCGACGGCAGAAATATCGTAATGATTTTTGCTCCCCTGTAGCAACTGGAGCTGAGGGAAAGGAGGTTCATATGCCGAAGATGAAGACACACCGGGGTTTAGCAAAAAGGGTGAAGCTCACTGCAAAAGGCAAAGTCAAACGGGCAAAGGCCTTTCACAGTCACCTCCTCTCTTCAAAAACACCGAAGATGAAGAGAAGACTAGCAAAGCCCGATACTGTACATCGAAATGACGTAAAAAGGATAAAAGCGTTATTACCATATTCATGAAAGCATAGAGGAGTAGAGAAATGGCAAGGGCAAAACGAGGATTCAAAGCAAGAAGAAGAAGGAATAAGCTTTTAAAGCTCGCAAAGGGCATGACGGCCCGCAGAAAAAATGTATACAGCGTGGCAAAACGGAGCGTATTTAAGGCCCTCACAAACGCATACAGCGGCAGAAAGCAGAAGAAGAGAGATTTCAGGTCCCTCTGGATCGTACGGATTAACGCAGCGTGCAGGGCTCATGGGATACCCTACAACAGGTTTATCAACGGGTTGAAAACAGCCAATATAGCTCTCAACAGGAAATCGCTTGCAGACATGGCTGTCAATGACCCGGCCGGGTTTGAGCAGGTCATCACAAAGATTCAGAGAGAAGCAGTAGCCAAGTAGGGTGATCCTTGGATATTAGCGGGCTAAAAGATAAGGTCAAGAGCGAGATAGCATCTGTAAAGAATATTGAAGACATTAAAAAGGTCAAGGTATTCCTTCTCGGAAGAAAGGGTGTCTTTGCAGCATTTCTCGATAAACTGAAAACCCTTGATAAAGACCTGAGGAAAGAGGCAGGAAAGGCCATCAACGACCTCAAGGTCTGGGCCGAAAGCAAGGTAAAAGAGTTAGAGGTCTTTTACGAAGAGCAGGAGAGAAAAGAGGCGGAGCAGGGACTGTGGATCGATATTACCATGCCGGGGAAACCCCCTCTTATCGGAAAAAAACATCCCATTACTCAAACACTTGAAGAGATTACGAGGATATTTGTATCAATGGGTTTCTCCGTTGCGGAAGGCCCTGACATTGAACTCGAATACTATAACTTCGAAGCGCTCAACATCCCCGGGGACCATCCTGCACGGGATATGCAGGATACTTTCTATATTGTACCTGGAACCGTGCTTCGAACACATACATCGCCCGTCCAGATCAGGACTATGGAGTCCCGGCTCCCCCCCGTCAAAATCATCGCTCCTGGCGCGGTATACCGTTGCGACCATGATATATCCCATACCCCTATGTTTCACCAGGTGGAAGGACTCATGGTTGATAAAAATATCCGTTTTTCCGATCTGAAAGGGATCCTGAGCATATTCGTGCACGAAATGTTCGGACAAGATATTCCGCTACGATTTAGACCAAGCTATTTCCCCTTCACGGAACCCTCGGCGGAGGTTGATATTGGCTGTGTCATATGCGCCGGCAAAGGCTGTCGGCTTTGCAAGGATACCGGGTGGCTTGAAATTCTCGGTTCCGGCATGGTGCATCCCCAGGTCTTTCGAAACGTGGGCTACGATCAGGAAGAGATTACGGGGTTTGCATTCGGAATGGGGGTCGAGAGAATTGCAATGTTAAAATTCGGTATTGACGACATTAGACAGTTTTATTATAACGATATACGATTTCTTTCACAATTCTGAGGTGGTATAAGTGAAAGTACCCTTTGAGTGGCTCCAGGAATTCATCGTCATTGATATGGACCCCCATGAACTGGCAAGACGTCTTACGCTCAGGGGATTGGAAGTAGAATCCATCGAGACCGTTTCTCCCTCTTTCGACAGCGTCATCATAGGGAAAATCAAAAACATCGAGAGACACCCCAATGCGGAGAATCTCTCCGTCTGTATTATCGATACAGGGAAAGAGGATCTCACCGTGATTTGCGGCGCAAAAAACATTGCCGCGGGCGACAAAGTTCCCCTTGCGACGATCGGCGCCCGCCTCGTAAACGGGTTCAGGGTTGAACAAAAGAAATTGAGAGGCATCGACTCATGCGGCATGCTCTGCTCGGAGAAGGAACTTGGCCTTTCCGATGACCATAGCGGCATATTTATCCTCCCTGATGATGTAAAAGTCGGCCAGGAACTTGCCAAAGTAAAGTGGGTGAGCGACAGCATTCTTGACATTAATGTGGCCCCCAACAGGGGTGACTGCCTCTCGGTATTCGGCATTGCCAGGGAAATTGCAAGTATTCTCAACCAGAAGGCAAAATTGCCCCATTTCAAGATTGAAACCAATGGGAAAGAATCTGTCACAGACCATGTGGCGCTTGATATAAAAGATATTAGCGGCTGCCCTCGATATGTGCTAAAGATGATAAAAGATACATCCATCACGGTTTCCCCGTACTGGATGAGAAGCCGGATACACAAATGCGGCATGAGGCCTATCAATTCCATCGTCGATATTACAAATTATGTTATGCTTGAGCTTGGCCAGCCCCTCCATGCCTTTGATTACAACCGAATCCGTGATAGAAGGATCGAGGTACGACTGGCAGAGAACACATCAATCTTTCGTACCCTCGACGGCATGGAAAGAAAACTTGAGACCGGGGACATTCTCATATGTGACGGTTCAGGCCCTGTAGCAATTGCCGGCATTATGGGCGGTGAAAATTCGGAGATCACGGAAAATACCCGGGACATAGCGCTGGAAAGCGCTTATTTCAATCCTCTCTTCATCAGAAAAACGGCGCGGAGATTGGGCATCAGGTCTGAGGCGTCGCTGCGCTTTGAAAAAGGGATAGATATTGATAACGTTGGCTTTGCAGCTGAGCGGGCCATTTTCCTCATGCAGGCTCTTTCAGGCGGAGTAGTTCTCAAAGGGGAACGGGAAATCTACGAAAAGAAGGAACCGAAGACCATTCTCTTGACATACAGTAATATCAACGGCCTTCTGGGAACACACATCCGACAGTATGAGATTACCCAGGCGCTACGCTCAATAGACCTTCACATCAAAGAGGAGGATGAGGTTGGTCTCCTTGTCGCAATACCCCATTTCAGACACGATATCAATGAACCCGCAGATGTCATAGAAGAGATATCGAGGATATACGGCTATGAGCATATCCCTGCCACAAGTCCTGTTACGACGTTGCAAGCCCATAAAAAAACCAAACAGGATACCTTTCTTGAAATGATTAAAGACTATGCCCGGGCAACAGGTTTTTTTGAAATCATTAATTTCGCCTTTTTCAGCACAAAAGATATTGAGAACTTCTTTATTCCCCCATCAGACGAGAGGACGCGCTACGTATCCATCATGAACCCCATCTCCAGAGAATATAGCCTGATGAGAACGTTTATCGCGCCTGGGGTACTCAGGAGCATTGCCTACAATTTGAACAGGGGCGCAAAAAACTTGAGATTTTTTGAGAAAGGCAAAACTTTTTTCGTAGATAATGAACACCCCCGTGAGGAAACGGCAATCTGCTTCGCAATGACGGGCAAAGAAAGGGAATTTTACTGGAGGGATACATATAAGGACTATGATTTTTTTGATATAAAAGGCATTATGGAAGGATTGATGGAGCCCTTCGGCATGAACTGCTCTCTTAAAAAAACCGAAGAGCCCTTCTTACATCCCATGCGAGGGGCTGATATCTATGTCGATGATACCAAGATAGGGTGGGCTGGAGAAATTCGTGAAGAAGTTTTAAAATCATTCGAGATCGAGCAAAGTATCTATTGTACTGAATTACAATTTGATATAATCTTACAGAAAGGGAATTTGACATTGCAATATAGACCGATACCACGCTATCCGCAGGTGATAAGAGATTTTTCTTTTTATGTGGACGACAAAATTCCCATTTCCTCCCTTATCGATAGAATTGAGAACCTTTCACCGCTTATTGCGTCCGTAGGCATATTCGATATGTTCAGAAAAGAAACACGAAGCGTAGCGTTCCGCGTTAGCTTCCAGTCATTCGAAGATACGCTCAAAGAAAAAACAATAAACGATTTGCAGGAAACAATCATTCAGGAGCTTTCAAATATAGAAGGAATTTCCTTGAGGGCATAAGGAGGACACATGACTAAGATCGATATCGTTACAAATCTGTATGAAAAACTGGGGTTTTCAAAAAGAGAGTGCGCTCATATCGTGGACAGATTTTTTGAGATCATCAAGGACTCCCTTGCTGTTGATGAAAACGTAAAAATCTCCGGGTTTGGAAATTTCTTTGTGAGAAAGAAAAAGGCGCGACGGGGAAGAAACCCGCAAACCGGCGAAGAAATCAAGATTACCGAGAGGAAGGTCTTAAGCTTCAGGCTGAGCCAGGTTCTCAAGGATGAAATAAATAGCGCAAGGAAACAATGAACAACAAAGAAATACCTGATAGAGTATTTTACAGAATCAAAGAGGTCTGCAACCTGACGGGCCTAAAACCCCATGTGCTCAGATACTGGGAACAGGAATTCAAAGACATCAGGCCCGTAAAAAGTCCGACAGGTCAGAGATTGTATAAAAAGAAAGACCTCGAAATAATATTCACCATAAAAAAACTGCTCCACGAAAAAAGGTTTACTATCGATGGAGCAAAACAATATATGGCAAACCACAAACGCACTCTGAATGAAATAAGAGAAGAATTGACAGAAATTGTCCAATTATTAAAGAAAGAAGACAAAAAATGAAAAAATACTGTATTGTTTTTCTTATGTTCATCCTTTGCTCCTGCGTCTCCGGCCCTGTTTATATTGCAAAAAACGAATCGGAAAGCATAAAGCATGTGTATAATGAGACAAAACTGCAGAAACTCTACGATAAGAATGTCGACCTCCTGAAAGATATCTATCTCAGATACTCGGCGTCTCATGTGGGCATCGCTCCGGATGGTATCGGTTTTACAACATTAAAAGATGAAAACAACCAAAAGCTTTACTATCTCGGGGTCTACGTAAGGCCATCGGAAATATCATTCGACGGAAACACGACAAAACCTGAAAAACGGTTTTCATACGTACTACAACAGGTGCCAAAATATATGAAGCTTATCAAAAACAAAGACCTCGACAGAGATGATATTGGAGGGCTTGCTTTCGGCATATACTGGCCCGTGAAAGACTTCTCAAAGTGTAGCCAATATGGCGGCTACATAGAATACCTTTACGTCTTTTTCAAAAAGGCTGACGCGCAGGATGTTCTGGATGGAAGAAGAGATTACACAGAAGCCCTCATTGATACAGAAGTCATAACGAGTTTAGAGCTTCAACCTGCAAAAAACGTAAGACCTGTATTTGAGAATTAATTAGGACGCTGTGGCCGGGCTCAGGGGTCATGGTTCGACAGAGCCCGCACAAATAACTCTAATTCGCATTCAAAATAATAGTCTTTAAAACAGGGGAAAACCATTTCTTGCAGCGAGCATCGAGTACTGCTTGGGGCCCTGACGATAAGCCGCAATGCGCCACGCGGCCATGCCGCGGATTGGCCAATGTTGCTCGACTTCGCTCGCAATGAAACCGTACTCGTTGTCCGAACGACATAAGCGAGTTCGAGAATTGAATGAAGGAGGATCGTTTGCAAGGGTAAGCAGCACGGAGCGCGAGCAAGAGAAATGGCTTTCCCCTCTATATAATGATAATGTCATCTTGAACGCAAATTGGAATGGCTCACATACATACCGATAATGTAATCACGATTTCGTTACGATGAAATGAGGCGCTCTTTGAGTAAGGTAAACCGCTGTTGCTGTTTATTGTTCTTGACGGCTATTGCCAGGGCTTTCTTCGTGCCTATGAGTATAACGAGCTTCTTCCCACGGGTGATACCCGTATAGAGGAGGTTTCGCTGAAGAAGAAGATAATGCTGAGTAAGGATCGGCATAATCACAACAGGGTATTCGCTTCCCTGCGATTTATGGACCGATATGGCATAAGCAAGAACGACCTCGTCGAGATCCGCATAATCGTAGGAAACGATCCTTCCATCATAATCGACTTTCAACTCCTGTAATTCTCTGTCGATTGTCCTTATCCTTCCGATATCCCCGTTGTAGATATCCTTCTCGTAATTGTTTCGTGTCTGCAGCACTTTGTCTCCCACTTTAAAGAGTTTACCGGCCCGTATAATCTCATCGGTGCCGGGATTCAATTCCTTCTGCAATGACACATTGAGATTGGTAACACCAATAACACCCCGGTGCATAGGGGCCAACACCTGTATATCATTCATGGCGTCGAAACCAAACTTCGATGGTATCGCGTCCTTGCAGAGATGAACGATCCTCTCCAGCACCTCTTCGGGCTCTTCGATGGCCGTGAAATAAAAATCATGGATATGCTCTCCGCTTCTCTCTATGCCGGGCATCTCCCCATCGTTAATTCTATGGGCATTAACGATGATCATGCTCCTCTGTGACTGCCGGAAAATCTCGTTGAGCCGAACGGTGGGAACAATGCCGGAATCGATAATATCCTTGAGCACATTACCGGGTCCTACTGAGGGCAATTGGTCAACATCTCCGACGAGGATGAGCGTTGCCTGGGGCGGTACCGCTTTCAGGAAATGGTGCATGAGAAGGGTGTCAACCATGGATACTTCGTCAATGATAATAAGATCGGCATCGAGGGGATTTGTGTCGTCCCTTTTAAAACCCCCTCCACCTGGTCCTCCACCGGGCCTGTATCCAAGGAGTCTATGTATCGTTTTTGCTTCCTGACCTGTCGTTTCTGTCATCCTTTTTGCTGCCCTGCCTGTCGGTGCGGCAAGGAGGGCCTTTTGCCCCATCTTATGGGCAATCCGTATGATAGCGTTAATAATTGTTGTCTTCCCTGTGCCTGGACCTCCCGTTATAACCATCAACTTGTTGTTGATAGAGGCTTTTATTGCCTCGAGTTGTTTTTCTGAAAAGACAAGCTTTAAATCCTTCTGTACCCAATCGATTGCTTCATCAATATTCATAAGCCTAAGCTGCCTTGGAAAAGTAATGAGAGTTTTTAATTTGTTCGCAATGCCCATCTCGGATATATAAAATCCGGCAAGGTAGACAGCCGCCGAAGGAGCAGTTATGAGTTCGGGGTTCGGGGTTCGGGGTTTTTCTACATAAACCTTTTTTTCTGCTGCAAGATTATTCAATGCCAGAGGAATGGCCGCATCGTCGACTCCTAAAATTTTGCTGCACTTTTCAACAAGAGGCTCATACGGGTAATAGACATGGCCTTCATCGGCAAGCTGATTGAGGACATAGAGTGTCCCCGCCTCAATCCTTATCGGGGCTGCCCTGTCTATGCCCAGTTCCTCTGCAATCTTGTCGGCGGTAATGAAACCAATCCCGAATATATCCGTGGCAAGCCGATAGGGGTTTTCACTGACTATCCGGATAGAGTCGTTTCTATATTGTTTGTATATCTTCGCAGCGTATGTCGGGCTTACCCCGTTGCCCTGCAGAAATACCATGACGCCACGGATTTCCCTCTGTTCCTCCCATGCCTTCGTGATCATCTCTACCCTTTTTTCGCCGATACCGGACACCTCGTAAAGCCGCTCTTTTTCATTGTCTATGACGGAGAGCGTTTCTTCGCCGAATTGCGATACAAGTCTCTTTGCCATGACAGGCCCGATGCCTTTGATCATACCTGAGCCGAGATATTTTTCGATACCCTTGACCGTTGCAGGCATGATAGATTCATATGATGTTATCTTAAACTGTTCACCATATCTCGGATGGGTACCCCATTGTCCTGTTAATTTGAGCACTTCCCCGGGCGTCACCGAAAAGAGCGTTCCCACTACCGTGACAAGCTCACTTCTACCCTGTATGCGGACTTTAGCGATAGTGTAATTATTTTCTTCGTTGAAATAGGTAATCCTTTCTACCTGGCCTCTCATCTCCTCATGTGATTTTTCTTTTTCCATCTATTTAATAGTATCGAAAATTGTGCGATAATGGAAGCAGAACATTGATTGACCACAATCAGTTCTAAAGATTTTTGGCAATACTTAAAGTATTTTTTCAATGATTTTCTTTAACTACTTGGTTTCATGAATTTTTATGTTGCATTTATTGAAAAATATGATAAAATATCTGCTTTCCACTATGGTGGCGAAAAACAAAGCATTGCTGCTCCACGAAGCAGAAAAGATAAGTGGTTTCATGAAGCTTCTCATGAAACCCATAAACACTCGATACAGGTGGACGAAGGAGGAAAAGAAAATGTTACGGATGCACTTGTGGCATCTTTCTTACTACATCCCCGCACTTATGATCTTTGCCCTTCCATTCGGCTCTTTTCTTTTCCCTGTTCTTGCCGAAATACTCGACAGAAGAGGAAACAAACGGAATGGGGCACAAAAATCCGGCGGGAACAATCATAACCACCTTACCTTGGAATCCTGATACCAATTTGCCTTCATTCGTGTCCCTTTGTTGCCATTGTCCGGCCACCTACAGAGAGTGGTGTTCCTCGACGTGCAATTACTGGGGTTTAGCGCCTCCTCCACTAACAAAGTCCGTGGAGCCCCCCCCTCAGCCACCCACTCGTGTGGGTGCATCGTGTGCGCCTGCGCCGGGTACCCCCCCCGGATACCCGCATAGCGGGTATGGTGCCATTTGAAGCCAAATCGGCATTCGATCGGCTACACCTTATCGTACAAATACGTTCAAGGTCTTTTGGATATTGTCATTTTTTATTCTATAGAGTAATATAAAAGTCATGAGATATATGTGATCATACCGTTTTTACTGCTTTTGTTTTGCTTTTCAATCCCAATGGATGGAGCATGGTCAGGTTTAACGACATCGTTGATGAAGTCCTAAGATACAACCCCCAGGCCGATGTTGAACTCCTGCAGCGGGCATACATTTTTTCTGCAAAAGCACACAAAGGCCAAACGAGGCTCTCGGGTGAGCCCTATCTTGTTCATCCCCTTGAAGTAGCATATACCCTTACGAAAATGAACCTCGATATCCCGAGCATTATTTCAGGCTTTCTCCACGACACCCTTGAAGACTCTTATGTAAGCAAAAAGGAAATCGAGGAATACTTCGGGAAAGAGGTTGCAGAGCTTGTCGATGGCGTAACAAAAATCAGTAAAATTCCCCTCAAAACATCGGAAGAGTCGAGGGTGGAGAACTTCAGGAAGATGATCCTTGCCATGAGCAAGGACATCAGGGTCATTCTCATTAAACTTGCCGACAGATACCATAACATGCAGACCCTCAATTTTCTCTCTCCTGAAAAACAGGGTGAAATAGCCGCAGAGACCATGGAAATTTATGCACCGCTCGCACACAGGCTCGGAATCGAGTGGTTGAAGGGTGAACTGGAAGATTTCGCCTTCAAATACCTCAAACCGGCTGAATATAAACTTCTTACAGACAACATTGCGCAGAAGAAAAAGGAAAGAGAGGGGTATATCAATGAAGTTATCGGTCTTTTGAAAAAACGATTTGACCTGTACCATCTCCAGGCAGAGATTTCCGGACGAGCAAAGCAATTGTATAGCATATATCGAAAAATGGTACAGGAAGGACTCGATATAGATGACATGTATGATATTATCGCCTTCAGGGTTATCGTGAATAACATCAAAGAATGCTATGAAGCGCTTGGCATCATTCATGCTTTCTTCAAACCCATACCGGGCAAATTCAGCGATTATATTGCAATGCCAAAGGCAAACATGTATCAGTCGCTCCATACGAAGGTCATGGGTCCCTACGGTGAAAAAATTGAAATCCAGATACGGACTCACGATATGCATAAGACCGCCGAAGAAGGGATCGCCGCACACTGGAAATACAAAGAGGGCAAGGTTTTTGACCCCAAAGAAGACAAAATTTTCGCATGGCTCCGGCGTATTATCGAGTGGCAACAGGAGCTGAAAGACAGCAAGGAATTCATGGAAATCTTCAAGATCGATCTCTTCCCCGATGAAGTCTACGTTTTCACGCCCAAGGGTGATGTAAGGGAACTCCCCAGGGGCGCAACGCCTGTAGACCTCGCTTACGCAATCCACTCCGAGCTTGGTCATCTCTGTGTCGGAGCAAAGGTAAACGGGAAAATCGTTCCGCTTCGCTATCTTCTCAAAAGCGGCGATACTGCGGAGATATTAACAAATCCATCTCATAAACCGAGCAAAGACTGGCTCAATTTCGTAACCACATCGAAAGCGAAAACAAAGATACGGCAATGGATTAAGACCCAGCAGCGGGAAGGCAGCATCGAGCTTGGGAAAACCCTTATCGAAAAGGAACTGACAAAACACGATATAAATTTTAATAAGTTTCTTAAATCACCTGAATTACAAACCATCACAAAAGATTTTGGCTTTGAGACTGTCGATGACCTTTTCGCAGGCGTGGGATATGGCCTCTATACGCCCCTTCAGGTATTAAGCAAAGTCATTCCTGAAGAGAAAAAACCCGGAGGCAAGCTCAAACACATTATCAGTTCCATGAAAAGAAACAAAGATAACGCCATTAAGATTAAAGGGGTTGACGGACTGGTCGTTCAATTTGGAAAATGCTGCAACCCCATACCGGGCGACAATATTATCGGCTTCATTACACGGGGAAGAGGTCTTACGATCCATACTGAAGATTGTTCCAATGTCCATACATACGACGAGCAGAGAAAAATTGAGGTCTCATGGCAATTAAACAAAGACTTCACGTACCCGGTAAGATTGAAGGTAGTTGGCAGCGACAGAAAGGGGCTCCTCTCCGATATCAGCACAACAATAGCCTCCAATAAGATAAACATCATCAGTGCCCAGGCATCGGCATACCCCGACAGATCTGCGGCAGGACTGTACGAGATTGAGATCGAGCATATGTCGCAACTCCAGAAGGTCATAAAATCCATACAGAAAATCAAAGGGGTCAGGTCGGTTGAGAGGGTGCGAGGCGGGTCATCGTAAGACAATGATAAGCAGAATCAACTCTCCGGTAAAATCAGTCTATTTTGGACAAACGATGTACAATAGGAAATTATTAAGGGTCTCGGAATTGTATTTACATGATTGCCCCGAGGGTCCATACCCTGAAGCTTGCTTCGAGATTGTTTCATGTCGCTTCGCTCCATGTACTGGGGCTTACGTCGCCCCAGAAATAGCGGAAGCCGACGACGCTGCCAACAAAGATAGCACTTTGATTTAGAAATGGAAAAAGATATTTTCTTGCGACGCGATATCGACAGAGGATCACCTTTTTCCTTTTATTTTTTTGCCAATTTATTTCATCCGCTCGAGGTCATAGTGATCAAAAAGAAAAATTTATATTTTTATTTTGATTGTCAGAGCTTATCAATCGGGTAAAATTAACCATCTTTCTATTGATCCTATTGACGCCTAAACTTACTATTTATCTTAAACAATCAATTAGATTGTAATAATCAATTAAGCTAAAACTATCTTTTTTGCTGTCATTTTTTTTATTTTATTATTTCAAAATGTAACATTTTGATTGACAGATTTTTTTATTTATATAGAATTGAATTCAGTAAGAGAGTTTTTAGTTTTATAAAAAACTAAGGAGGAAAAAGATGGCAGCAAAAAAACCAGCAGCAAAGAAACCAGCAGCAAAGAAACCAGCAGCAAAGAAACCGGCAAAAAAGAAATAAGTAAGAAAAAAG
>Ga0182017_10001362_pt1 | contig 18842 bp, 14 predicted proteins | sample 712E3DmetaG_FD_120492 | JGI IMG/M metagenome (GOLD analysis project Ga0182017, IMG submission 120492) | Permafrost microbial communities from Stordalen Mire, Sweden - 712E3D metaG | ecosystem: Environmental > Terrestrial > Soil > Wetlands > Permafrost | place: Sweden: Stordalen | collected... | reverse complement strand
CTCTCGCTCGAGGAGCAGGTGCATGAAGTAGCACGGCTCCTCAGCGGCGCCGAAGTGACGGACGCCGGACTGCTCGGCGCACGGGAACTCATGGGCCTCACACGCCCCTCCTGAATCAGACACTTACCGCACACATACCGGCACTATGGCACTCCAGGTCTACAATACGCTCCACCGGCGCAAAGAACTCTTCACTCCCCAGCACGAAGGCTATGTCGGCATGTACGTCTGCGGCCCCACAGTCTACGGGGACTCGCATCTCGGCCATGCAAAGAGCTATGTCTCATTCGACGTCATCGTCCGTCATCTACGGAGCCTCGGCTACAGGGTGCTCTATGTCCAGAACATCACGGATGTCGGGCACCTCACGGACAACGCCGATCAGGGGGAAGACAAGCTTGACAGACAGGCCCGCATCGACAGGATCCACCCGATGCAGCTTGCCGAAACGTACACCAGGAGCTACTTCGAGGATATGGATGCCCTGAACGTCCTCCGTCCCGATATCGTCCCCCGTGCCTCCGGCCATATCACCGAGCAAATCGCGATCGTGCAGGCGCTGATCAATAAAGGGATGGCATACGTCGCGAACGGATCGGTCTATTTCGACGTCGGCACATTTCCCGCCTACGGAAAGCTCTCCGGCCGCACGGTGGAGGATCTCAACGCGGGCGCCCGCGTGGAAATCAAGGAAGAGAAGAAGCACCCGGCGGACTTCGCGCTCTGGAAGAAAGCCGACACGACCCACATCATGCGCTGGCCGAGCCCGTGGGGCGAGGGATTCCCCGGCTGGCATATCGAGTGTTCCGCAATGTCGATGAAGTACCTCGGAGAAGGGTTCGACATACACGGCGGGGGGATGGAGAACCAGTTTCCCCATCATGAATGCGAGATCGCGCAGAGCGAAGGGGCAACGGGGAAGCCCTTCGTCCGGTACTGGCTCCACAACAACATGGTGACTGTGGGCGGGAAGAAAATGGGGAAGTCGCTCGGGAACTTCCTGACGCTGAAGGACGCGTTCGCGAAATGGGACCCGCAGGTCGTGCGTTTCTTTATCCTCCAGAGCCATTACCGGAGCACGCTGGATTTTAGCGATGAAGCCCTTGACGGAGCCCGCGCCGGATATGAAAAGCTCGCCAACACGCTCCGCAACCTTCGCGAGAAGATCACTCACGCTGTCGCCTCGGGGGAAGAAACACGCATTGATCTTGACCGGCGTACGGCGGAATTTCAGGGGGCGATGGATGACGATTTCAACACGCCGCAGGCAATTGCGGTCCTTTTCGATCTCGCCCGTGAGCTGAACCAGGCCTTCGCCCTGGAGAAGAACTACAGCAGGCCTTCGCTTGAAGCGATTGACCGCTGGTATGCCCTCCACGCCGGCTCGATCCTCGGGATCACGACGGGGAGCGCCGGGGGAACGGAGAGCTCCGGCACACTTGTGGGCCCCATCGTCGATCTCCTGATCGCGGTCCGGGGCGATATCCGGGTTCAGAAACTCTGGGCACTCTCCGACAAGATCCGCGATGGGCTCGCGCGGATCGGGATCGGACTGGAAGACAAGAAGACGGGGACAACCTGGAAAAGAGTTTCCTGATCATCGCCGACGGCCTCCTGCTCTCCTGCGATCCCGGGAACAGGTGCGGCCGGTACAGTCTCCTCATACGGGACGGACGGATCGTGGACATCAATCCCTCCGCCCGGACTCTGATCTCCCTCTATCCGGGGGCTGAAGTCGTGGACGCGCGCGAGCGTATCGTCCTTCCCGGTTTTATCAATGCCCACTACCACGGGGAGAGCGTTCTCCTCAGGTACATCACGGGGAGGGTCTCCTACAGCTCATGGAATGCGCTCCCGGGGTTGCGCGGGGCGCTGGCACGCCTGCTCGATCCCGCCTCCGCCTCTGATGTCGCGGCACTCTACAGGACCGCCGGGTTTCTTCACATCACGGGGGGGACGACGGCCGTCGCCGAATATCCCGCCCCGTACGCTCCGGCGGTTTTGCAGGAAGCCATAGAAAGTATCGCCTCCTCAGGCGTCCGGTCCGTCTTCGCCCTGCAGACGTGGGAACAGCTCGAATCGTTCCGTCCTTCCCCCCTCCCCGATCTGAGCCGGTTTTCCATTTCTCTCGGGCCGGAGGCGAGCTATACCGTCTACAGCCTTGAGAACTTTGTCCGGGTCTCGGCCGAGACGCAGTTTCCGCTTGCGGCGCATCTCGGGGAGGTGCGGGCGGAAGTCGAAGCCCTGCGGGGCAGGTTCAAGAAAAGTCCCCTCCGCATACTGAAGGATTCCGGCGCCCTCCTCCCTGCCACCCACATCATGCACTGCAACCACATCCCGGAAAAAGATCTCGATCTCGTCCGGGACAGCGGCAACCCCGTCACGCTCTGTATCCGTTCGGCGCTGGCCAAACAAACAGGATATCCTCTCCTCCGCTCACTTGCGTCCCACGACATCACGATCTCTCTGGGAACCGATTGGGGGGAAACCGATCTCCTGGGTGAAATCAGGGTGCTCCGTGATTTGCGAAGGTACTACCCGGGGGTCCCGCCGTACACGCCGCTAGAGCTCATCCGTATGGCCACGATCAATGGAGCACACGCGCTTGGAATCGCCTCCCACACAGGATCGCTTGAAGTCGGGAAACATGCCGATCTCGTGATGATCCCATTCAATGACGTCCGTCTTCCCGCCCTCAGCGCGCTGCCGACGGCGGAAGAGATTGCAGAAATTGTCACGGACTACTGCGACACCGGCATGATATCGGACGTCATGGCGCAGGGGGTCTTCAGAGTGTCGAACGGCCAGGCGGTGCATGTGGACGGGATGAAAATTCTCCGCGATTTCCGGCAGCTCCAGGGGACATTCCTCCCCCCGGCGGCGGAGGGACATCAAAGGGATTCCACGGGGGGAGTCCAGCTCCTCAAATCGGACCTGAGAGAAAAGGAACCCTTCCCCGGAACCGGAGATGCGAAGGAAGATCGTCCGCGGGAAGAAAAAGCGAACATGCGCTCCCGCGGCCCTGTACCCGAAGAATCCCTGCAGAAATTTCCCATTGTTACGAAAAAGATCAGGAAAGTGTTCGGTGAGGATGACATCTGAAGCGAGGACAACGACGATGGGGGGCCTCCGGCTGATTCCCGTCATAATTTTCCTCTGCGCCCCGGCTCCCGATCTGAGCGCCCAGGGTTCCGCCGGGTCTGCCGGTAAACTCGAGCCAAGAGCCCTTGTCGACTTTCCCACCGCGGGAATGATTCCCCGGGGGAACATTGCGATGGACGTAGACTTCTACAGGGACGGCGGCGTCGATCTCGCCTGTGCCGTGGGGATATTCGACAGGTTGAGTGCGGGGCTTTCCTACGGCGGGTCAGGGCTGATCGGTGCGGGATCACCCGTGATGAATGCGGTCCCTGGATTCAACATCAAGCTGCGCCTCCTCGAGGAGAGCGTGTATGTCCCCGCCCTCGCGCTCGGGTTTGACTCGCAGGGGCATGATGGCTACAACAGGAGACTGAGCCGCTATGCCATCAAGTCCCCCGGCCTGTACGCGGTGTTCAGCAAGAACTACGCGGTCCTGGGGTTTTTCAGTCTGCACGGAGGGACGAACTATTCACTTGAACGTTCCGACGGAAACCGGAACATCAATCTTTTTGCGGGAATTGAGAAAACGATCGGGCCCTTCGTTTCCTTCATGATTGAATACAATCTCGGCGCGAACGACACGGGGACCAACGCGCTGGGGAAAGGGAAAGGTTACCTCAACACGGCTCTTCGGTGCTCACTCGGCGGAGGACTCACGCTGGGGATAAATCTCAAAGACCTTGCGGATAACGGCGGAAACGTGACCGTTGCCAACAGGACCGTCCACATAGAGTATGTCAGGCCCCTTTAGGGGTATGGCCCTCAGTGTCCCGGAACTGCCTCCCCTCCCCGGTGTTCTTATTAATGAACGGCCTTTTTCATTCTGTCCAGTAATATGCACAGATTCCCCTCCCGGGGCCCCAGGAATGGCTGGATTCGGGCAGGTCTATTGGCACCAATGTTGTGACTCATAATACCACGTGGACCCTGACGGTTCATATGCTCATCACGAGGCGACGACAATGAAACACGAAATGCGATTTCTCCTCTGCAGCTTCTTTGCTGCAATTCCGCTTTTCCTCTTCTCCGGTTGTTACACACAGGTCGGTGCGGCAAGGGGAGACGTGGACGAAGGATACGATTCCAGGACTGCAGGAAATGACCAGATCGCAGAGAGCGACCAGACCGCCGGCGACAGCACGCAGCCCGGCGATTATGATTCCGCCCGGCGGGAGTTCTACAATGATTCCTACTACCCGTCCGACTATCCGGCGTATAGTGTCGGAATCGGTTACGGGTGGCGCACACCCTGGTTCGGTTACGGGTATCCCTGGTATTTCTATGACGGGTATCCCTATTACGGCGGGTTTTATCCGTTCGCGTTCGGGTTCCCCCACCAATACGGCGGATACTACGGCCACGGGGGAGGGTTCGCATCCAATGGAAGGGGATACGCCACGCGGAGATACGGTATGGCGCGTTCGGGAGGCGGATCACGGGGTGGGTATATTACGCCGACAGGTGGCAGCCTGGTTTCGCCGATGCCGGCCGGACGCACGGGAGCGGTAAGGGGAGCCGCAACATACGGAAGATCGTCTACACGCGGGACAGCCGTCTACGGCACACCGTCGGCACGTGGACGTGCGGGGACAAGGATGTCACCGCGGAGTCAGTCTGGGATGCGGGGACCATCCTCGCGCTCGGCTCCTCAGGGAAGCAGCCACGGAAGGTCGGGAGGGAGGGGCTATTCCTCTCCGTCAGGTCACTCGGCACCTTCCGGTGGCAGCAGGGGTGGCAGTAGTGGTGGTGGCGGGGGTTCGAGGAGCGGCGGCGGCAGCAGTGGCGGAGGCGGAGGCTCGAGAGGCGGCGGCGGAAGGCGTTAGACAATAACCCAGACAATAGGAATGGCGATGAAACGACTTATGATTGCGGCGGCGGCTCTTTTGATGACCGCGGCCCCGACGTTCGCGCAAATCCCGGAAGATGCTCTTCGACTTGGAACGCCGGGCATTGGTGTCGGTGCCAGAGCGATCGGGATGGGGGGAGCATATATAGGTGTGGCGTCGGACTTCAGTGCACTGTACTGGAACCCGGCGGGTCTCGCCCAGGCCGTGCACGGTGAATTCTCTGTGGGGCTGAACTACAACAACATCGGGAACACAAGCACGTATTTTGGGACCGGGGAGCAGTACAGCGTCAACTCGACGAACCTGAACACGCTGGGGCTCGTCTACCCGATCCCGGTCCGGCAGGGGAGCGCGGTGATCGCATTCGGGTTCGACCGCCAGAGCTCGTTCGCGAGCGGGCTGTCATTCAACGGGTTCAACCCGAACAGCTCCATCATTCAGACATATGCCAGGAACGGCGATTTCGAGCCGGTGGATCTCTCGGGAAACCTCGCGTATCAGCTCTACCTTGCCGATACGACGGCGTCCGGGAGGTGGAACAGTCCGCTCACCGGGCGGCTCACGCAGCTCGGCAAAGTGCTCGAATCGGGAGGATTGAACAACTGGTCCGTCGGCGGTGCGATCGACATCGGGAAGAACCTCTCGCTCGGCATCACGCTGACATACCTGTCGGGGACATACAGGTACGATCATACATACCGGGAAGAAGACCGGAACGGACTCTACCGCAACATGCCCCTGGCGACATACCAGACATTTTACTCCCTTGCCCTCAACGATTACATCGCGGACGATATCGCCGGCTGGAATGCGAAGTTCGGGCTCATGTACCGCGTACCGGACCACTTCCGGCTCGGCCTCACGGTCAAGACCCCGACGGCATTCAACATTGAGGAGACGTTCGGCACCCCCGCTTCGTCTCCGGCGACTGCCGTGCTCGGAACTGGGGGTGCCACCGCTCCAATTACGTTCGACCCCGGGGAAGGTTCCAACAAGTACAATATCAATACCCCCTGGGTGTTCGGTGCAGGCGCATCGTTGATACTGCGGGACCTTGCCCTTTCCGTTGATGCGGAGTATACGGACTGGACCCAGCTCGAGTTCGCAAAAACCAGTACCGATGTTCTCGCAAACAATGAGACGATCAAGCAGATATTCGTGGGCACGACGACGCTTCGCGGAGGGGCGGAATACGATATACACCAGATCGGCCTCAGGTTGCGCGGCGGGTACATGTACATCCCTTCCCCGTTCAGGGGTGACCCCACATCGTTCGATCAGAAGTACATCACCGGAGGACTCGGTATACTCCTCGGCGAATCCACGATGGTGGACCTGGCGTATGCGCACGGGATGTGGAACACGTTCGTGTACAGTTACACCGACCCGAACGGGGTCATTGTCCCCCCATCGGTCAACGAAAAGCTCTCAACAAACAATTTCTTCCTTACACTCACGCACAGGTTCTAGCAATCCCGCCGATTTCAGGCGGGGCTGACAATCACGCGCTGTTTGCACAAGTAGACGCCATTCGATATATTGAAGTCCATCATTCGATGGACTTCTTTATTATAAGCAGATGAGCCGGAAAACCAGGATTATCGGGGGGACGATCGGCGTTCTGCTTGTCGCAATCCTCGCCGCCGTCCTGTTTCTCCGTTACCAGATCCGAAAGTCGTTTCCAGTCACGACCGGGACACTCAGTGTCCGTGGACTGACTTCCGCCGTGCGTGTCCTGCGTGATGCGTACGGCGTCCCGCACATCGAAGCCGCAAACGAGCACGACCTGATGGTCGCGACCGGCTTCGTGCACGCCCAGGACCGTCTCTGGCAGATGGACATGAGCCGCCGTGCCGGGGAAGGGCGGCTCTCCGAGCTCTTCGGCCAGGTGACGCTCCCGTTCGACAGGATGTTCCGCATCGTGGGGATCAGGCGGAGTGCCGAGCAGATCATCGCACGGATAGCACCCGAATCGCTGGACCGTCTCCGCTGGTACTCGGACGGGGTGAACGCCTACATCGCTTCGGCAAAGGGGCGGTACCCTGTTGAATTCGATCTCCTCGGGTATGAACCCGAACCCTGGACGCCACTCCACAGCGTGATCGTCGGGCGGCTCACCGCCTGGGAGCTGAACCTCTCCTGGTGGACCGACCTGACCTACGGGAACATCGCCGGTCGCGTCGGCCTCGACCGCATATTCGATATCATGCCGGAGTATCCCGCCGGCGTACCGACGACCGTGCCGCAGGGAGAATGGAGGTCATACGCCTCCCTTGGTCTCCCGTACCTCCGGACTGCACAGGCGTATGCCGCTCTTTCCGGGTCCGCTTCCGTGAGCGGGGGGAGCAACGCCTGGGCGGTCGCCCCCCGGCACTCCACAACCGGTGCAGCGATTCTCGCCAACGACACACACCTGCAGCTGGAGTCCCCTTCCCGCTGGTACGAGATCCAGATGCAGATGCCCGGGTCACGTGTCCGGGGAATGTCGATGACCGGCGTCCCGGCGGTCGTCGCGGGGCGGAACGATTCGATCGCCTGGGGTATCACAAACGTCATGGCGGATGACGCGGACTTCTACGTCGAGCAGCTGGACACACTGACGGGCTCACATTACCTGTACGACGGTCAGTGGTATCCCCTCACACTTCTGAGTGAGGAGATTCCCGTGAGGGGCGATTCCGCCCGCTCCCTCACCGTCCGCCTCACCCGCCACGGTCCGATCGTCACGGATATTGAGACCCCCCTCCAGAAGGGGAAATCCCCGTACGTCGCCAGCATGCGATGGACGGGGAGCGAAGTGGACGACCAGTTCCTCGCGTTTACACGTATCGACAGGGCCGGGAACTGGGAGGAGTTCACAGCGGGAGTCCGGGAGTTCGCCGTCCCCGGACAGAATTTCGTCTATGCGGATGTCCGCGGGAACATCGGGTACTGGTGCGGTGTGCGTCTCCCCGTGCGCACAGGAAGAAACTCGCTCCTCCCCCTCCCGGGCTGGGATCCGTCCGCGGAATGGAAGGGGTTCGTCCCGTTTACGCGGCTCCCCCACAGGTTCAACCCCCCTGAAGGATACATCGCCACGGCGAACAACAGGATCGTCGACGAGTCGTATCCGTACCACATCTCCGACCTGTGGGAGCCCTCATCCCGCATTCAGCGCCTGAACGATGTCCTCGGGGGAAAGGGGGATGTCTTCTCCGTGCAGGATTTTGAACGGCTGCAGCTCGACACATACTCCTACTACGCGCGCGAGATCGTTCCTTTCATCGTCGGGGCATTTCGCGACAGCATCGGAACACTCCCCGGGGGGGAGAGGGTATTCGAATACCTGCGCAACTGGCACTACCGGTTTACAACCGACGATGTCGCGACCTCCATTTACCAGGAGTTTCTCGTCCGGCTGCTGCGTAACACGTTCGCCGACGAGATGGGGGACGATCTGTTCCATGACTGGGTGATCCTCACCAATATCCCGCTCAGGGTCATGGCGCGGCTCCTGGCACAGGGATCGTCCGCCTGGTTTGATGACGTGCGGACCCCTTTCATCGAAACACGCGATGACATCGTGCGGAAGAGTCTTCGTGAGGCCCTGGCGGATCTCCATGAGCAATGGGGGGCGGACCCGAAGAACTGGCGCTGGGGGAATCTTCACACCGTATCCCTCAGACATCCCTTCGGACTCCAGAAACCCCTTGACCGCATATTCAATGTCGGCCCCTTCCCCGCAAGCGGGGGCTCCACCGCGCTCGTCAGCTTCGAGTACGATCTGAACAAGCCGTTCGCCGTGACCGTCGGGCCTTCGTTCCGGCAGATATTCGACATGGGAGGAGAGGGGGAATTCCGATCGGTCCTCCCCTCCGGGGAATCAGGCCAGGTGTACCATTCTCACTATGCGGACCAGACCAGTCTCTGGCTGAACGGGGCCTACCGGACCGGCGTGTTCCGGGGACCGGCGCGCGCCGACATGGAACGTCTCATCCTGGAGCCCGGTCGATGACCCCCGTAATCTCCCCCGGACTTTCACGGCGAATCGGTGACGCGCGCGCGATCGTCGCCTTTACCGGGGCGGGGGTCTCCGCCGAAAGCGGCGTCCCGACATTCCGGGGCACCGACGGGATATGGTCGAAGCTTAAACCTGAAGAGCTCGCCAGCATGAACGCGTTCATGAAGAATCCGTCGATGGTCTGGGAGTGGTACGCCCACCGGAAGAAGATCATGAGCGGGATTGCACCCAACCCGGGTCACTTCGCACTCGCGCGGATGGAGAAGCTCGCCCCGTCATTTGCCGTCATCACGCAGAACATCGACGGCCTCCACCGCCGGGCGGGGAGCCGGACCGTCTATGAGCTGCACGGGAACATCGAACGGAACTACTGCATGAAATGCGGGACGCCGTACGGGGACGATTTTGTGGTTGCCGCCAATGGTGTCCCTCTCTGCCCGGCGTGTGGTGGACTCGTGCGGCCTGATGTCGTCTGGTTCGGCGAGACGCTCCCGGAAGATGAATGGGATGCCTCCGTGCGCGCGGCGGAAGGGGCGGACCTGTTCATGTCAATAGGCACATCCGCGGTCGTCTACCCAGCGGCTTCGCTTCCGCTCGTCGCAAAACGGTCCGGCGCCTACCTGCTGGAAATCAACCCTGAACCCACGCCCCTGACTGCGCAGGCGGACGAGTACCTTCAGGGCGCATCCGGCGTTTTTCTCCCCCTTCTTGCCGGCGCCATGGAAGCAGCACGCCGATTGCCCCACTCACACAGATGACATCACAAGGCAGAATATGACCCCCCCGCGCGGCAAGACCAAAATCGTCTGTACGCTCGGACCGGCATCCTCATCCGTCGGAACACTTGTCGACCTTATTCAATCGGGTGTGGGAGTCATGCGGCTCAACTTCTCGCACGGAACACAGGAACAACACATCGAAGTGTTGAAGAACGTGCATCAGGCCGTCGAACAGTCCGGTGTCGTAGTATCCGTCCTGCAGGACCTTCAGGGACCGAAGATCCGAATCGGCGAGCTCAGTGTCCCGTCGATAGACCTCCACCAGGGGGAGAAGCTTGTCATTACCACCGAGCCGCTCGTCGGCGGACCTGGCAGGGTCTCCACGACGTATGAAGCCCTCTCGAGCGACGTCCGCCCCGGTGCCGACATACTTCTGGACGACGGGAAGCTCCGCCTGAAAGTCCTGGAGGTCAAAGGTAAGGATGTGACCTGCGAAGTCATCGTCGGCGGATGCCTCTCCGCCCACAAGGGGATCAACCTCCCGGGTGTTGCCGTAAGTGCGCCATCGCTCACGGAGAAGGACATGCACGATCTTGAATTCGGGCTCGAACACGAAGTCGATTTTGTTGCGCTGTCGTTTGTGAGGACGGCGGATGATGTCCGCAACCTCCGCGCGGCAATTGCGGAGCGCCGGCCCCCCGGGCTCCGCCCCCGGATAATCGCGAAGATCGAAAAGCCTCAGGCAATCGCGAACATCGACGAGATCATCGGTGCAACCGATGGTGTCATGGTTGCCCGCGGCGATCTCGGGGTGGAGCTACCGGCTGAAGATGTCCCCCTGCTGCAAAAGATGATCGTCGGCCGCTGCAATGGAGCGGGGAAGCCCGTCATCATTGCCACCCAGATGCTCGAGTCGATGATCAACAGTTCCACTCCCACGCGCGCCGAGGTGAGCGATGTCGCCAACGCCGTGCTGGACGGGGGGGATGCCGTCATGCTGAGCGGTGAAACGTCGGTGGGAAAGTACCCTGTGGAGACTGTGCGCATCATGGCCAGGATCGTCCGCAAAGTCGAGTCGGAAAGGCAGGGTAAGCGGCCCCTGATCATCGAGTCAGGCGTGACAGTCGAGAACCGGCATGACGCGCTCGGCCGATCCGCCTGCGTGCTCGCCGATCAGATGCGCGCCGCGGCGATCGTGACGGTGACAAACTCCGGGCAGACCGCGCGCGTCATCGCACGGTACAGGCCTGACCCGCCGATCATCGCTGTCACCGACAACACCAGGACCCTGCGCTCCCTCGGCCTGGTCTGGGGGGTACGGGGACTGATGATTGAGAACCTCGGGGATAATTCGGACAGCGCGTTGGCGAGGGTTCAGGAGCGCCTGGTGGCTTCCGGCCTCGTCAACCGGGGGGAATATATCGTTCTGCTCGCGGGACAGCCGCTCTTTGCCCGCGGGTCGACCAACTTCATCAAGGTGGAAAAAATAGGGTAAGAGACGGAAGCGGCTCCGGCCGCCGTCAGTGTTTTGCGGTCGATTCCTCGATCTCGAACATGCGGTCCAGCATGGAGATCTTAAGCAGGCTCGACACCTTCTTGTGCACGTGGACGAGTTTCACGGTCCCGCCGTGTTCCTTCATCTTCCGTTCGGCGATCAGCAGGGCACTGAGGCCGCTGCTGTCGCAGAAATCCACTTCGCCGAGATCGATCACCAGGGCTTGCACTTTGGGCTTGCAGAGGAGAAGAAATTCCCCCTTCAGTTCCGGTGCGATCGAAGAATCGAGCTTCTTCTGCTTCAGCTTCAACGTCGCCGAAGTCCCGTTGTGCGCAATTTCGAAGTTCATACTTCCTCTGCCCTGAAAAACATCTCGAGGCACTGCACGAGTCGATCGTAGGCGTGCTCTCTGCGCGACGCAGGTTCCAGGCGGACCTGGAGATTGAAAAACGTGTCGGCGTGGAGAGCCGAAAATCCCGTCCGCACCCGCGCATTGCTTTCTTTACAAATATAGGCGGAAGGAATCATGAAGTCAAGGTTGAGGTCGAGAGCCAGGTCATAGTTGCGTTCGGCGACGCGGGTGAGGAACGAACGCTGCGGGAGAAAAAACCTGTTCACATCCCCGGGTCCGACGAGGAGAACACGGCAGCGGGGGAGAACCCGTTCGACCGGAGTTCCACCGGCGGGCGCGATCACCGTGATACCGGGTTCGTAGAAGTGCTCGCGCAGGAAAGTCAGAACATGAGACTGCCCCTCCTCGGTGGACTGTCCTAGAGGCATGATGACGAGCACCCGGTTTGATGTCGAGATCGAATGGCTGAACGAGATCACCTCATCCTGCGACGCGCGGAAGTGGAACCTCGCGACCTGCATTCCTATGGACCTGCGAAGTGATTCCAGCATGATAATCTTACCTGATCAGCTTCGTAAATTCTTCCTCGGAAATCACCGCGATCCCGAGTTCGCGCGCGCGCGCCAGTTTTGATCCGGCATCTTCGCCCGCAACGAGAAAAGAGGCGTTCTTGCCGACCGACGAGACCACCTTTCCGCCGTTTTCCTCGATCAGGCGGCTCGCCTCCTCCCGCGTGTAGGAGGAAAGGGTTCCCGTCAGGACGAACGTCTTTCCTGTCAGCGTCCCCTTCTCTGGACCCGCCGTTCCCGTCATCGAAAGCCCGGCTTCCTTCAGGCGGTGGACGATCTCGCGGTTATGTTTGTCCGCGAAGAAATGGACAATGCTCTCGGCGATCTTCGGCCCCACCTGGGGTGTAAGGTGGAGCTCCTCTTCGGTCGCATCTGCCAGCGCGTCGATCGATGAGAACGACTCGGCCAGCACTTTCGCGACACCCGACCCCACATGTCTGATGCCGAGGCCGAAGAGCACACGCCGGAACGGCTGCTTCCTGCTCCGGGCGATCGCATCCAGGAGGTTACCCGTGCTCTTTTCCCCCCATCGTTCCAGCGCAACGAGTGTCTTCTTCCTGGGAGCAAGTGAGTAGAGATCGGCCACGTTTCTGACGAGCTTCATTGATACGAGCGTCTCCACGGCCGCCTCGCCGAGCCCCTCGATGTCCATCGCGCCCCTATGGGCGAAATGCTCGATCCGTCCCTGGACCTGCGCGGGGCATTCCGCGTTCTCGCAGAAATAGTTGGCTTCCCCCTCTTCCCGGTAGATCCGCGAGCCGCAGGCAGGACAGGAGGCAGGCATGACGAACGGCGCCGTCCCCTTCGGGCGGAGGGAAGGAACCGTCCCGCTCACCTTGGGGATGACATCCCCCCCTTTCTCCACCACCACGGCGTCGCCGATCCGCAGGTCGAGCTCGCGGATATAGTCGATGTTATGCAGCGTCGCACGGGAGACCGTCGTCCCCCCCACAAACACCGGCTCCAGCTCGGCGACCGGTGTCACCGTGCCGACGCGTCCCACCTGCAGGGCGATCCCCTTCAGCCGGGTCTGTGCCTGCCGTGGGGCGAACTTGAAGGCGACCGCCCACCTGGGGCTCTTCGCTATCGTCCCCAGGGTCTCCTGCTGACGGAGGCTGTCCACCTTTACCACGATGCCGTCGATATCGTACGGGAGCGAGTCTCTCTTCTCCTCCCAGCGCTTCCAGAACCCGATCACTTCCTCGATGTTCCTGCAGAGCTTGCTGTGCGGGCTCACCGGGAAACCGAGCGCACGGAGCGTCTCCAGGTTCGACGAATGGCGATCCTTCCCCCCGCCGAGAAGGAAATAGGCGGACATCTGGATCGGCCTGCTCGCCACCACCTTCGGATCCTGCATTTTCAGAGTCCCGGCGGTCGCATTGCGCGGGTTGATGAACACCTTTTCCCCCGCGGTGCTCCGCCCGGCATTCATCCCGTCGAAATCGTTCCGGTGCATAAACGCCTCGCCCCGGACCTCGATATTCATAAGGGGCTTGTTTTTCGTCCTGAGCACCAGCGGTATCGACCGGATCGTCCGCAGGTTGTTGGTGATGTCATCCCCCTGTGTGCCGTCCCCGCGTGTTGCCCCCTGAACGAGGGCGCCGTTCCTGTATTTCAGTGCGATCGCAATCCCGTCGAACTTGAGTTCCGCCACATAGAGCGGCTTCTGATCCCCGAGAAGTTCACGGACGCGCCTGTCAAAATCCCTGATTTCCTCGTCGCTGTACGTATTGGCCAGACTGAGCATCGGCGGGTCGTGCGCCACCGTGCGGAATTCCTTTGTTGGCTCCCCGCCTACGCGCTGTGTCGGGGAATCGGGGGAGCGGAGACCGGGGTGTTCCGCCTCCAGGTCCTGCAGTTCCCGCATCAGGCGGTCGTACTGCTCGTCGGCGATGGCAGGTTCGGCGAGGACGTAATAGCGGTAGTCGTGATCATGGAGCTGCTTGCGGAGCTCTTCGGCGCGCCGCCGGGCCTGCAGGGGAATTGGCGGCACTGTCACCGGCCGGCCCCTGTCTGCCGTGTCAGGGAAACATTGCGGACCACGTTCCCCCTGCGTCCCAGCGTCCCCAGCTGTCGTTTATCCAGTGCGAAGGATACCGCGCCCGCATTTCCGAGCGTCACAAGGAACCTGTTCCCGGCGCGCCATGACGGCTTCGAGCCGGGGTGAAATATATATTCCCGGGGCGGGAGGCTGTCCACGGTGATCGTCATCCAGACGGTGTCGCTCACCGAGGCAAAGAGCGTCAGGCTGTCCGTGCGGCGCGGGGAAGGAGGGGGAGCCGGGTGCGCCGTCGCAGACTGGTCTTCCTGCTCTTTGACGACATTCTGGAACGGTATCTCGATCACCGGAGCCGTCGTCCCGGTGGAGAAGAGGTTCCACGCGAAGACGGCAGCGACGGCGATGACGACCACAGTTACGCCGATCGTCGCCATGCGTGGCGTCATGAATGTTGCTGGCTCGAGTGAAAACGTGGGGTGCTTCGCCGGCGGCGGGGGGAGTGCCCGTTCCCCGGGTCGGGCGGTTTCCTCTTCAGCCCGTCGTGTCTCGTCGAACCGGCGCAGGGTCTCTGCGCCGTCAAGCCCGATGGCGGCGGCGTATTCCCTTATGAACGCCCGCACGTAAGTTTCGGGAAGGATCGAGGTGTCCCCCCGTTCAATCGCCTCCAGGTGCCTGATGTTGATCAGTGTCCGGTCGGCGATGTCGGCCAGGCTTACCCTCTTTTCTTCGCGGGCGCGTTTCAGTTCCTGAAAAAAGATGTTCATTGTGTCACGGCCTCCGCGGGCGCCGGTTTGCGGTCGTCAAGTATCTCCCGAACTTTGAGTGCAAGCATTTCGAGCTGGAAGGGCTTCTGCACAAACCCGTTCACCTCGCCGGACAAATTCGATGTCTCAACCCCTTCGCGGCCGTAGCCGGTCACGATGATGATCCGGCAGCGGGCGTTGATCACTCGGAGGACCTCAAACGTTTGTTTCCCTCCCATCACCGGCATATTGATATCCAGGAGGATAAGGTCGATCGTCGCCTGCCGGTTGCGGTAGAGGTCGACGCCTGACTTTCCATCATGCTCGACGTACACCGTGTATCCGAGCCCCGTCAGCATATCCCGGGCAATTTCGCAAACACTGATCTCGTCATCGATGATCAGAATGTTCTCCTTGCCGCGCGGGAGACGCCGCCGTCTCTGGTGTCTCGCCATCGGGGCGCTGGCATTGGCCCGGGGGATATAGACCGAAAAAGTTGTCCCCCGCCCCACCTCGCTCTCCAGGTTGATGAATCCTCCGTGGCTCTGGACGACTCCGTATACCACCGACAGTCCGAGCCCCGTCCCCGAGTCCTTCGTCGTGAAGAACGGCTCAAACACGCGGTTCTGTATGTTTCGTTCGATGCCGCGTCCGGTATCGCTGACCGTGATCACCACGAACTGGCCGGGCTTTATTGACGAAAACTGTGTCATAGTATGGGCGTCGGCCATCGTAACGGCCGTGGCGACTGTGAGCGTCCCCCCCTCCGGCATGGCGTCCCGGGCGTTCAGGAACAAGTTCAGCAGGGCTTGCTGGATCTGCCCGTCGTCCCCGTTCACCGTCCCGCCGGTCTCCGTCAGATTCTTGATCACCTCGATCTCCTTTGTCACGCTCCGCTGAAAAAGGTGGAGGGTTTCCTCGATCAGCGCGTTGATATCCACAAGCTTGACGATGGTCTCCGTCTTCCGCGCGAACGTGAGGAGCTGGCGTGTCAGCGACGAGCCGCGGCGGGCGGAGGATTCGATGATCTCGACATATTTGTAGAGCTTCGATTTTTCGGTCAGACGCCGTCGCATGATGGATGCCGAACCGAGGACAGCCGCGAGGATGTTGTTGAAATCGTGTGCGATACCCCCGGCCAGGTTGCCGATACTGTCGATCTTCTGCGCATGGAGGAGCGCCCCCTCCATCATCTTCCGTTCGGAAATGTCCCGGGCCACGACACGCGCGTTGACCGTGGCTCCTTTCTCGTCGAAGACGAGCGACGAATTCAGCGTCACGGGAAAAGGGATCTCCCGGCTTTTCAACATCTGCTCTTCCACGTCCTTCAGCCCGCGCGCTTCGGCAAACATCCTGTCGACCAGATCCCTGACCGCGCCGCGCCGGTCCTCCACGAAACAGTGCTCGAAGGGCTTGCCGATAATATCGGTCTTCGGCAGTCCGAGCATTCCCGCTCCCGTGGTATTACAGCCGACAATGATATGCAGCCGGTTGACGCTCAGGTAGATATCGGGGGCGTTTTCGAACAGGTCGATGTATTCTTTTTCGGACTGCTTCAGCCGCTCGAAGAGCTGTGCGTTGTTCAGTGCGACACTGATCTGGTTGCCGAAGGCTTCGGCGAGCTCCGCCTGTTTGCTCGTGAACATGCCGTACTCGCGTCCGGCCACGATGAGGGCCCCGGCCACCGACTCCTTCACTTTCAGGGGAATGGTGGTCCAGAACTGGATTCCCATCGCTTTGAACGCAGGGTCGATGTCGCCCAGGTTTTCCGTCAGCCGCTCGCGCTGCGCGCGCGGCTGCTGGAGCCAGGCGGCCGGTGTGTCGGCGGAGTGGCCGTTCACCGGCAGGAACCTCATCGTTGTCCCCTTGGAGCACTTCAGGACAAGCGCGTTCCCTTCGAGCATGTAGATCCAACCGTAATCGGTCCCGAGAAGCTCCGTGATCTTGTCGAGTGCGGTCTGTAGGACGATGTCAAGTTCCACAACGCTGTTAACGGCCTCGGCGATCGTGTTCATTGCGAGGAGCTGGCGCCTCTGTTCGTCCAGCTGCCGGCTGTACCGGAGCGAAAAATAGACATTGGTGAACCCTATGGTCCCGACCGTCAGTATGCTTATGAAATCCATAAGCCGGGGATTCTGTCCGGTCACCACCATGGCGCTGATGATCGTGGCCATGGAGACGATAACCGCCGTGGAGGCCACAATTTGCGCCTGCTCTACAGGACCCAGGTTACGGACGAACAGCCGGAATGCCTCAACGGGGTTTTTCATGGGATTTCAATGTACAAAACGATCCCTGGACATACAACGAATCCCCCTCCCATTGCGGGCGGGGTCACTCCGGGGAGGGCCGAGTGAAAAGCAACAGTCCCGCCTGGTGGGCGGGACTGTGAGCGCAGCATGATGAGTGGAACCGCGAGTCCCGCGCTGGTGAGCGGGACTATTGCTGGCAGTAAGCGGGCTCCCTGAGGGATTACACCGCAGGCGCCGGTTTCTTCGGAGGAAGCACTGCTTCCTTGCACGCTTTTGCAACGCGGAACTTTACCACTGTCTTTGCCGGGATCTGAATCGTCTCGCCCGTTTTCGGATTCCGTCCGAGGCGAGCCTTCCGATTGACAAGAACCAGCTTCCCGATCCCCGGAAGTGTGAAGGAGTTCTTTGCCTCTCTATAGGAGAGCGCTGCGAGCTCCTCGAACAACGATGCAACAAACTTTTTCTTCAGATCAAATTTCTTGGCAAAGTGGGCAATCGTTGCCGTCTTTGACATTGGTTTACCCATTGAACCTCCTTAGAAATTGTGTGTGAGAAACGTGTTCATTATGCCATTGAAATAGGCTCGATTTCATTGAGAAGATAGCATAATGCCTTCAATTTTCAAACACAAAACCCAAATTTCGTCAATAAAAACGTACGAAAATATGTGGATTGACCCGATGAGTAGAAGTAAAGGAGGCGGGAATGCTTGTAACGTTCAACAGAACAAGGAGTTACCGCTCAAAGGGTTCCATGTACTCAACGTCCCCTTCTGACGTCAAAATCTCGATGGGACATCGCGGAAGCGAGGAAATGAACGCCCTTCCATAGCTTTTCCTGACGATGCGCGCATCGAGTATAGTCACTATCCCCTTGTCTTCCCTCGTGCGGATCAACCTGCCGGCCCCCTGCTTGAATTTGAGTAATGCCTCGGGGAGCGTGTACTCCATGAACGCATTCCCGCCCCGTGCCGCGATCCCTTCCAGCCTGGCTTCGATCAAGGGGTGATTGGGAAACGCAAATGGGAGGCGCGTGATTATGACATGTTCCAGGGCCTCTCCCGGGACATCAACTCCCATCCAGAAACTGTCGAGCCCGAAAAGCACAGAATGGATGTCACGCTTGAATTCTTCGAGCAGCTGGTGGCGCTGGCCGTCGATCCCCTGGACCATCAGCGTGAGTCCACGCTTCGAAATTTCATCGGTAACTGCGGAGGCGGTGGAACGCATCGTCGAGGTGCTCGTGAAAAGCACGAGCGCTTTCCCGTGTGACCTGTCGATGCTCCGCAGGATCCAGCGGGGGAGTTCCATGCTGTACCCTTCAGTTTCGGGCTCGGCGATATCGCCCGCGATGCTGAGCGTCATCTGGCGCGCGTGGTCGAACGGCGAGTCCAGAATCAGCCCCTCCGTGTTGATCGCCCCCACGCGCTTTTGAAAGTATTCGAGTGAACCATTCACCGAAAGCGTCGCGCTCGTCATGATGACAGAACTCCCCTCACGGAACAGGCGCGGTCCCAGTACCTGACCGATGTCCGACGGGGCGGCGCAGAGTGTGACGTTTTTGCTCCCTCCCGTGGGGAGTTCCACCCAGTAGGTCAAGTCCCTGTCGATCTGCTCCAGGAAAGTCGTAACCCCCGTACGGACCGACTGGACAGCCCCGCGGGCTGCCCCGAGCTCCTGCCTCCGGAACATATCATCGGCATCCTCCTCCTCTGCGCGCACCGCG
>Ga0182017_10001361_pt1 | contig 18866 bp, 16 predicted proteins | sample 712E3DmetaG_FD_120492 | JGI IMG/M metagenome (GOLD analysis project Ga0182017, IMG submission 120492) | Permafrost microbial communities from Stordalen Mire, Sweden - 712E3D metaG | ecosystem: Environmental > Terrestrial > Soil > Wetlands > Permafrost | place: Sweden: Stordalen | collected... | reverse complement strand
TGTCCAAAGCCGTGTCTTTGCTAGCCACGGAGATCGCCATTGCGCGCGCCCGCGGGGTGAAGACGTCACTGTATGTGCTTTACTCCGGACACGGCAACGTGGAGGGGGAGCGCGCCTACCTCACCCTGGAGGACGCGCGACTCGACGGGGCTGCCTTGGGGCGCGAGGTTCTGGATGCCATTGGCGCCAACGAAAACCATCTCATTGTGGACGCGTGCTATTCCTATTTCCTGGTAGGAGAGCGCGGTCCGGGAGGCGAGCGCCGTCCGGTGCAGGGATTTTCGGCCTTGTCCGAACTCGGCCGACGCAACGATCTCGGGCTCTTGCTGTCGACCTCTACCGGAAATGAAAGCCACGAATGGGGCGCCTTCCAGGCCGGGGTATTCAGCCATGAGGTGCGTTCGGGTCTGTACGGCGCGGCCGATTTCGACGGCGACGGCCGCATCAGCTACGTCGAGATGGCATCGTTCCTTGAACGCGCCAACCAGCCCGTCGTGAACGAAAAGTTTCGCCCCAAGATCTTTGCGCGCGCGCCGACGGCGTCGTCGCAGTTGATCGATCTGCGACCGAGCCTGGGACGGTCGCTCGCCATTCGCGAAGACTTCCCCAGCTCGCACTATCTGGTGGAAGACCAACGCGGGGTGCGGGTGCTGGATTTTCACAACGCCAAGGGGCGTTGCTTGCGCCTGGTGCGTCCAGGGGGCGCGGGCAATCTGTACCTGCGCCGCCTGGCCGACGACCAAGAGCTGACCGTACCGCCTGCCGACGACGTGGTGGACCTGGCTCCGCTTGCCTTTGCTGATCCGCGAGTGGCGGAGCGAGGTGCGGCTCACCAGGCCTTCAGCCTGATCTTTTCGCTGCCCTTCGACGAGGCGAAGTCGGACTTGCTGGCCACAGTGCCCCCGCCTGCCCGAGCCACCAAGTCGACGACTCGCAAGCTGGTGCTCTGGTCCCTGGGCGCAGCCTCGGCAGTCGGCGTGGTGGTCGGGGGTGCCTTGCTCTGGGATGCCTCGAGCATGGCCGACGAGGGCCGCCGGTCATCGCAAGCCCGCGCAGCGGAGCTGAACAATCGCATCGATGCGCGCAACACGCAGGCCACGGTGGCATTCGCCTTGGCCGGCGCCGCGCTCACCGCAGGGGCGCTCACCTGGCTCTTCACCAGGCCCGGCCACGCCCAGGTGCAGGTCAGTCTTGGCCCCACCCAGCTCAACCTGTCCGCGCGCTTCTAGTGCGGACGTGCTTCTTCTCAGGATTGTCTTGTCCAGACTGCTCCTCTGATTCGTTTCAACGGCAGGAGGTAGCCCATGAAATCCACCCACTGTCTTTGCTTCACTGTTCTGGCTTTCGGCGTAGGTGCCTGCGTGCAGCCTGTCCCAATTGAGGACATGCCTTGCCCTTGCGCCGACGGGTACACCTGTTGTGACAACCAGTGTTTGCCGGCAGGCCAGGTTTGCCAGCTTGACGCCGGGGGCACGAGCGATGTGGCGATCGAGGAGACTAGCCCTGTGCGGACCGACGCCGGGCAATCCAAGTGGCAGCCTATCGCTTCAGTGTCGGTGAACAACTGGACGGCGGCGTCGGGGCCTTTCCTCATGGGCGATCGCGTGGCGTTCTGGGACGCTTACAACAATGGCCGGGCGGCAACCTACCGCTTCGCGCAGAACGACTGGCTGGAGCAGGAAGGCCATTGGCCAACAGACAATATCATCGAAGCTGGCCTGGTTTGGACAGGATCGCAGGTCGTCTACTGGGGAGGTGTCATGGAGGCGTCGACCTGCAACAGCCTCGGTGGGCTCTACTCCCCCGCAACTGACACCTGGTCTGCAATCAACACGACTGGGGCTCCCTTGCTCGCCGTTGTCGGTGGCGGCTACACGGGCAAGGAGGTCGTGCTACGAGGCGACTCGTGCCTGCCCAAACTGGGTATGGCTGATCGAGGACCCGTGATCGGCGCTCTCTACAACCCGGCAACTGACACCTGGCGGAACATGTCCATTGTGAATGCACCCACCGCCGAAAACGGCACCAACGTTGTGCTCGGCGAAAGAATGGTCTGCTGGAGCGGCGCGCCCTACGACGGGGCACCTGGTTACACCCCCACCTCGGGGTGGACAAACTCGGGCGCCGTGTACAACGCCGCGGATGACACGTGGACCGCCATGTCGACCGCCAATGCCCCCGGCCCGCGCGCCGGCATGCTGGCCCTTGCCATGCGCGGGAAGATGTTCGTTTGGGGTGGCACCGACGGAACCACCAATTCTTTGGGTGAACAGAGCTACTTCCGCGACGGCGGCATCTTCGACCCTGAGACCAACACCTGGACGGCCATAAGCAAAGATGGCTCTCCCACCGTCACCGCCGACAACGGCTTGTGGGCCGAAGAGCAAGGACTGGTGTACGTTCAGGGGTCCATCTCGACGCCTGGGGTTGGATCCCCTGGCGTTGCCTTGTGGACCTACGACCCTTCTGCTGATCGATGGGCGTCGGTTGATGTGACCGGGTTGCCCGAGATGCTATCGACCTACTTCGTCTGGACGGGACTGGACTTGTTGGCCATCGGCATGCTGGCGGCCGAGCCGACCACCATCATGGGCGGTTTTCGCTACACGCCGTAGTTAGTACACCTCAACCTCGGAGAGGTGGAAAGCCGCCGCGTTCAGATCGGTCAGGCGCACATAGCGTGCGTTGCTGGGCGGGAAGTCGGCTTTCCACTTCTCGAACTGCTGTTTCCGTTCAGCCACTTGACGGAACTGCCGGTTGTCCGGGCTGATCTCGATCTTCAGCGGCACCGCCCGTTCCTGGCAACAGTCGGCACGGTTGTACACGACCACGCGGGAGATGCGTTGCACTTTGCCCAGATCGATGGTCACATTCTGATTTGGGGCTTCAATGGTGTGGAAGCCCAGGTTGGTCAGATCGCCGTCCACCAACCAGCTGGGATCGCGCCCGTATTCCCGGTGCGGAGTCACCACGGTGACCGGCCGGTGCAGCGCAAGATTCGGACGAGTGAAGACCTTGTTGATCGCGAACGCCAGTCCCCCGACCACAACCAACAGGGACACGACAATCCTGGTCCAGCGTACCACCAGTGCGACGCCCATCGCTGTCACGTCACGATCGATCGGATCGCGCAATCCCTTGGCCAGATCGGCCATCGCGTGCGCGGCGAGCTTGTACTTGGCCGGAGCAAGCTTCGCCAGGACAGACTCCCCTTGCTCGCCCAGCATGGACGTGACCAGCTCTCGTTGCTCCTCCGACACGGCTGCCAGCAGAGGTCCTCCGACCGGCAGCTCGGCAAGACGAGCCCAATACTCGTCGCCCGCAGGTGCGGGCCCCAATTCAATGCCCGCCCGAGCCAGATGTGCCCGTATCATCAACCTGACGGAGGCGCAATCGAGCAGGAATGCAGCTCCCCCGCCCTCCTCCAACTCACCGAGTTGGCTGGCGCCGGTCTGGGCAGCGCACCCGAGCTGATACTCTTCCCAGCCAGGTTTTCCAGGTGCGTAGTTCTGCTTCAGCGAAATGCCCATCCGCTCGTCCATCCAGAAAAACCTGCGCAACCGACGCCAGAGACCGCTGGGTGTGCGGCTTGCGGCTTGCGTGACGGCCTCCTCCGGACTTGCAGCTTCAATCCCTGGAGCAACGACGCTCGAACCCGGCCCGTATGCTGGCCCGTTCGGCGCGCCTTCCACCGCGTCATTGAGACCTCTGGTCTGGTCAGTCATGGCGAGAATCTAATACCGCGAAAGCACGCAAGAACCTAGCCCGTGTTTGCTCAGCCGCCAGCCCACCGCGCCGCGCACGCGCTGGCCGGCCGCTATGTCGTCTCGGGCCCGCGGGTCATCAGGATCTTGCCCGAGCGGACCAACTCGACCAGGCCGAACGGGCGCAGCAGCGAGATAAAGCTGTCTAGCTTCTCACTGCCGCCGGTCACCCGCAGGATGAGTGAGCCGGTCCCGCAGTCCACTACCTTGGCCTTGTAGTGCTCGGCGATCTGCAGGATCTCCGTGCGCTCATTCACCTCGGCTTGCAGCTTGATGAGAGCGATTTCGGTCTCGACCACCGACTGGCCAGTGTGGTCAATCGCGTGCACCACGTCGACCAGCTTGGCAACTTGCCGGATCATCTGTTCCAAAGTGTCGGCCGCGCCCCGACAGGTGATGGTCATGCGCGAAAAGCCGGCGTCGGTAGGATCTGGGCTGACCACCAGGCTCTCGATGTTGTAGCCCCGGCGGGCGAAGACCAGGGCCACGCGCACCAACACGCCGGGCTGGTTGCGTACCAGCACCGAGATACTGTGTAGAGGTTGGGGCTCAGGAACCGGGGCAGCAGCGGCGAGTGCGGCGCTCATGATTTCCTCTGGTTCAGGGTCGATGGCAGGTACGCAGTCATGACGGCTCTCCATCTTCGTCGGCTTCCACGCGCGGAGGGTCCACGATCATTTCGCGCAAGCTGGCGCCCGCGGGAACCATGGGGAAGACATTTCCTTCCTTCACCACCTCGGCGTCGATCAGGCAGGGGCCGTCGTTGTATTCCCCGGCTGCCTGCAGAACGCGGTCCACGTCAGCGGCCCGGCGCAGGTGCAGGCCCTTGGCCCCGTAGGCCTCGGCCAACTTGACGAAATCGGGATTGCCGTCGAGGTCGATGCCCGACAGGCGATTGTCGTAGAACATCTCCTGCCACTGGCGAACCATGCCCAGGTAGTGGTTGTTCATGATGATGACCTTGACCGCCAGCTTGTGCACCACCGCGGTGGCCAGCTCGGACAGAGTCATCTGAAAACCGCCGTCGCCGACCACTGCCCACACCGATCGCTCGGGATGTCCCAGTTTGGCGCCGATGGCTGCAGGAAAACCAAAGCCCATGGTCCCGGCGCCGCCCGATGACAACCAGTGACGGTTGCGCGTGGTGCGCAGGAACTGGGCGGCCCACATCTGGTGCTGACCAACGTCGGTGACCACGATCGAGTCGCGGCCGCCCAGCTTGTCCAGCCGGTCGAGGATGTACTGTGGCCGCAACCCGCCCTTCTTCGGGTAATGCAGCGGGAACTCCTGACGCCAGGCCGCGATCTGCTCCAGCCATTCGGCGCGGTCGCCTTTGTCGACCAGAGGAATGAGATCCTCGACCACCAGACGCGCATCACCCGAGAGAGCCACGTCGGGCACCAGGATCTTGCCGAACTCGGCCCGGTCGACGTCCACGTGAATCTTGATCGCATCCCGGCAGAACTCGGACAGCTTGCCGGTGATGCGATCATCCCAGCGGGCACCGATGGCCATGATGAGATCGCAGTCAGCCACCGCCTTGTTGGCGTAGGCAGTGCCGTGCATGCCCAGCATCCCGAGGTGCAACGGCTGATCCTCAGGCACCGCACCCTTGCCGAGTAGAGTGGTGACCACCGGCGCCTGCAGCTTCTCCGCGAGCTGGAGGATGGCGCGACCCGCATCGGAAGCGACCGCACCGTGGCCGACGTAGAGCACCGGCCGGCGGCTCTTGCCAAGAAACTGCGCGGCGCGCTTGAGGTCTTGCACATCCGCCCGGTGGGGCACGTGATAGCCGGGCAGATCGACCGAATCGACAAAGGGAGCGTCACAGGGACCAGCGGCCAGATCCTTGGGCACATCGACCAGCACCGGGCCAGGCCGGCCGGTGGTGGCAATGTAGAAGGCCTCTTTCATGATGCGCGGGATGTCGGCGGCCTGGCGCACGAGATAGCTGTGCTTGACCACGGGATATGTGATCCCGGTCATGTCCGCTTCCTGGAAGGCGTCCTTACCCAGGAGCGAGCGCACCACCTGCGCGGTGATGACCACCATGGGCACCGAGTCCATGAGTGCCGTGTACAGCCCGGTGATGGTGTTGGTGGCGCCCGGGCCCGAGGTCACCAGCACGACGCCGGGCTTGCCCGTGGCGCGCGCGTAGCCGTCAGCCATGTGGGTCGCGCCCTGCTCGTGGCGAACCCTGACCAGCTTGATCTTCGACCCGATGAGAGCGTCGAAAAGCGGGATGGCGGCGCCGCCCGGCAAGCCGAAGATGATCTCCACGCCTTCGCGCTCCAGACACTGCACGACCTTCTCGCCGCCAGTAGGGATCTTCTGCTGGGCTTGGACCGCGTCCGCCGCTTTCCCGTGAAGTTGCGCTTTCTGGCGCGACTTTGTCTTCTTCTTCGCTCCCGTCTTTGCCATCTTTGCCTTTTCTCTCACAAATTGTCAGACTTGCGATCTCAGATCCGTAGAAACATGACGATCATGAGACCAATTTGTATCACATCTGCGCCTTGCCGCCATGAAGATCTGCATTTCGACAGCAAATTGCATTCTCTCGTCGTACCTTCGCATCCATTGCGCGTCATTCAACCATCAACAAGGGATGCTCTCAGCCCCCACGGTCGCTTGACCCTGCAATGCGCTGGCTGACATACTATGTGTATGAAACGTACAAATCTTGTGCTTGATGAGCAGTTGCTCGAACAGGCGACCCGCCTCGCTGGACAGAAGACCTACTCGCGAACTGTGGGACTTGCACTGGAGGACTTCGTAAGACGAATGCAGGCGCGGCAGATCCTCTCCCTGAGTGGCAGTGGTGCATGGCAAGGCGATCTCGCGGCTATGCGTGACGACTTCGCTCCTCGCCGAAGTCGCAAGGCGAGGGGACGCGCCACATGACCTTGGTGGACACGTCAGTCTGGATCCAGGTCTTTCGCCAGCGCAATCCCTTGCAACTCGAAGGGCTGGTTCCCCTCGACGAGGTGGCGGTGTGCCTGCCCATCATTCAGGAGATTTTGCAGGGGTTTCGCGACGAACACGCCTTTCGCGTCGCTCGCGCGGCCCTGCTGGCTATGCCCATCGTGGAATCGCCGCTGGGCCAAGACGTTTTCCTCGAAGCCGCAGACCTCTTTCGCCGAGCCCGTCGAGACGGGTTGACCGTGCGTTCTGCCGTCGACTGTCTGATTGCAACGTGCGCCATCCGAAACGATCTGGTCGTGCTCCACCATGACCGTGACTACTCAGCCCTGGCCCGAATTTCGCCGTTGCGTCAGCGATCCCTCGGAGGTTCACGCAGTTCGTAGCAGCACGCCAGCGCATTGCGAGTGGATCGAGCCGTCGCCAGCAAGCGCGCGTCAACTCACCTATTTCCATTCCCATTCCCCTCCCCACTTAGTTTTCCCCGGCTCCGGTGGTTCATCCCAGTCGAAGGTCCAGGCCTGATTCGCGGGCCGCGTGATCGAAAGCTCCATGTAGTTCTCTCCATGCTCGATCACGATAGCGCGTTCGGGGATGGCCTGAGCAACAGGCTCTACGAACGAGCCAAGCTCGAAAGAATACGACACCGGGCTCCCAGGCGCCAAGGTCCCGACGTGCAAGACGTGCCACTCCATCTGAATCGCGTCTTCAATCACGTTCCCCACGATCGGCTCCACAAACCGAATCTGGCGAGCGGCTTGCTCGGCGGTGGTTGCGAGTTCGGGATACTTGGCCGCCGGAAAGCGGGGCGACAAGTCCAAGCGCACCGTGACGGTGAGCTTTCCGGCTCCCAGGGGCAAGTTGGGCTGACTGAAAATCTCAATCGAGTGCAGTCGCTCAAGATAGACGAGCGGCGAGGGAGACAGCGGGAACACCCTGCTTCGCTTGGGCTCGTATCCGGGAAGGTATGAGACGTTTGGAACCTCGCTGCCGTAGGCCGGCAACCTGCCGGCCTTGACCTTGTGTCCGTCCCAGGCGACATCGACCACGAGACAGTAGACCTCCCTGCGGATCTTGTCGGGCGTATGGTCGTTCAGAACGATCAGTGCTAGCCCGAGTGCAAGAAGCCAGCGCCGGCGCATGCTTCGTTCCTAACACTGATGCCGATCACATGGCGGGAAAATAGTCGGATCTGCTCAGACGTCCCAATGATGGCGTCTCTACTCGACCGTCACGCTCTTCGCCAGATTGCGCGGCTGATCGACGTCGTTCCCGCGCGCCAGGGCCACCGCGTAGGCCAGCATCTGCAGAGGCAGGACGGTCAGCAGCGGCTGCAGCAGCGACGGCGCATCGGGCACCCACAGCACGTCCTCACAGTGCTGGAGAATCGCCGTGTCGCCCTTGGTAGCCACCGCGATGACATGGCCCTCGCGGGCACGCACCTCGGCCAGGTTGGACAGCACCTTTTCGTAGCCCTTGCCCTGGGGCACGATGATCACGACGGGCAGGCCGTAGCCGATGAGGGCGATGGGGCCATGCTTCATCTCGCCAGCGGCATAGCCCTCGGCATGGATGTAGGAAATCTCTTTCAGCTTGAGCGCACCCTCAAGCGCGATGGGATAGTTGGTACCCCGCCCGAGGAAGAGGAAGTCACGCGCATTCTTGTACTTGCGGGCCAACTCCTTCAGGTCGCCGCAGTCCTTGAGCGTCTCGCTCATCTTGTGCGGGATATTCAGCAACTCGCCCACCAATTCGGTGGCCGCCACGCCGGCCAGGGCGCCGTTACGTCGGCCCAGGTGAATGGCCAGCAGAGCCAGCGCCGCGAGCTGGGCGGTGAAGCACTTGGTGGACGCAACGCCGATCTCAGGGCCGGCATGCGTGTAGAGCACCAGGTCCGAGATGCGCGGAATCGCGGAATCGACCACGTTGCAGATGGCGAAGGTGCGCGCCCTACGCGCGCGTGCCTCCTTGACTGCCGCCAGGGTGTCGGCGGTCTCGCCGCTCTGGGAAATGCCCACCACCAGATCCCTCGATCCGACCACCGGCTCCCGGTAGCGGAACTCACTGGCCAGATCCACTTCACAGGGAATGCGGGCGATGTTCTCGACCAAGAACTTGCCAACCAAGCCGGCGTGATAAGAGGTCCCGCAGGCAATGATGACCACGCGGCCGGGCAGCGGCGTCACCTCTTGATCATCCAGGACAGCGTCGTGGCTGTCGGGCAGCAGACGTCCGCGTAGGGTGTCGGTCACCGCGTGCGGCTGCTCGTAGATCTCCTTGAGCATGAAGTGCGGATAGCCGGCCTTCTCAGCCTGTGCTGCGGTCCAGGTCACGCTGCGCGGCTTGCGCACGACTGGGTTTCCTTCGAGATCGGTGATGCGCGCGCCCGCGCGGTCCAGTTCCACTACGTCGCCGTCCTCGAGGAACAGCATCTCGCGGGTTTGTTCCAAGATGGCGGCTGCGTCCGAGGCGAGGAACATCTCGCCTTGCCCGACCCCCACCACCAGCGGGGATGCATTCTTCGCCGCCACCAGCACACCCGGGCTGTTGTCAGACAGCACGACGATGGCAAACGCGCCCTTCACCTGGACCAGGGCTGCCCGCACCGCTTCGACCAGCGAGGCCGCGCCGGCCTGCAAGGCCTCGTCGATCAGGTGGGCCAGCACCTCGGTATCAGTTTGCGACGAGAAATGGCGGCCCGAAGCGATGAGCCGCTCGCGCAGCTCAACGTGGTTCTCGACGATCCCGTTGTGTACGACCGAGATGGGGCCGGCCTTGTGCGGATGGGCGTTTTCATCGGAAGGCCGGCCGTGGGTCGCCCAGCGCGTGTGTCCGATGCCGTACCCGCCCACCGGACGCTCATCGGCCAGCAATTTTTCCAAAGCCGCCAACTTGCCCTGGCAGCGCACCAGATGGGCCTGGCCGCCGTTGCCCACGGCGATCCCGGCCGAGTCATAGCCCCGGTACTCCAGCCGGCGCAACCCGCCCAGCAAGATGGGTGTCGCTTCACGTGCTCCTACATAGCCAACGATTCCACACATGGGTCTAGCCTATATTCATCTACCTAGACTGCTGGCACGACGCCAAAATTCTTTTCAGCCCCCGCCCACCGGTAGTAGGCGGCCATAGTGCTGACGGAACCGGCCGCGCCGGCCAGGCTGCGAAGGACGGATATTATACAGCAGGTCTCTGCGGTCCGCGGCACGCACTGCGGCCAAGGCTGTCCCCTGCAGAACACCTTTTTCTTGCCCGCGCAAGCGCTTCCTTGCGGGCCCAGGTTGACAGGCTTGGCTTCACGGGACTTCGGATGCAATACTCATGGGGGATGGACGACTTCCACTGCTCCTTCTGCCAGAAGCGCCGGCGCGAGGTGCGGAAGCTCATCTCAGGCCCGCGGGTCTTCATCTGCGACGAGTGCGTGGCTCTGTGTAACGACATCATCGCCAAGGAAGAGGCGGCAGAACGCCCGCGCTACCCGCGACCGCGCGAGATCTACGACGAGATCGATCGCTACGTGATCGGCCAGGAGCGGGCCAAGAAGGCCCTGTCGGTTTCGGTGTACAATCACTACAAGCGCATCGGCCAGCACGGCAAGGCCGGTGACGTCGAGATCCAGAAGGGCAACATCCTGCTGATTGGGCCCACCGGCTGCGGCAAGACCCTGCTGGTACAGACCCTAGCGCGCAAGCTGGACGTACCCTTTGCCATGGCAGATGCCACCACGTTGACCGAGGCCGGCTACGTGGGGGAGGACGTGGACAGCGTGATCAAGGCGCTGTACCGGAACGCAGGCAACGACGCCGACAAGGCGGCGCGGGGGATTGTCTGCATCGACGAGATCGACAAGATTGCACGCAAGGGGGGCGGGCCCTCGGTTACCCGTGATGTGTCGGGGGAGGGCGTGCAGCAGGCCCTGCTCAAGATTCTGGAAGGCAAGCAGGCCACCATCACGCCCGACGGCGCACGCAACCGGCCCCAGCAGGAGTTGGTGCAGGTCGATACCACCAACATCCTCTTCGTATGCACGGGCGCCTTTAACGGTTTGGAAGAACTGGTGCGCCGACGCACGGGAACGCGCGGCCTCGGTTTCGGCGCCACCATCAACAAGAGCGACGAATCGAAGAACGACCTGCGGGCGATGGCGCGCACCGAGGACCTCATCAAGTATGGGATGATCCCCGAGTTCATGGGCCGCCTGCCCATCATCGTGGCTGCTGACGAGCTGGACGTGGACGACCTCATGGCCATCCTGTGGAAGCCCAAGAACGCGCTGGCCAAACAGTATGAACGTCTGCTGGAGCTCGAAGGCGTCAAGCTTCGGTTCACCGAAGACGCTTTGCGCGGCGTGGCCGAGGAGGCCGCGCGGCGGAAGTCCGGGGCGCGCGGGCTGCGCGCCATCCTGGAAGAAGTCATGCTCGACGTGATGTATGAGATTCCATCGCTTAGTGGGGTGACAGAATGCGTGGTGACCCGCGATGTAGTCGTGTCGCGCGGACGCCCGCAACTAGTGCGGGAGAAAAAGGCGTCGTAGACTCTCGGGCGGGTGGCCGATATTTGTTGCTAAACTTGGTACGGAAGTCTACCGAAGTTCTCTCACAGGCCCGTCTAATGCTAGGAGGACCATGCTGACTGACAGTGAAAAGACGCAAATCCGAGAGGTTTTGGAGGGGGCAAAGAAGCGTCTGGCACGCACCGGCCAGCACGCGCTCAGCTATTCCATGAACCACGAACGCAACATCGGCCGCGATTCCATCGACGAATCGATGGAGGAGGAGATCTTCTCCACCGAAATGCGGCTGCACGATCGCGAGAAGTACCTGTTCAGCAAGATCGACAAGCAACTCGCTCGCCTGGACAGCGATTCCATCGACACCTGCGAATCGTGCGGCGAGGCTATCTCGTTCAAGCGTTTGCTTGCGCGACCCGTGACCACGCTGTGCATCGACTGCAAAGAACAACACGAACGCGAGGAAGCGGCGGTTGAGCAGTCTGGTCGTGGTGGCGCCCTCGATGCGAGCGCAGGTGATGAGCTGGGCGGAGCTGGGGCGACTAGCGACGAGTGAGCACGGTTTTCTGTCAAAGGCGGCCCAGACCGCCCCGGGCTCGCTTCCGGCCCGCGACTCAAGCCCTTCCGCTCGACGACGCTTGACCCAGTGACGCTTGTCTGTCGGCTGCAGCATTCCTCTGCTATAGTGTTTTCACCTTCTATTGCACGGTCCGCCTGATGCCCGAAAGTCGCTATCGTATCACTGAGCGAATTGCTGCCGGTGGTATGGCCGAGGTGTTCAAGGGGGTAGCGGAGTCGTTGCAGGGTTTCCGCAAGAATGTCGCCATCAAGCGGATCTTGCCGAATCTGACCAAGAACCAGAAGTTCGTGACCATGTTCTTGGACGAGGCGCGGCTCTCGCTCTTCCTGCAGCACGCGAACATCGTCCAGGTCTTCGATATCGGACGCGCCGACGACACGTATTTCATCGTCATGGAGTTCGTGGACGGGGTCGACCTCAAGGCCATCCTCGAATGGCGGCGACGTATCCGCAAGCGCCTGACCATAGGCCAGATCCTCTACATGATCATGGAGGTCTGCAAGGGTCTGGCTTATGCCCACGACCTGCTCAACCCCGAAACCGGCCGGCCGCTGGGCATCGTCCACCGTGATATCTCGCCGGCGAACGTTCTCATTTCACGCAACGGCGAGATCAAGCTGGCTGACTTCGGACTGGCCAAAGCCGCCAGCCAGGTGGAGGCAACCGACCCGGGAGTGGTCAAGGGCAAGATGAGCTACCTGTCGCCCGAGGCCGCCCGCGGGGAGAACGTGGATCACCGGGCCGACATTTTCGCGGTGGGCATCCTGCTTTACGAGGCGCTGACCAGCAAACGCCTGTTTTACGGCGAGAGCGACTACCAGACCGTGGAGATGGTCCGCAACGCCAAGATTCCACCAATCGCGCAGCAAAACCCGGAGGTGGAGCCCGAGTTCGAGGAGATCGTTCGCAAGGCGCTCGCCCGGCGGGTCGAGGACCGCTTCCAGTCGGCAACCGACTTGCAGGACGCGCTGGCGCACTATTGGTTTTCGCGGGGACTGAAGATGATCCAGCGCGACATTGCAGATCTGGTCCGCGCCTGCCAGGAAGAACAGAGCACGGCGTCGTCGAGCGGCCGAACCAAAAAGCCCAACCTCATCGACACAATCCTGCACGAAGAGCTCGACGCCTTCACCTCGGTCGGCTTCGACGGGCAAAGCCTCACCCCGGGCCCACTATCCGGGCACTCCATCGAAGCTGGCACTCTCCATCGGCCGACCGGCGGGTTCATCGACCCGCGGGCGTGGTCCCAGGAAACCGACTGGCCGGCTCGCCGCACCGGTGTGCAGCTGACCGAACGTCCGGCTCGTGACACCATCACGGACATGGCCGCTGCCCGAGCCAGCGCATCGCTACCGGTGGCGGGCCTGCCAGCTTCCGGGGCTGCAGGGCAAGGCCGGTCCACACCGTCCAGCTTCTCGCCCCGGGAGCCGGGGCGTAGCGCGGCCTCTTTGGTTGCAGTCTCCAGTCTTGAATCTCAGCCCACGACCGCGCCCATTTCCGGGCTGGAAAGTCGCGGCCCGCGCAGCTTGCCGCCGGCGAGGGGTCTGCTCATTGGCGTGATGGTCGCCGCGGTGGCGGCTGGGGCACTGCTGGCGTGGATTCTGGTCGGACGTTAGGCCGTCGCTCGAAGTGTCTGGTTCGGTTTGCCGGCTCCGGCACCTGCGGCGCTATAGCGCCTTCTTGACCAGATCCTGGATGCGCGCTCGCGGTACCGCACCCACGACCTGACCCACCACCTGGCCGTCCTTGAACATGAGCAGGGTCGGGATGCTGCGGATCTCGAGTTGTGTAGGAACCATGGGGTTCGCATCGATGTCGCACTTGCCCACGCGAATCCTGCCGGCGTACTCCTGCGCCAGAGCCTCCACATGCGGCGCTATGGCGAGGCATGGGGTACACCAGGTGGCCCAAAAATCCACCAAGATGGGCAGCGAAGACTTGAGGACCTCGGCCTCGTAGTTGCTGTCAGTTACGACAACTATGTTATGGCTCGCCATGGTTCGGCTCCTTTACCACAGTCGTTCCGGACGGGGGAGGCCGAATCGTCACCGGCCTCCTCACATCCATGTTGTTAGATGCTGGCTGCTCGAGGTGTGGTTTGTGGCCGCTGAGTTTGTGGCCGCTCCGCCGAAGGAGTGGTATTTTGCCAGCTGCGGTTTCCCGCAGAAGCTCAAGCCCAAATGTCCGTCAAGTTGTTCATCCCCCAGGAGACAGTTGACTCCTGGCTCTCTGCCGAACGGGTGAATCTCGAGGGCGAGATGCTGCAGCTTCCAGGGGGAGGGGTTGTGCTGCGGCTGGTCCCGGGCTGCTATTTCATAGGTGTGCAAGCGGGCAGCGATGAGGCCTTCAAGCTGCTGGGCAAGGTCAAGGCGAAGGCTGCGGTCTCCGCACTAGGGGCTGAGATGTACATGAACTCGGTCATCCTGGGCGAGACCGCCTACGAGGTCGAGGTCGGGTTCGTGGCCAAGCCGGTGGGCAGCGCCGGGCCGGACGCGGCGGTCGTGGCCGCGGTTGCTAGTATCTAGAAACAATCGCGTGGGCCCCGATCGCGTTGTCATCGGCACAAGGGGCAGCGCCCTGGCGCTCTGGCAGGCCGATCACGTGGCAGCGCTGCTGCGTGTGGCCCACCCAAGCCTGGTAGTCGAGCGCAGCATCATCGTCACCACCGGCGATCGGACGGGGCCGGCCTGGGAGGCGGGCGGCAAGGCCGTGTGGGTCAAGGAGATTGAGGCGGCCCTGCTCGCAAGCGAGATTGATCTGGCGGTTCACAGTCTGAAGGATGTGCCGGCCGAATTGGCCCCCGGGCTGGTGCTGGCCGCGATCCCCCTGCGCGCGGACGCGCGCGACGCGCTGGTCAGCCGCGATGGGGCCACGCTTGCCCGTCTGCCAACCGACGCGCGCGTGGGCACAAGCAGCCTGCGCCGCATCTGCCAGGTCAAGGCGCTGCGACCGGACCTGCGCCTGGAAGCTCTGCGCGGCAATCTCGACACGCGACTGCGCAAGGTGGCCGATGGCATGGTGGACGCGGCCATCCTCGCCTGCGCAGGTCTTGACCGTCTTGGTCTGTCGCATCACATTGCGGAGCGAATCCCGGTTGAGAGCATGCTGCCTGCCATCGGGCAAGGTGCACTTGCGATCGAATCGCGAGAGGTAGACCAGAGCGTGCGCCTCCTCTGTCGTGCGCTGGCTGACGAGGAGGCGGAGGTCACCGTGATGGCTGAACGTGCGCTGTTGGGCCGCCTGGGAGCTGGCTGTCGCACGCCCGTGGCGGGAACCGCTCGCGTGCACGAGGGAAAACTGGAGCTATGGGGCTTGGTCGGCCGCCCCGACGGAGCGACCCTGCTGCGCGAGCACGTGGCCGGCCCCCCGTCCGACGCCCAAGCCCTCGGTTGGTCACTTGCCGAAGCCCTTCTTACGCGGGGGGCCGATCGCATCCTCGCCGAGTTTCGCTAGTCACTAGCGCGTGGGGAGCCCGCCGGCACTTCGGGACGGACAGCCCACCCCTACCCTCCCCCGCGCGCTTCGCGCGCGCCCTCGCCGGCGGCGTACCGTCGCGCGAGGCCGAGCGAAGCGAGCGGGGAGGTGGTGGCTGGTGGGGGGCCGAAGGGCTTGGGAACCCTTTGAGGGTTCCCATAACTTTTTGTACCAAACTGCCGAACGACACTATGATCCCATGGTGATCGAGGATGTCGTTTGCTAAGCGCGACATAGGGCTGGCGGCCTTGGGGCTGCTGGCCGCCTGCGCTCATCGAGAGGCCGAACCGACCTCCGTGGAGCAGCTCAACCGAAGCATCGAGTCGCTGCGGGGCAAGAACGCGGAGTACGCCAAGCAGGTGGAGGAGTTGGAAAACCGCGTGTTCATTCTGGCCGACCAGCTCGAAAGCCGGAAGGTCAACGAACAAAAGGTGGCGACGCCCCAGCTTCCTACGGTCAAGCTGTACCCGGAGAATGAATCGGCCGCACCGGAATCGCCCCTAGCCCCCGCTACCACAATGGTGGCCTCCGAATCGGAGGTCGAATACGTGGGCGAGGCAGCCAAATCGAACCGCAACCGCCCGGTTCTCCGCCTTCATGGTGAACAAGAGCCGATGCTGGTGGAACACCCCACGACGGACAGGGAAGAGCGCGGAGCACACCGCGACAACCAGGGGTCAGGCGCACGCGCAGGTCGCAACCCTGACATGGAAGCGTTCAGGCTCTATCGGCGATCCTACGAGGCGCTTCGCCTGGGCAAACACGATGAAGCCGCGGACGGGTTTCGCGAATTCTTGCGGCGCTACGCCGCGCACGACCTGGCTGACAACGCCCAGTACTGGCTGGGCGAGTGCTACTACGATGTGAAGGACTTCGCTTCCGCGGTACGTGAGTTCCGTCGCGTAGTCGAACGTTTTCCCCACGGCAACAAAGTCCCCGATGCCTTGCTGAAGGTCGGCTACAGCTATCTGGCTCTCGGCAGCGTCGATGCGGGCAAGCAGACCCTCGAACAACTTGTCCGATCCTATCCGCGACACGAAACCGCCGTGCTGGCAACGGCTCGCCTGGCTGAGCTCGAACGTGCAGGGCCCGCGCACCCGTCGCACGACGCCCGTCCGCCTGCCGACCCGCCTGCGAAAACTGCGCACGCTCCCGAGGAGGTCCCGTGAGGCTAGTCCAAGTTGCTATCCTGCTTTCCGCCGCAATGGCGGCGGCACTGCCGGCCTCGGCCCAGACCTGGGGGACAACCCGCATCCCGCCTGGGGTCCAGGAGTTGAAGAATGCTCCCGACCAAGCCGCGTCGCCGGATACCACCGACGCGGAGATGACGCCCATCCTTGCTCCGGCTGGCCAGCGCAGCAACCGTGGGTCGCAGACGCTGGGCGACGGAACCAAGGATCCAGCCGCAAGACGAATGGAGGAAACGGCTGCGGGCCTAATCCCCCCTGGTGGCGTCATGGGGCTCGAGTCCGGGCCGGGAGACGCGCGCGGCGCGCCGAGCGTGGCTGCCGGACAAGGCGGGGGACAGGTGCCAGAGCTTCACGTGGTGCAGAAGGGCGACACCCTGTGGAGCATTTGCTCTAGGTACTTCGGCGACCCTTGGCGCTGGCCTCGCTTGTGGGCTGCCAACCCGCTTGTCACCAACCCGCACTGGATCTTCCCGGGCGACATCCTCCACCTCGGTTCGTCCGGGGGCGAGGCCCCTGTGCCTCTTGCCGGCGGCGACAAGGCTGCCAAGGACTCGGCCCACACGTTTTCGTCGGATCGCCTGAACGCTTTGTCTAGCAACGCTGTGGTGTTGCGCGAAGTCGGCTTCATCGAAGCCAATGATCTCGCACAAGCCGCCACATTGAGCGGTTCGCGCGAAGAGAAGGTCCTGTTGGCCTCTGGCGACCAGGCCTACCTGCGCTTCCCCAAAGATCGCCCCATTCGCGCAGGCGAACGCTATTCCATTTTCGAAACCGAAATGGCCCATCCGGTGCGAGATCCCGACACTGGCAAGGTCTATGGCTACCTGGTCAAGGTCCGCGGCGACATCGTGGTTGATCAGATCGCGGGCGAGGACACCGCACGCGGGACAATAACCGACGTGGTCGACACCATCGAGCGCGGCAGCCGCGTGAGCACCGCCATCCGGCAGTTCAGGCGCATCGAGCCGCGCCCGAGTGAGGTGAACTTGGAGGCCCGCGTGGTGGCTGCGTTCACGCCCGCGCAGTTTCTGGCGGCGGAACGTTTCGTGGTCCTCAACCGGGGCCGGCGCGATGGCGTTCAGGTCGGCAACCGCAATTTCGTGATCAGGCGCGGTGATGGCTACCGGGACGTGCTGGAGGGCTGGGAGAAGGACGATCCGAAGTTCCCCAAGGAAGTGGTGGGTGAGCTGTGGGTAATCGACGTGCGCGACAACGTCTCGGTGGCCTGGATTGCGCGTAGCACTAAAGAGTTGCGTGTGGGCGAAACCACCGAAATGCGCAAAGGCTACTAGCCATCACTCCTGCAAGTTCATTGATTTCTTTGACTTTTTCTGCCGCCGCTTGATCTTCAGCCGGGCTGGCGCTATCAGCTTGCGTTCCCGATGCATGCGGCAGACAACCTGCGTGATTCTCGTCCGACAAGACAGATCATGTCGCCCGTGCGCAGGTCCCCGGCCGGGAAGCTAGGTCAAACGGTTGACCAAATCACGCGAGGGGAGTCCGGATATCCGTCGCGGCTGCTCGGGCTGTCCGATGCACCTGACGTCCTTTGGGTGCGCGGGCGCGTGCCAGAAGATGGGTTACCTGCGGTCGCCATAGTTGGGGCGCGTGCGGCCAGCGGCGCCGGTTGTGCGCGCGCACGCTCCATCGCAACCGAGCTGGCCAGCAAAGGCACCGCGGTCATTTCTGGCGGAGCGTTCGGCATCGACGCAGCCGCTCATGAAGGGGCGCTGGCGGCCGCTTGCGCGCCCACCTTTGCTGTCTTCGGCTGTGGAGTCGACGTGACATACCCCGACCGTCACGGCCCGCTCTTTGCGCGCATCGCGGCCACCGGCGGCCTGCTGTCGGAGTACGCACCTGGAACACCTCCGCGCGCCGGTCAGTTTCCTGCGCGCAACCGGATCATTGCGGCTTTGGGAGATGCGGCGATCGTGGTCGAAGCCGCACACCGGTCAGGCGCGCTCATCACCGCTGCTTTGGCGCGGTGGTTGGGCAAACCGGTGCTCGCGGTTCCTGGCAGCTCCGGCACTGATCACCTGCTGCAGAGAGGGCAGGCCTGCCCTGTCACCTCGGCTGCCGACGTCGAGGAAGCGCTGGCCGGGCGTCGGCCTGCGTTGTCGAGCGAGGCAGAGCCGCCGACCGGAACCATCGGACTTCTGGTGGCAGCGCTACGCGCGGGAGCAGCCACCCCGGCCCTGCTCAGCCGAAAGATCGGCCTGCCCTTGCCGGCGGTCATGGCGGCGCTGGTCGAGGCCGAACTGGATGGCTGGCTTTGCAGGATCCCGGGCAACCAATATGAGGTGATTCGACGTGGCTGCTAGCAAGAAGGTCAAGCAAGACTCCAGCGTGGCAGCCAAGGCCAAGGCTAAACCTGCCAGAACCAAGAAACCCGTTGTGAAGTCGTCCGCCAAGAAGCGCACGGCCGGCAGCGG
>Ga0182017_10001357_pt1 | contig 18902 bp, 18 predicted proteins | sample 712E3DmetaG_FD_120492 | JGI IMG/M metagenome (GOLD analysis project Ga0182017, IMG submission 120492) | Permafrost microbial communities from Stordalen Mire, Sweden - 712E3D metaG | ecosystem: Environmental > Terrestrial > Soil > Wetlands > Permafrost | place: Sweden: Stordalen | collected... | reverse complement strand
TAGAGGTGTACCCAGTCTTTGGCCGTCAGCGGGGCCGACACCGCCAACCGGTTGTCGGAATAGCTGCGGACGAATTTCTGTGAGATCTGTGATGAAATGATCTGTTTCGAGTCGAGGAGTTTCTTGCATACCGACAGGATCTGGCTTGGATTGACCGGTTTGGTGAGATAGGCGTCGATTTTCCTGCCCAGCGCGTCGTCCATGACGTGTTCCTCTTCGCTTTTCGTGACCATTACAACCGGGAGCTCGGGGGCGAACTCTTTTATTTCCTCGAGCGTCGTGAGGCCGTCTTTTCCCGGCATCTGCTCGTCGAGCAGGACAATGTCGAAATCCTTCGCGTTCTCGTGGATAAGGTGGATGGCGTCGTCGCCGCTGAATACGGGCGTAACGCTGTATCCTCTAGTCTCCAGAAACATGATATGCGACCGAAGAAACTCGATTTCATCGTCGACCCACAGAACTTTTTTTCTTGTTCCTCCCATGGTATTTTCTCCTAGTTAAGTAATACTTTCTCCGGTACCGCGCCCTTCGCAGGCCCCGGCGGGGCCTCCGCGGGCAAATCGATGCAGAAAACGGTCCCCTTTTCCTTCTGGGACCAATTGACGTAAATACGGCCCTGATGATAGTCCTCGATGATCCGTTTGGCGAGGGTCAACCCAAGGCCCCAGCCCCGTTTCTTTGTTGTAAAGCCCGGGGCGAAGATCTTTTTCTGGTCTTCCCATGAAATGCCCTTGCCGTTGTCGCTATGGTAAACGCGCACGATTTTATCGACCGCCACGTATTCGGTGCGCAGTTCGATCAGGCCGTCGTTTCTTATGATCGCGTCCACCGAATTTTTCAGCAGGTTTTCAAACACCCATCCCAGCAGCTCCTTGTTGACGAGCACGCGGGGAAGCGGGTTGAAACGCGATTTGATCTCGATGCGTTTGCCCAGAAGCGGCAACCGCATTTTAAAATAACCCATGGCGTCCTCGAGCACCGCGTTGATGTCGCACGGCGTCAGCGCCGGAACGGAACCGATCTGGCTGAAACGGCTGGTGACCTTGCGCAGCCGCGAAAGGTCATTGTTCATGTTGTCGCACACCTTGTGGACTTGGTTGACGTATTCCTCAGGTTCAACGGGGGCGTCACCGTCACCCAGCGACTTGATGAATTCGACCCAGCCCATGAGCGACGATATCGGGGTCCCCAGCTGGTGCGCGGTCTCTTTTGCCAATCCCACCCATAAATTGCTCCGTTCGGTCACCCGAATGCTGCGGAACCCCAGGTACACGAGGAACAAAAAGACCGCGACAAGCGCAAACTGATAAAAAGGGATCCTCGAAAGTTTCAGGATAAGGTCGCTGTTGCCGAACACGAGATAGCCGAATTTCGTGGACGTCTCCTTTATATACAGCGGTTTCGGCTCATAGATCTTCACGAACTTCGCCGCCTTTTCTTTCATATAACGTTTGACGGCCCTGCTCGTGTCCTGCGGGGAGATTTCCTTTCGCGCGAAAAGGAAACCGCGGCGGACGTTTTTCCACATCAGCGGCGTACCCGTGGTATCGGTAATGATGATGGGGATGTTGGTTTTCTGGATGATTTCATCGAACACGATGTTCATCTGTTCATTGCTCATCGATTCGGAAATGGCCGCGCGAATCAATTCCGTATACGTCTGCGTCACATTGACCGCGTCCTCCTGGAGCTTTTTAACCACGTCGCGCGTATACACCGAATACCAGATGAGGCCAAAGGCAATACACCCGAGCGCAAGGAATTGCCTGCCCATGAACGGCTCCACGGTCATGAGAAACTGGTACAGCCACGGGCCCCCTGTGCGTTTGGAAGAAGTATGTTTTTTCATTGACAACACAGCCCTTAACACGGATTATTTTTTTGGAGCGATTTCTTCCATGCCGTGCATATAAGCCCTGAGGACTTCAGGAACGCGCACGTTTCCCTCGGGCGTTTGGTACGTTTCTAAAATGGCAACGAGTGTCCGCGCGGTCGCCAGCCCGCTTCCGTTGAGCGTATGGACAAACCTGGGTTTTTCATTGGGCCTCGGCCTGAAGCGGATGTTCATGCGCCGCGCCTGGAAATCCTCGAAATTACTGCACGAAGACACCTCCAGGAATTTTTTCTCCGCCGGCGCCCACGCTTCCAGATCATAACACTTGGCCGCGGCAAAGGAAAGGTCGGCGTCGCACAGCTGCAAAACGCGGTAATGGAGCCCCAGGGCCGTCAGTATCCCTTCGGCGTGGCCGCGCAGGCTTTCCAGCTCGTCATAGGAGGTTTCGGGGACGACAATTTTGACAAGTTCTACTTTGTTAAACTGATGGACGCGCAGAAAACCCTTCGTGTCTTTCCCGTACGACCCCGCTTCCCTGCGAAAACACGCGCTGTATGCGCAATACGCGACGGGAAGCTGCCCCGCGTCGAAGACCTCGTCACGGTGCAGGTTGGTCACCGGCACTTCAGCGGTCGGTATGCAGTAGAGCTTGTCTTCGTTGATATAGTACATCTGGTCCTGCGATTTGGGGAGCTGCCCCGTGCCGAACAGGCTTTCGGCGTTGACCAGAAACGGCGGGAATATCTCGCAATACCCGTTTTCCCGGACATGCGTATCGAGCATGAAATTGATGAGCGCCCGTTCAAGCAGGGCGCCATGGCCTTTATACACCGGGAATCCCGCGCCTGAAATTTTCGCCCCGCGCGTGAAATCGATTATATCGAGCGCGGCGCCCAATTGCAGGTGGTCCCTGGGTTCGAAATCGAATTGCATTGGATCGCCGTGGGTGGCGACAACGACGTTATCGGCGGCGCTGTCGCCGTGGGGCACGCTGTCATGGGGCACGTTGGGGACCCAAATCATAAGGGACCTGACCTGTTCCTCCGCGGCGGTTTGCAGTGCGTCAAGTTCCTTGATTTTATCGGAAACACCCTTCATTTCCTCCATCAGGGCCGCGGCCTCGTCATTTTTCCCCGCCCTTTTAAGCGCGGCTATCTCCGGCGATTTTTTATTGCGCAGTCCCTTGAGCTCCTCGACGTGTTTGATGGTCTCCCGCCGTCCGGCGTCAAGTTTGATAAGCGCGTCGATATCAACGGGGTTTTTCTTGTTGATCGCCGCCTGTTTGACGGCCTCCGGGTTATCACGGATACGTTGAAGGTCAAGCATAGTGCAAGGAACTCCTTTTTAATTTTCCATCTTATGGCATTTAATCGTTAAAATATACATGATGTAAAACATTTTTATCAGGTGATGTTTTTTGTTTAAAACCCTTTCGGTTTGGATTATTTTTGTTTTTTACAAAACAATCCAAACTGAGTCTCAAAATTAATGCCCGTTCAATCCATAGTTTTAGAACAAAGCGAAATCATAAGCCCGCTGGGAAACCTCAGTGAAACAGTGGCGGACCTGATCGACGGGACCAGCGCCATCGTGCCGGGCCCATTCTTTGGCGTGCCTGTGTCCTGCGCGCCTTTTCAGGACGAGCGATGCAGGCATTTGGACTTTGCAGCCTCCCTGCTACAGCAAGCCGTGGACTTAAAGAATCTTGACCCTGCAAGCACGGTATTTATCTTCTGCTGCGCCAAAGGCGACATCAGCGCGCTTGAAAACAGAGGGCCTGATAAAAACCAATCCCATTTTTCACCTCTGCCCGGCTCCCAGGCACAGTATGTACAAAACATGCTCATTCCCGGATGCCCGCGTACCATCACCATTTCCAATGCCTGCGCCTCGGGGGCCATTGCCGTTGAGACCGCAAAGGAGCTTCTCGAAGGCGGGGCGTTTACGCACGCGGTGGTGTTCGGGTTCGACGCCATTTCCCGTTTTGTGGCGACCGGGTTTTCTTCGCTGAGCGCGCTCTCCAGAGCGGGCGCGCGCCCCTTCGATGCCGCGCGCGACGGACTTACCCTCGGCGAAGGCGCGTGCATGGTTTTATTGACAAAGCGTACTCCCTATGCGGGCGATATCTGCATTCCAGGAACGGGAAGTTCCAACGACGCCAACCACCGCACCGGCCCTTCACGCACCGGAGACGGACTGCTCCGGGCGGCGCGCGCCGCTTTGACCGACGCCCGCACCATCGCTTCGGAGATCAGCGCGGTCAAATGTCACGGCACGGCCACCGCCTACAACGACGCCATGGAGGCAAAGGCCCTCGACATCCTCTTTGAAAAAAATATTCCGGTTTGCTGTTCGGTAAAGGGCGCCATCGGCCATACCAGCGGCGCGGGTTCGCTGCTCGAAATTATCCTGGCCGCCGAGTTCCTTAAACGGCACGTGCTCCCTCCAACGGCCGGTTTTTCTTCGCTCGGGGTCGAAGAGACCGTCCCTGTTTCGTCGGAGCCGCAGGCCTTCGACCGGAACACCCTGCTGTGCCTTTCCGCGGGTTTCGGCGGGATCAATGCGGCAGTGGTCCTACGGGAGCTTATGCCATGAAAGAACCGCTTTTTCTCGATGCGTTCGCCGCGCTCCTCCCGTCGGGCATGTACTCTTCGCGCGGTTTTGTTCCCTGGCAAAGCGGCCAGGATGGACCGCGGGACGTGTCGCGGGAGCAGGTACTTGACAAGCCATATCCCGGATTCGGGAAACTGCACATCGCCGACAGGCTCTCGTTTGCCGCGGCCGCGCTTTTGTTTTCCCACTACGGGAGCTGTGCGGGAGATGAAACAGGAATCACCCTGGGCATCCCGGCCGGTTCATTTTCAGCCGACCTGCTCTATATGGATTCCGTTGAAAGCGGTTTTCCCAGTCCCGTCATTTTTTCGGCCACTTTGCCTTCATCGGCACTAGCGGACATCGCGATTTATTTCAAGATCAAAGGGCCTAACCGCGTCATTGCGGGCGCCTCCGGCTCCGGGCTATGCGCCTTTGACCTTGCGGCAATGATGCTCCATCGCGGAAAAGCCTCCTCCATGCTCGTCGTTTCGGTGAATGCCATTGAACCGGCGCACATGCGTTCTTCCCTTCTTCCCGCATATGCCGCCGTGGAAAACCGCGCGTATGCATTTTTGCTTACCCGGAAAAAAAAGGAAAGCGGCCTGCATTTTTGCCTGGAAACCTGTTTTGGACCGGGTGAAAAAACGCTTTCCGAACGGCCGGGGGAATCGTATTTTGACAAACTGGTACACCTGCTCATGGAAAACAAAAACGGCAGTATTTCTTTTGCCACCGAAGATTATTGCGGCCACATTTCAATTGAAAAGGACCTGTAATGGAACCACTCATAGAACGGCTTAAAAGCCAGATCATTAAAGCATTAAAACTCTCCGATGTTTCGCCGGGCGACCTCGATATCGACGCCCCGCTCATCGGCGGGCCGCTGGGCATAGATTCCATCGACACGCTTGAGCTATTGGTGCTTCTTGAAAAAGAATACGGCGTTACCGTACCCGACGTCAACACCGGCCGGAAGGTTTTCGCTTCGGTGAGATCGCTTGCGGTCTATATCGAAAAAAACCGTCCTCAAAAATAAGAACTTCGCAGGTCTAAATGACTCACGTACCCGTCATCGGAATAGGCGCGGTCTCATCTTTGGGAAGCACTGCACGGCAGGGGTTCAGCGCCATTGTGCAGGCTCAGGACGGTATTTCACCACTTCGCCTTTTCGACAGCGGCCTTAAAACTCCTCCGCTTTGCGCCCAGGTACACACCATCCCCTGTTCGGACAATGCTCCAAACAGGAACGCGGCCCTTGCTTTGTGCGCGGCGCAAGAGTCAATTGCACCCATCGAAAAAAAACGAGGGGACTTGTCGCTGGGGATCGTCGTTGCGACGACCGTGGCCGGAATGGCCCGCTCCGAGCTGTTTTATAAGCAACTACGTCTTGACCCCGGCCATATCGAAAACGCGGGACGCGAATTGGCATTTCACGAACCGGCCGCATTGTCGGGTTTTTTATGCGGCGCTTTGAAAGCCCAAGGATTCTATACTTTGTCAACAGCCTGCTCGACAGGCCTCCATGCCGTCGGCATGGCCAAGCGCCTGGTCGAGACCGGGGCCTTTGATCTGTGCGTCGCAATCGGCGCCGACGCGCTGTCGCTGCTTACTATCAGGGGTTTTTCCTCGCTCATGCTCATCGACCCATCCGGTTGCAAACCCTTCGACGCAAACCGCGCGGGAATTAGCCTCGGCGAAGGCGCGGGCGCGCTATGCCTCGCTTCAAAAAAAGCATTACGCATGACTGGGGCCAAGCCTTTGGCCTTTGTCTCGGGCTGGGGCGCGTCAGCCGACTGCTATCACATGACGGCGCCCCACCCCGATGGGGCGGGCGCGGCGCTCGCGGTCCGCGCGGCGCTGAAGGAGGCCGAATGCCGACCCGCGGACATCGACCTTATCGCCACGCATGGGACTGCGACGCCCGATAACGACGTTGCCGAAATCAATGCCATGCGCAGCGTGTTCGGGAATCTTCCATTGTTCTGTTCCATGAAAAGAAACCTCGGCCATACACTTGCCGCCTCGGGTGCTCTGGAAGCGGTATATTCAGTGTGCGCGTTGCAACAGGGAATCGTTCCGCCGACTGCCGGATTTTCGCAACTCGATGAAAAAATCAATGCTGAGCCCGCCCGTTTTCAGCGTAAAGAACTCCGGCATATATTAAAAAACTCATTCGGGTTCGGCGGCAATAATGCCGCAGTCATCCTTTCACATGCGGATTGTGGATAGCGCCATGGAATATCTTTCCGTTCAAAGCGCCTCGGCCGTACTGCCTTTGCAAGAACCTTCGTGGAGCGATGAGGTTCCGGCCTCTTTGAAGCGCCGCGATCCGCGAATCTGGCAAATGGCGTATGTGGCCTCGCTGCGGGTAATGACAAATCTCCCGGTAAAACCCAATGCAATTATGGTCGCCACTGCTTTGGGCGCCTTGGATGAAACAAAAAACTTCCTTGATGGCGTTTTCACCGACGGACTCGGATCGCCGAGGAATTTCATCGCCTCGGTGCATAACAGCATGGCGGGCAAACTCGCCCAGGAATTCAAGGTTGCGGGACCAAACCTGACGCTGTGCGACGGGCACAATTCCCTGGCGTCGGCAATCGGCGCTTGCGCGCTGTTGCAATCCGGAGATTTTCCCGCCCTCGTCGTAGCCGTTGACGAAAACATTGAACTACTCGATCGGCTCATTCCCCATTTATCTCCTGGATGCAAACAGGCGCTCGGCAATAACAAGCAGGAAGGCGCGGTTGCTTTTATGCTTCACAATAAAAACGGAAATCAAGGTCCGCGTATTCGTTCGGTTGGCCCTCTTTTCATCGGCGATAAAGGGCCTGATGCGGCGTGCTCGACGCTCCTACAGTCGCAGGACCCAAGTGACCAAACCTCAGTTTCGCTTCCTTCCAAAACCGCGGGAAGTTTTTTGTCCGTGTCGGTTGCCGTCCACGACGTTTTTCGCGGGAGTATTGCCGGACGCTACGCGCTCTGCTCGTTTTCTCCTTCGTCAAAAGCCATCGCGATCGTTGAAGTATGTCAGTGACCCCATTTAAAACCTGGCTTTGCATGAGCGCACTCTTGTGCGCGGCGTTCTTTTTGTTCCCGGCATTGCGCCCGTGCATCTCGGTAGTGGTGATAGTGCTGCTCGCGGTTTTTATTCGCGGCATTATCAGCATCCGTAGTAATTTTTTTTGCAGGGTTTACTGTAGCAAACCGCGGGAAATCGAAAAACTCTGCCTGACCTTCGACGACGGTCCCGACCCGGCGCTGACCAATGATGTGCTTGACATGCTGGGCCGCTATGGTTTTACAGCAACTTTTTTTGTTATAGGCAACAAAGCGGCCAATCATCCCGAAATCGTCAAAAAGGCCTTTGACCTCGGCCACACCATCGCCTGTCACGATTTAACGCACGGCAATGCTTCGAATTTTCGAATGTCAAAGGCCCTGCTGCGCGACATCTCGGAATCCCGGCGCGTCATCGAGGCAATCATCCATAAAAAGCCCCTGCTCTACCGTCCGCCCGTCGGCCTCATGAACCCTCATGTTCCGGGCGTTTTAAAGCAATTGCGCATGCATTGTATAGGTTGGAACAAAAGCATCAGGGACGCGGGAAACAGGAGACAAAAACGATTTACACTATTCCCCAAATTAGCGCAACCGGGCAGCATCATTCTCCTGCACGATTGCCTGCCAAAGCTGGAATTAAAAAATGAATTTCTTGAGAATCTGGAAAATTTATTTCGGGCGATAAAGGAAAAAGGCATACGGCCGGTAAGTATTGGAGAACTTTTTAATATCAAGGCATACGAAGATTAAAATGCATTTACTTTTTTTCAGCCTCGTGGGTACCCCCACACTACAGGAACTTATTAAACGATAAATTTTCTTGGGGGTTACCCTGCAACTGCAATCCAAAAACATTTTTCTTTTTATTATTTGTTTTAACCTGACTGAGGGCAGGTAAGGTTCTGTACGGGTAATTATCTACGCTAAACGCATATATAATTCACCAACAGAACCTAAAATCTCCTACTCGCCCCAATCGTAAAAATATAATTCGAAAGGTTCCAGTCCTTGAACACAAACGCTTTCTTAAACCCGCAAACCAGTTGAATGGACGGCGACAGGTAATATGGCACCTGAATTCCGCCCACGAAATATTCATGCGACACATAAATTTCGGCGCTTCCGGCAAGTCGCGTGCCGATCGGCGTGCCAAAACCCGCAATGGCCCCATACGTCAGAAAGTTGCGGTCCACGGGGCTGAATTTTTCCATGGTACAATACGCATAGCTGCCGAACACCCCGCCCGACAGCTTTGCGGCCCCGAAATAGTGTTTGTAAAGATAGTGCAGCGTGGGGCCGAAAATGAGACCGCCGTTGATCCCGCTTACGAAATTAACGTTGAAGGTGCATCCGACCTCCTGGTTTCCCCAGTATCTTTTATAAACACCCGAGGCATCGAAGGTATTGACATAGTCGAGTCCGCTGACATGTTCGTTATAAAACCTGAACCCATAACTTTTGTCCTCGTCGGGATAATATTCGTAGTGCCCGCTGATCTTGAGGACGTTGCCTAAATACGTTTTTAAAACGGGTGTCATAGCTCCCAGTGAATACGTGGGGACCTTAAACAGCCTCGCTTCATATTCAACATCTGAACTCACGTCGCTGAACTGGCCGAAAGTCTGTTGCTGGATTTGCGTTTGCGGATTTTGCATCAATGGCTGTCCGTTTTTGTCCGCATCAGGCGTGGTCGAATGCTGCGACCTGCCCATTGTTCCGATTTGTGGGGACACGCCTAAATCAATCTGGGGAAATTCAACCCACACACCGAAATTTGTATCATCCTGCGCTCCGTAAAAAATAGCCTGGTTTCCGCCCTGGGCTATATCGGAGATTGAATTGAGCAATACAATCATCCGTCGCTTTAGTGATTGCCTTCTGCAAAGCCTGTCCGATCTCAGTCTGTTCAAAGAAAACGCCGTCGTCCTTGAATTTAAACAGCGTCGTCATGGCCATGCGCGTGGAAAGGCCTTCGCCATTGCCCGTCAGGCGGCTGCCATCGAGCAGGACGAAAACGACTTCGGTCTTTATGGCCACCGCGTTCTCGCTTCCACCGAAAGGCCCCATGCTTACCGAGCTTCGCGGCGTGCCGAAATACACGAGCCGCGAAAAAACAACCACTTGGCTATCATTTTTTAGGCTGTCCATCGCCGTGGTAACATCTTTATATGCTCCGCTCCACAGCTTTTGCCGGAGGCTTAGCAGCTTTTCTTTTATCGCCCCCTTTTCCTCGATGAGCTTGAAATTGTCTGATTTGTAAAGCTAATCGGCCACAAGGTCCGAGATCCCGAAGCTGATGCGGAAATCCTTCCATTTTTTTTCGTCGATTTTGCTTTCGCACCCCGCGATGATTGCGGAAGTTTTCCGCTGCTGGGCGAAAAGGCTGGAAAAAAGCGCCAAGGAAAAAGCGATGGGAAGAAACAGCAAAGGTTTCATATAGAATAGATGATAAAATGAGGGGAAAAAAGTGTCAATGGATTTTAATATCAGCCCGTGATGATTTCATTCAAACCGTCTATGATTTGTTCCATTTCCTCGGGGGTGGCTTTGCTTATTTTCGCTCCAAGCCGCTTGATGGATAAAGTTCGAATCTGGCTGATTTTGACCCACGATCTTTTAGGCAACTTTTTTGAAGACAACTCCATCGTAAGCGGAAAATCAGCTTTTGGTTCCTGGCTAGTCAAGGCAATTGCAATGACGGTGCCCGAATGTTCATTAAAAGTATTGTGACTGAGGATTAAAATGGGTCTGCAACCTTGTTGCTCATTGCCGATTGTCGGATCAAGGTTTGCCCAAACAATATCTCCTCTTAATAAGGCGGCCACTGCTTCGCCTCCAACGATATTCCTTCTTCAGCCATCGCTTGTTCAATTTTCGGATCGAGTTTCGCGCATTCCCTTGCAAGCCTGCTTCGGTCATATCGTTGAATCTTCTCTTCTACGGCTTGTTGAATGGCCTTGCTCCGGTTTGCAAAATGTTTTCCCCGTACCAAACGATCAACCTTAAAAAGCAAACCTTCATCTATGGTAATGGCAATTTTTGCGACCGACATGACGCCCTCCTGGTATGATAATTTGTCATACCTAAATATACCGTGTTTTTTATTGATAGTCAATAGTGATCAAAACGAACTCCCGCCGACACATTAATTTCTCAAGGCAAATCCTATGTCTGAAGAAAGTTGCTCCGCAGAAATAACACTTGTAAGTATTCCTTTCTTTACAATGTGCACTCCGCCCGAAATAAAGGAAATTCCGTCACATTCGTTTTCCGCTTTCATGTCCCTGATGCCGGTAAAACCGAATCCATTCCATTTGTATACGGTGATAATTCGCCTTTTACATGTGGGATCTCTTAACAAAAACGAATCGGCTGAATGGAGCGCAACAAGAAGGGGCCTGTTGTTTTTTATTGGAACAAAAACGGCATCAATGAGAGGGCGGCTCAGCGCCGTCCCTCTCCATAAAGCATGGAAACCCGCCTCAAAACTATATATATAGACCCTTTTGGCCGACTCTTTATCGAAAGTGGAATACATTGATTGAAGCAACATGATTTCATTGATGCCATTACCATTCAAATCAACAAGCTGTAGCTTCCTGATAGGCATTGGTAGTGTTTTTGTTTCCATTTTTTTGGAGTTCTTATCATATAACTCCATATGCCAAAGCCCTTTTTCATATTTTTCCGAATCCAACACCAAACGTTTCTCTTTTTTGTCTTTCGTAAAAATTCCAGTCCAGGTTCTTTTAACCGATAGTGAACACCCGGCAAGGACTTCATTTTCAGAACTAAAGACAGAGCTTTTTGAAGGGGATGGGAGAAAGGAATTTATTGAAGTTTCACAACCCATCAGCTTGAAATTAAAAATTCCATCGTCATTAATTTCACATTCCAGTATGGCCCCTTTTTTTGTTTCCGCGTATTTTTGGTCGAAAAGGAAATTTCCCAATGAATAGACGACCGGCTTGCCTTGTATAGACCCAACCGGCCCGACAACATGCGGATGCGTGCCAACAACAAGATCCGCCCCGGCGTTAATATAGCCCGTTGCGAGCCGCTTCATGCGCTCGGTTGCAATCGGTAAAAGTTCGCGTCCCCAGTGAACGTAAACGACAACCGCCGTGCAATTTTGCTTCAAACTTTGGATTTCATTTGAGATTTCAGGAGAATCCGCCAAATACGTTTTATCGCGATCAGTTTTATTATTGAGTACATCGGTTGCGGCAATAATACCGATGTTGCCATTATCGGAAACAACCACCGTTGAGTTGCTTTTTCCGCCCAAAGCAATGATATTCATGGATTTCAATGTTCGCATGGTGGATTGAAGTCCGAGCGGCCCGGTGTCCAGAGAATGGTTGTTTTCTAATGACACGACATGAAAACCGCGAAGGAAATCCATCATTCCGGGCTTAATGGGAAAACAAAGCGGCTGGCCGTTCTTGCGTCCATTCACGTCCTCCATGCTGCCTTCCAGATTGACAACCTGGATTGCATCATGTTCAAGAAACAGAGAGAGAGCCCGACTGATCTGATCTTTGCCTTGATCGGTTACAAAGTCCTCTATGCCGCGCGAGAGCAAAAGGTCGCCATAGAATCTTACGCTTCCTGCTTGACCTTGTATAATTATAAGAATCAGAAAAGTAAAAAACCGATGAATCCTCATCGATCTGGTCCTACATCGGGCATTTTGTAGAGCGGTGCAGATCCCTTACCATCATATAAATCCTTAATCCATGACGGGTGCAACTGATTAGTCATTTCCCGCCATTTCTTACTATCTAATTTATCCGGGGAAATGAATTCATAATAGGAATAAACCGGGCCTTTTACAATTTGACGGCGACCATAAAATGGTACGGCAACATTGATTTCATTTGCATAACCAAGCGCCTCATAAAGGCGGTTGCCCCACGGGTCTTTTTGCACGTCGACAATTTTCCTGATTGGGTCAGGGAGTTTTACGGCATGTTCATTTTCATTTCCGTTTAAACTCCCCATAATTAAAATAAAGTGTTCGATAACGCCGCCAATTTCCAAAATCTCATCGTATTCCTCATCGGTTAATTCCTGTCCGTTGAGTTCTTTACGGGCCATTGTTTCCAAACTTTGCACATGGTTACGATACTCGGAGATTTTTGCCAAAGCAGCCATCTTAAGAGCAGTGTCGGCAATTGCACGTTCTAATTGGATTTCAATCTTTGAGAAACCTAAACCAAGACGCTGAAAGAATTCCGGATTCGGTTCAACATACCCTTTCGGCTTGCCGATATTTAACTGTTCATAACCGCCCTCGCCGCATTCTGCGGCAATTTGTTCAACAACGGCAATCGTTTCATAACGAAGATTTACCCAACTGCCGAGCGCGGCATTGAGTTGTTTACGTTTCCAGGCTGATGTTTTTGTAAAGGATGGACTTCCCCCGTCAGGTTCCTTAACAAGCGCTTGCAGCACATTCAACCAGTCCTGGTAAAGATTCGCGTTCCAGGCGCTTTGAGAAAATTGTTTTATTTTGTCTCTGACGCTTGAAAGCGTACTTTCATAATTGGCGTAACGGCTTTCATTAAGTTCTTTGGTCAATATTTTGAATGCTTCTTCAGATCCAAAGGCAGCCGTTACATCCAATCCTTTTGGAAACAAACGAGGATTTGTTAATGTACCGACAGTTTTCAGACGATCCGAATGAGTAACCAGTTCATCGAATATATGGGCATCAAGCGTATATACAGAAGGAAGCAAACGGAAATAATGAACGCCTTCAATCCATGGAAGCTCCGACTTGATCGAAGGTCTATTTTTATCAGAATAAATTTCCTTGAGATTCAAAGGATTATAGTAACGGGATTCTCCAACCATATCACGATAGATATCATAAATTTTTTGAAGCGATGGCCGAACTTTTGGAGAATTAGCAATCGCAATAATTTCAGAAGCATTCTCCCGGTCTTTAACGCTATCCAGATCCAGGGAAAATTCCTGATACCATTTTATTGCGCGGAAATATCCCTGCATTAAAGTATCCCGCTCATATTTCCCACGAATAAAAAAATCGCTATAGTCAAGTATTTTGCCGAAAAGCGATGTGTCGGTGCCTGATGCATTTTCGACGCGCTCGGTCTCAATCTTCGCTTTGGGTGAAATTGTCGACCTTGTCGTTGAATCCAAAAGCGCGAGACCTGTTTCAAATAATGCAATCGCATCTTTCGGTGCATTTTTTTCCCGAGCGGATTCCATTCCCTGACGGGAGAATTCATGAAGCGCTTTCGTCAGCTCATTATGTTCCATTGCATCATAAAGCGCCGCAAAAGCCGCGTAGAAGGTTTCAAGAACCGCATCACTTGTCACAAGGTAGGGACGCGCAGGGAAATTTGGATCCACATTCCCACACGAATAACGCTCTGTATCAAAGAGATAATAAATTTGATCGAAATTATCATTAAGGAAAAGAAGTTGATTCTGTTGCATTTTAGTTTTCTGTGAAGCACTATAGGAATACATCCAGAGATTTGCCACATCACCAAGTGAATCACTATACGGAGTAATGGCAATTATATATTGGCCATTTTTTTGAAATGAATAGGCAAAACCTTTTCCATCCGGGAAATAGGACACGGCAGTAACAGGTGTGTTGATAATTTGTTGTTTTTTCTTAATGTCATCGCGTGGAATTAAAGTCGCCGCCCTTTTACCCGCGTCAAACGATAGAAATGCGGTTTGATTCGGTGACCATGAAAGAATGCCCTCTCCGGTTGGAACCGGTAAAGCTTTTTCCGTCCACCACGAATAATAATTGTAATTAAGAAAAACATATCCCTTTTGTGTACGATAGAGCAATAAATTGCCGCTCGGGGACCATTCCGGCGAATCACCGCCTTTCGTAATAGCCGGAGGAGGAGGAAGGTCCATTGATTTCCAAAATTCCGAGCTATCGTACGCAGGATTTTGTTGAGTGATCGGCATATCATATTGCCCGGATTCCCTAACCCACCAGATGTCTTTGCGCTTATCTTTTTCGGAAACGTAGACAATTCGATAATTTCCATCAAATTTGTACGGAGAAAACCGGGGCCATGACTTTTTTCGTTTCGGATCGTTAGTTATTGATTGCAGTTTATTATTTGCCAAGTCAAAAGTATAAATTTCCCAAACACTGTTTTTCGATCCGGCAAAAACAATTTTTGTTCCGTCAGTGCTCCAGGATGGATCGTTATAATCTTCCAGAGCTACATCAACATTTCTAATCTTCCCGTCGCTTAATTCCAGTATATCCAGACCACTTTTACCGTTTATTTTGTTTACAAAAATGAGATTACTCCCGTCAGGAGAAACTTTTATTCCATAAATCTCACCGCTTATCGGGAATTCCCGGTATTTGTCCGCGTGAAATAAAATGGGCACAACTTCCAAAAAATCCCCATGGGGGGCTCTTTCGTCAGGCTTAGTTTCTTTCAACGATGATTTTGATGTATCGCCCTTTGAAACTGCAATGGGCGTTTCAATATTTGCTGTTTTATTGAAGGGACGATGTTTCTTAAGAATCAAAAAACAAGCTAAGCAAATGACTAGCGCTAACGGAATGACAATCCAAAGTAAATTAGATTTTATTTTGGGCATACGAAGTTTTCCCTTCATAGGCGTTGTGTTTGGAATGTCGGGATGGTTGGCATTTGTTAAGAATAATTATTGTAATGTGAAATTAAAAGCTATACCCAATCGCAAAGGATAGAGAATAGAATGTTACAAAATATTTGAAATTATCCGAAATCCCTGGACCAAATTGTTTGTCATGCGAAAATCGAACGCCGGTTGCAAGCTGGAAAAAAAAATTACTCAAATGCCATCGAGCGGATATGTCAGGCCCCCAAATAATAAGATCTTCGCGAAGATTATCTTCAGAACTGCCCCCTGATATCACTCGAGCATAATTATAAAAATACATCCAATTTAAAATTGCACTGATTTGGATTTTATCGGATTTGTTAATTATATACCCGCCATAGATTGATGGGTTCCAGGAAGGAGGTTGCTCGCTCATTAAAGCTACTACCCCCGGATTTATTCCAAAGGCAAAGGACCCCATTTCTTTTTCGTAATAAATGCCCGTTGTGGCCGGGGTACCGAAATTCAAAAAAACGGCATTTGATTTACTAAGACATAAAACCGGGGAAATAATAATCAGTATCAATAGTTTACGCATGAAATTTATTAACCTTTACTTTTCAATGCGATTTCCAAGTACAACCTCGGAAAGCACTTCAAAAGCTCATAGAAATTATTCTTGGGGCACCATGTAGAGCTTTTGCGTATCGAAACCCAGCGCTTTCGCTTTATCCAAAAGCCCGTTAAGTATCGATGCATCGAGGCGGGGAGTACGGCTCAGAATCCACAGGTATTTGAAACCTTCGCTCGCGACCATCGCGTATTGATAATCCTTTTGATCGAGAGCGACAATAATATAGTCGGCGTAGAACGGCCAGAAAAACGAAACCTTCAAATGACCCTTGTCAGTATTGCCCGCGAATTTGGCCTTGCCATGGGCCTTTTTCAATTTTCCTTGCACGATATTTTTATGGCCCTTGTTAAGCACGCTTACCGTGCCGTTTTTTTGCAGGCCATATGTCGCCGTAACCGCAACAAGGTCCCGTTCGAACGACACCGGCATCCGCGCGATCTCGTACCACGTGCCGAGATATTTACTTAATTCGAATCCGCTGACGGGAGTAAATTTCGGGTCGGCGGATACGGATTGGATGGAAAATGTCATGGAAATAACAGCTACCAATAATGAATTTTTCATGGCTCAATTTATTTGCCTTGTTTGTTTTTCTGCCCCGGCTTGGCAACAAAATTATTTTGGCCTTTTTTCAAGTCATTTCCCGTCATGTAAACAGAAAAAAGGGCAAGCAGCATGAAAATGCTGCAATAAACGATGTTCGCGTTCGCCTTCTTGTAAAACCACGCCAACCCCGGAAAACTCGGGTAATAATACACGGGAACATAATCCTGGCTGAAGCCTTCCCGCCGCATGGTTTTTCCCGTGTACTCTTTTCCGTTGATCGTGTAGCTTACCACCAGAAACTCCCGCTCCGTCGATTGTTTCCTGCTTGCAAAGGTCCTTTTGGTATAGGTTTCGACCACTTTGCCAGAAGTCCGGTCTATGCGCTGGTTAAGCTTGATGACGTATCCGAACAGCAGTGCGCTTATAATGAACAATGCAATGCTGCCGAAAAACATGTTTTTTGAAGGCGGTTTCTTGTTTGCCGGCGGTTGGTTTGCCATTTTAGTTTTCCCCTTTTACAATATCCGATTAGAAAATTCACGTTCCCTGAGCGAAGCCGAAGGGAACCGGTGGAACGTTTGTCGTCATTCGCCCACTTCGACTTCGCTCAGTGAGCGGTCAATCATTCCTCAAGAAATATATACGCCATGGGTGTGCCCCGCGATCGTGTCCCACGAAAAGGTGGTTTCGGTGGCAATACGGCCGTTTCGGCCCATCCACCTGCCGTGTTCAAAATCGCAAAACAGCGTTCCGATGCCCCAGGCGATCGATTCGGGAGCGGGCGAGATCTTGTATCCGTTGACGTCGTGCCATACGAACTCAGCCGGGCCGCCGTTATTGGTCGCCACGACGGGTTTGCCCGCGGCCCAGGCCTCAAGCACCACGATGCCGAAGGGCTCGTTGCGGCTGGGCACGCATACGCAATCGCACGCCTTGTATAAGTCAATGAGCCTGCCGCGCTCAAGCACGCCATAAAACCTGCACGCGTGGGCGACCCCGAGTTGGCGAGCCCGGTTTTCCACTTTCCCGCGCATGTCCCCCTCACCCGATAGAATGAACTTCGCGCCGGGATGGTATTTCAATATAAAAGGAATAGCCTCCACGAGCAAATCCGGGCCTTTCTGCGACGTCATTCGGCCAATGTAGAGTACCGTCGGGTCCATCGGGCCGATGCCGCAGCTTGCCTTGACTTTTCCCTGGTCGATCATGCCGTCGAAATTATGGTACGAAATCCCGTTGTAAACCATGCAAGCTTTCCAGTCCGGGACATTATAGATCCATTTGATTTCGTTGCACAGCGCCCAGGAAACGGCTATCACCCGGTCGGCGCAAAATGATCCGTGGCGCTCGTGGTCCATAATCCGTTTGGACCTGCCGCCGTAAAAGTTGTTGCCGCAGCGGCCATATTCCGTGGAATGCAAGGTCAAAATACCTTTTCTGCCTCGCCCCTGTTTGATCCAAACCATGGCGTTCGACGCAAGCCAATCGTGCGCGTGCATGACGTCGAAAGGGGCGCCCATGTAATCCTCGACCTGATAAGCCGACGTCACGAACGACCGGCACATGCTGTTGACGTCATCCACGATGTCCGCGCACCCGGCATATGGCACGCGGTGGTAATGCACCCCGTAAATTTGTTCGTATTGCCATTGTCCGGCCCAGGCAATGCGCGTAAAAACATGCACCTCATGGCCGAGACGCTGAAGAGCCGCCGCGAGCTCCGTAACATGCACCGCGACCCCGCCAACGGCGATTGAATGGAGCGTCTCCCATGAAAACATTGCAATGCGCATGAGACTGAAGCCTTTCTTCCCGCTGTATTGACCTTGATAAAGGTTATTTCAATAGCCGAACATTGATCCTGTAAAATATGATATTGAAAAGGCAAACAGAAAGGATTTTATAGGGGAACGGCGGCTCTTGAAAATATTGGCTTTGGGGGATTTGTCGGGGCGACCGGCGCGTCGCCCTTTTTGTTGTTTTGATTGTTGCGAATTGGTAGTTTACAGAGTAGGCGTTTCCTAACGACGAACTTCTATTTGGCCTGGAAGAAGGAAATCCACCATGGATAAATGGGGAAAAGTCATACTTTTTGATAGAATGTTGCATTGCCGCAAATATTGCATTCCCTTAAAAGCCATTCTCGAAGAACTTGAATGTTCGCAAGCTACGTTTCACCGCATTCGCACCTTCATGCAAACCAATCTCGGCGCGCCGATTGAATTCGACCAACGCTATAAAGGCTACCGATATAAAAATGAAAATGGCGCACCATTTGAACTGCCGGGTTTTTGGTTAACCAAAAAAGAAATTGAAGCGCTGCTGAGCTTCGACTATGCCCTGGAAAGCTTGCAGGGTGGCTTTTTTAGCGATGCATTCGCGCCGATTAAAAATCGTTTAGAACCGCTTTTAAAAACCCAAAAAATCAAAATGGTTTCCCTGCGCGACCGCATGAAAATCATTCCCATTCAATCGCGATCTTTAGATGAAACGCTTTTTAAAAAGGTTGCAGGCGCTGTGGTGCAATCGCGCTGTCTTTGTGTTGAGCATGTAAAGCTTTCCCAAAACGAATCGGTCAAAAGAACAATTTCCCCGCAAACCCTTGTGCGCTATCGCGACAACTGGTAT
>Ga0182017_10001356_pt1 | contig 18902 bp, 16 predicted proteins | sample 712E3DmetaG_FD_120492 | JGI IMG/M metagenome (GOLD analysis project Ga0182017, IMG submission 120492) | Permafrost microbial communities from Stordalen Mire, Sweden - 712E3D metaG | ecosystem: Environmental > Terrestrial > Soil > Wetlands > Permafrost | place: Sweden: Stordalen | collected... | reverse complement strand
TAAATTACAAAAAAGTCACTACCCGCTTTGCTAATAAGATTCTTGAAGGTAAAAGGGATTACCGCATACTAATAGATTTACCTTTAGATATTTTAATTGCGCCTGTTTCTATTTTATATTATTGCTTTGGCCGCTTCTTCTTTGCCAAGTCGTTTTTTGCTTCTTCTGACTGCAATAATTGCGGGATATGTATTAAGCAATGTCCGGTCAAAGCAATCAGTCTTGTCGATAACAGACCTTTTTGGAGTTATAGGTGTGAAAGCTGCATGCATTGTATGAATATCTGTCCCGAACGTGCTATTGAAGCAGCCCATGGATATATAATAGGTTTATTAATTTTATTAAATACTTTGTTTCAGTCATTTGTTTATATATGGTTATTGAATCATAATTTAAATTGGTTCTCGAATGAAACCAGGTATGGTTTTATATGGCGGATGTTTTTTGAAACGGTTGTCACTTTTATTGCTCTGGTTTTAAGTTACAGGGTAATTCATTATTTACGCCGGTTTAAAATTTTTGATTGGATAATTACTTATACATCTCTGACAAAATTAAAATTCTGGGGGCGCTATAAACCACCAAAAGATTTTGAATGATGTGAAACTTGATGCAAGATACAAGATGAGAGAAGACAGAAGACAGAAAGCTTTGAACCAAAGTCATTGATAGTGGATCGAAGCAATCTGAATTATCATATACTGGATACTAAATGTTGGATTCTAGATGACAGTTGGCAGCTAATATCGAGAGAACCTTCAAGCGGTTGTGAGCAAAAGATCAAAGAATAGCAAGAGCTCCTAACCGCTAGAAGATTATTTACAACTTGAAACTTTGAATTTTAAACTTTAAACTAATAAAAGCTATGATAGATCAAATGAATGAAAAAGTAGTAAAGGCAATATTTGAAACATTGCCGGTTGAATTAACTATTATTGATGCAAAAGATGAAGTTATCGGGTGGAACAAACATGAAAACAGGCTTTTTAAAAGGCCGGATTCATCAATGGGTTTGAACTTCAGGGAATGCCATCCCAAAGAAAGTCTTGATAAGGTTGAAAAAATTGTCACAGAAATGAAATCAGGAAAAAGAGATAAGGCCCGTTTTTGGATCGACATGGGAGTAAAGGAAGATACAAAAAAACATAAAATACTAATTGAATTTTTTGCACTGCGCGATGAAGCCGGAGTATATCTGGGTTGCATGGAATGTACCCGGGATGTTGAAGAAATAATGAATTTAAAAGGGATTAAGCGGTTACTGGACTAAAATATTAAATAATTATGCAAAACAAATTATTAAACTTTCAATCGGCAAAAATTAAGTACTTAAAACTTGAACGCGATTCATGGCAAAAACTATTGGCTATTTTGATTGGATTGGCAACTACCCTTTGGTTTATTATCAGGGTAATACCCAAACCCATTAGAATTACTTATCCATGTCAAAGATCTGCATTCCCGGTATTGACAGGGTTCATTGTTTGGTTATCGGGTGTTCACCTACCCATCGTCACAATGAAAATTAAAAAAAATATTATCATTTCGGTTTATAAAACCCTGATGATTACGGGTGTTTTTAGCATAGCGGTATTTATCATATATGGGTTTAGTTCTAATAACCTTTTTTCTAATATGCCGGCACCTTCATCCAAGGTTTGGGTGCCTAAAGATTCGGCCAATAGCCCAATAGGGGTAGGAAAAGGAATATTTCCCGGAAGGGTTGTATGGGTTCGTGATACTACTGCTACTCCCTATGACGGCATTACAGGGCATTGGTGGGATGACAATTCTACTAAACAGGACGTTGTGGATACCATGATTTCGAAATGTATTTGTAACCTGAGTGGTACCACAGATGATAAAAAAGCATGGGATAAAATCTTTTCATTTTACAACACAACCCACAATAGAGGTAATAAAGGCTATCAACCCGGCGAAATGATAGCAATCAAAATTAATTGCAATAATGCTTATGAAGGCTATATTGATTCGGATAATCAAATAGATGCTTCCAAACAGACTGTTCTTGGACTTATAAGACAATTGGTCAACAATGCCGGGGTACCTCAGGATAAAATCATATTTTATGAAGCCATCAGGGTTATCCCGGACCGGATTTACAAGCCATGTCACCAGGAATTTCCGGGAGTATTATGGATGGACTCAAAAGGGAACAATGACAATGGCAGGTTGCCTGTTGTTTGGCGCGAAAATACAATTAAATACTCAGGTGTAACAAAATGTGGCACTTCAATTCCCCAAAAAGTTTATGAAGCCGTTTATCTGATTAATATGTCATTGATGAAAGGGCACATTTCTATGGGTATTTCCCTTACTGCGAAAAATCATTATGGTTCAATAAATGCTCAGGATCATCCATGGTACAATCCAGGTGTTTACCATCCGTTTGTCGATCTTATTGGTTCCAAAGATCTTGGTGGCAAAACTATTCTTTATATCATGGATGGCTTGTATGGTATTCGTGATGTTAACGACAATGTGGGCAAAGAATTTGCTGCCTGGAACAATCTATTTAAAGGCCAATGGCTGTCCAGCATATTCATGTCGCAGGACCCGGTGGCTATAGATGCAGTAGGATACGATTTCTTACGCTCCGAATTTGGTGAAAGATTGGGAAGAAGCAGCGGAGCGCCTGCAGATACATATATGCATGAGGCTGCATTGGCCAACAACCCTCCTTCAGGTACAGTTTATAAACCCGATGGTGTTCGACTCTCTAGTCTTGGTGTACATGAACATTGGAACAATCCGGTCAAAAAACAGTACAGCCGGAACCTCAGTCCAAATGGAAAAGGTATAGAGCTGGTTCAAATTCATAAATAAAAAAAAGTCAATCGACGTGTGAGTACGAGCGGAGCGAAGCAATCCAAATATATTACTCCACTACCAAAGGAAAATCATGCCCAATAGAAAAAGTACTCGGAAATTGTTTGTGCCGGATGAGTTTGTAGGAAATTTCAGGCACCTGGTCATCAATATATGACTTTAGCTCGTATACCGTCACTTTTGAATCTTTGGGAGCGCCGTCTGCTTTTCCATTTAAAGCATCTAACAAAACATAAGTAAAAACCCCATGTTCCAGACTTTTAATTTCTGCGGCCTGCTGTTCACTTTCCGTAGAAGCCATCACATGAATTCCTGAACTTCTGGACAATTGCGCCAGCGCCTTTTCCTCTGATGAGCCTCGCATAGCAAGCAGGTCCACTGATGAACCAGACTGGCAGGCATCCACAAAAATCACTTGTTTTAGCGCACTGATTTTTTTGAACTTCTCCTGAAGTTCTTTTACACTAATAGCACTTCCAAGCTTTTCCTGCTGGTACAGTCCGGTATTTTCGGTAGTGATAAAATAAAACTGGTTATCTACATTGCTCCCATGACCCGCATAGAAAAAAACGAAAACATCTTCTTTCTTGATTTTGCTGCTTATTTCATCCATTGCTGCAAGTATTTTCTCACGTGTAGCATCTTTGTCCAGTAATTTATAAATAAAAACATTATTAAATAATTTACTGCTTTTTTTCTTCATTAGATCAGAAAATGCCTGAGCATCTGGTCGGGCATAATTCAGGTCAAGGTTTTCGTTTTCGTATTTATTTATGCCGATGCTTAATATAAAGCAATTGGAAGTTTTCTCCAGTCCCTTGTAAAATACTTTGACCGTTGCCGGCTTTGATTCAATATCGCCATTGCTGAAAGCAGAAACACTTATTTCATTTTCACCCGGAACAAGACTAAGGTCAAATGTTTTTATATCATTCTGGCCGGCTTTTCTCATCCGCCTGAGTTCAGAATCATCAGTTTCCTGCCTTTTCCCGTTGTGCATTATTTTTAATTCCTTTACCCCGCCGCCTGAATTGGTGACCCTTACCATAAAAGTTGCCAGCCCGTTATCTATGGAAGAATTTTCTTCAGGGCTTATAATTTCAATCACAGGTGGGGGAGAGGTTTCAATGCTTTTCATAATGTTGCCCCTGAGACCTGTTTTACCAAAAACAGCTTCAGTGTATAAACCTGGTCTGTAGTATTCATTAAAAAACTGGTCAATGGAAAAAAGTTCTGTTCCTTTCACAAAAGAAATAGAGCTTTGAGCGCCTTCGGATGCATCAAAATATCCTTCCGGCGTTTTTACAAACCAGTCATTTTCATTCATCAGTACAAGTGAAACCAATTCCTTTTTATCAGCTACGCTCCAAACTTTAATTGAACCGTCGCGGCTGCCTGAAACAATATATTTATTGTCGGCTGTCAAGTGTGCATCACCAATTGTACCACGGTGGCCAGCAAAATTAGCTACCAATGCACCGCTTTTTGCATCCCAGAGTTTTACCATATTGTCATCGCCACCCGAGACAATGTATTTACCGGTGCTGTCAAATCTTGCAGAGTAAGTTCCTCTTTCGTGGGCATTTATTTTAAGCACTTGCAATCCAGAATAAAAATCCCAGACCCTTATTGTGTTATCGCGTCCAGCAGTTATAAACTTGTCTTCCCTGGGATGCAGGTTGATAGATGTAACCAGGTCAGTGTTTCCGGTAAATGTCCGTACTTCCTCGCCCGTATCGATTTCAATAAGTTTTAATTTTCTGTCAAGTCCTGCAGAAATAATATACAGTCCGTTGGCGCTGAATTTTATATGAATGCTCGAGTTGCCGCTATGTGGTGACATTGCTTTTATCACATGACCGGTTGCAATATTCCAAATAACAATTTCACCGTTCCAATCGGATGTGGCCAGCAGTTTGTTATCAGGACTTATATCAACCGAAAAAATTGCAAGCGCTTTGTCAGGAAACTGAAATTCCTTAACCATTTCGCCGGTTTCCACATCCCATAAAATTGCTTTTCCATCTACACCTCCTGTGGCAAGGTACTTTGCATCATTACTGAAATTCAGACTGATGACCATGCCGTTGTGTCCCTTGAGTGTTTTATGGATACGGCCGGTATAAAAATCAATCAATTTGGCATTGTTCCCGGTATTTCCAATAGCAATATATTTGTTATCAGGACTTAGCTTTGTTTCGTGAACCAATGCTACCCAGTACATATATGAATTATTCAGTATCTTTTCATCCAACTGGTTCAGGTAGCCTTTAAGCGTGAATGCCTTTTTTCCATCGGATAAGCGCCATACATCTGCCATACGTTTTTCATTTCCTGTTAAAATGAAATTGCCGTCCGGGCTGAAGCATACGGAAGTATTTTTACTTTCATAGCTGCCTGTCCCCAAAATATGTTTGCCTGTATTTATGTCCCAGACTTCGGCGCGTCCATATTGGAGAACTGACGCGTAACGACCATCCGGACTTATGGCAAGATCATCCATACTACCTGCAGCATTTGACATTTGTCTTACCAGAGCGCGTTCTTTCCAATTGAATATTTTTATTGAATCTGAGTAAGCGGATACAACAAACCTGTTATCCGGAGTAAAAAAAGCTTTGGTCATGCAACCGGAACAGGAAGAGTTTGCATGTTTTAGCTTTGCAATCTCTTTCCCGGTCTCAGCATTCCATATAATAGCTGTTTGATCGCCGGCGCCGGCAACAACATATTTACCGTCACTGCTGTATTGAACAGACTTTACATCTACATATTCATAATTATTTTGTATTACCAGGTCTTCAGGTTTTGCTTTTAGCCTTCGAATTACGTTACCTGACAATGCATCAAGTATTGACACTCCTGATTTTTCATTACCTGTAACTATCTTGTTCCCGTCCGGACTAAATGATGCGCAAACATAACCGGTATCAGGAATTGAAAATATCTTTTTAATATCCCCTGTTTTTATGTTCCAGATATAAATTTTACCGTCCCTGGAAATTGAAAGCAGACTTGTGTCCTGCCTGTTAAACTCAATAATTGATACTCCGGAACTGCTCCCTGTGAGGGTCCGGATCTGCCTGCCGTCGGTGCTGCGCCAGAGAATTATTGTTTTATCGTTGCTCCCGGTAGCAATGAGCTTGCCATCATGGCTCCAGGCAACTGCCTCCACCGATGCATAATGCCCCGCCTGCACAACGGTTTCGATATTCTGGGCATGCAATAGAATTGCTGTACATGCAGAAAATGACAGAAGTATTTTAATTAGAAAAGATTTTTGTTGGTTCATAATTATTTGAGTTTGTAGTAAAAATATGAAAATATCAGCAATAATAAACTTCAATTGACATCAAGTTAAAGAAAGAGAAATATACAACTGTAACTTGCCTCGGGTTTTCCGGGGTAAGATCGCCAGGAGGGCACAGAAATCTTATAGAAATATGAATATATTTAATGCTGTGTCCCACGTTCACGCGTATATCTTGTCCGAGTATTCTATTACCCCAATTCTCTTTGTTTGGCTAGTAACGTATTTTGAAAATAATTAAATTGCATCTATATTTATTTTCGATTTACTTATTATTGCTGTGAGCCTTGGGTTTGACACGGTCAAAATATCCGCGCGAGCAGGCAAATAAAAAGAAGTTTTACTTTAAATTTAAAAATTGATATATGAAAATTATTATTTGGACCCTGCTGTTCTTTAACTTTTCAGTTTATGCACAAGTACCATCATATAAAGATTATAGCAAGTTTAAGCCTAATTTAGATGGAAATCATTTTTATAATAGTGAAGAGAATCACTATAGAATTAAAGTACCAGTGGATTGGTTGGTACAGATTGACCAGACTTTAGGAAATGAATTAACAATAACATCAAAAGACATAAATGCTTCTTTAAGCATAAATGTTGGTACAAGTAAGACAAAATATGATTTTTCAGCTTATGATGCTCCTGTTCAAAGACTGTTCCAGGAATTTAAAAATTATTATCCAACAGCAGAATTTCTCAAATCAGAAAGAACTTACTTAGCCAATGAGAAGTGCACATTAATGAAAGTAAAATATACAAATAAAACAACAGGAGAAGAAGTAATTATTTATGTGGATAAATATTATATTATAAAAGATAATTTAACAATAACAATTACTTGTCTTGTTCCTGAGACATTCAAAAAAAAATATGATGATGCATTCATTAAAATACTATCGACTTTTGCATTTATTTTATAATATAAACCATGAAAATATTTATTAAAATTCCAATATGTTCCATACTCTCTCGGCCATGCTGTCCATGTGTTTAACACGGACAAAATGTCCTCGCGAGCAGGGGCCTTGCTTTTGTTAATAATTTAACTATTCTTTGTTAAGCAATAAATTAAGATATAAGAAATAAAAGCAATAATCCAAGTCAATATCATAAGTGTTGATAATTGGTTTTTTTGTCTTTCAGGTTATTTTTCAATTAACATTATACTTTTCAATATTTTTACGTATATTGATTAAAATAATTTATCATTAATAAACATTAACTGTTGCTTGATTTGCTGATTTGATTAAAAAATGTCTTAATTATCTGTTTTACAATATAGTTGAAGTGATAATTTAAAAGGAAGAGCTATGAATGATAAACATATCCAAACTTTGCAGGGAAACATATTCTAATAGCTGAAGATGATGTTACTAATTTCAAGCTATTGGAAAGTTTTCTTACTAAAACAAATGCAATAATTTATTGGGCAAAAAATGGAGTTGAAGCAGTTGATATTTCTATCAAACACGAACTCGATTTGGTACTCATGGATATCAGGATGCCGGAAATGGATGGAATTTCTGCTTCAAAATTGATGAGGAAGTATTATCCAAATCTTCCAATAATTGCTCAAACGGCATATACTTCAGTAGAGGATATAGAGGAAATTATGAAAGCAACTATTAACGAGTATATGGCAAAACCAATTGATGGTACTGAACTTTTGAATATTTTGAAGAAATATTTAAATGAATAGATTATTATTTATATTGAAAATACTTATTGAAACAATTTATTTTCATAAAGTAATAAGAATAAGGAAAAAGAATATTAGAATAATATATTAAAAGTTGAACCGGAATTTCGATTGGCAAAGTTATTTTTAATTAAAAGGTTCAACTAGTATAGGATTCTAAAATGAATGCTGTACCATTTCTTTAAACCAAAATTGATACTATGAAGAGAATATTTTTAATTATTACGCTGTTGATTGTTTCCGGAATTTATCATAATATTCAGTCTCAAAGCAAAACCGGTGCTGCCATGACAAATGAAATTAAAACTAATAAGGAAGACATGAATTCAGGTGAACAAATATTTATTGAACATGCCGATGAGTGTTTGGCTCTGATAGAAGCAGAGGCCCAAAAGATATCAATAAAGGGAGTAGCGATTATGGCTTATATTCCTGGCGATTCAAGTAAGTCTTGGGTCTCGAAAATGAAAGTTGTTGGCGCATTAACCAATGAAAAGGCGAACTTTCTGGGTATAGCCAGCTCAAAAGCCGCTGAAATGGCCGAAACACATATTAATAGTGGAAGTGGCATTAGAGAACCTAAATTGGGAGAATTAGGATACAAAGGTGGGATAATTAAAAAAGTTAAAGGCGGATATATACTAGCTGTTTTTTCGGGTGGAAAATCCGAACAAGATGCAGAAGTATCCACAAAGGGTCTGGAATTGCTGGATAAATATTATAAATAGTTCCATTGCTGGGCGACATTTAAACTCCACCCTCGAACGTACATCTTGTGCGTATGTTCCCTTGTCCCCATTCATTTTTTAAAAGTACATTTTGAAAATTAAATTGCATCTGGTAAATATTTTCGATTTACTTATTATTGGCTATTTAACCTGGGTTTGACGAGGGTAAAATGTCTACGCGAGTATGTGTCTCAAAGTTACCTGCAGGCTCTAAAAATGTTGAAAAATTAAACTAATTACATATTATGAAAACAAATAAAACTATTGAATTATTGATTGGAATATCGGTGGTACCAATTTCATTTCTTCTAATATTTTCTTTTTTAATTGGGGCATGTAAGAAAGAAACAATAAAAAGTAATAAAAAAGATATCTTATCCTTCTCTTTGGCTGAGGAAAATGATACTGCCACAATAGATAAAATAAATAAAACCATTGCCATTATTGTAAAGTATAATTCAGAACTTACAAAACTCAGTCCTCAAATTATTGTATCACAAAATGCTGTTATTGTTCCGGCATCAGGTACAGTAGTTGACTTTTCCAAAGGCCCGGTAATTTATACAGTAACTGCTGCAGATAAAACGACTCAGCAATGGACTATTACTGTGACTAAGGCAACTGAAATGGATAAAAGGATTATGACTTTTGTTTTGACTGAACAAATTGACAGTGCTTTAATAGATAATATTAATGATAGCGTTAAAATAACCGTTGATTCAGCTGCCGATGTTTCAAATTTGACGCCCACAATAGCAATTTCAAGTGGAACTATTATAAGCCCGGCTTCTGGTACAGCAGTTGATTTTAGTAAGGGGCCCGTGAAATATACAATTACTGCAACAGATGGTTCAACAAAAGATTGGACAGTAAAGGTGACAAAGATTATTTTTATTGGCGCCGATAACAGCAAAATTAAATATGTCGGTAGGATTGATTTCAAAACATTAACAGCCCCCCGGTTAGCAAATCCTGGTGTTTATATCGGGACTAATTTCATAGGTACATTTTGCGATATTGATATATATGATGAAACAAATTTAAATTATGTATCTGTTATTATTGATAACCAGGTCCCAATGAGATTTCAATTGACACAAGGCAAACACACCTACAGGGTTGCTGGCGGATTATCAAGAGGGACACACTCAATTCTAATATGTAAAGATACCGAACATCTCGTAGGTGGGCTCAGTTTTTACGGTTTCTGGTGCGAAGGGCTTTCATCTGTAACAGATATGCCAACAAGGAAAATTGAATGTTACGGTGAATCCGCTACATGTGGCTCTATGATGCTTTTCGGAACACCATGCACCCTGGCTAATAATGGCACTAATTGGGATGCAGCGAGCAGTGCATATTTATCCTACGGGGCCGTTGCAGCAAGGGCTTTAAATGCTCAATGGCAAATCATTGCAGAAGGGGGGATAGGGCTTGTACAAAGTTGTTGCAGTAAGGGTTATACCTTGCCAGATGTATATGATCGCATTGATTTAAATAACCCGGCTGTTAAATGGGACTTTTCCAAATATGTTCCTGACGTTGTTACTATTTGTCTGGGATCAAATGATGGACCAACAAATGTTGCATCACAGGCATTTAAAAATAAGTATGTTGAATTTATCAATACATTGAGAAGTAAATACCCAAATGCTTCTATTTTCTGCGTAACTACTCCGGCAGTTGGAAGTTATTTAGTTGACCTTGAAAAAACAGTTTTTGTAAGTATGGTTGATTCAATGAATAAAGCCGGAGATGCTAAAATATATTGGTTAGAATTACCACACGATCAGAATAATGGTTGTACAGGTCTAGGCCACCCTAGTGAAGCCGAACAAGCAACAACAGCAACAGTCCTTGAATCCTTTATAAAACAAAAAATGGGATGGTAGTTTTTTGATATAAATATACGAGAGTAGATTAGTGGCTGTCGAATTAAGTGCATTATATTTAGTTTATTGAGGTTTGGACAAATAAAAAACTATAAGGCCGGCAGGTAATAACCCTCACATGGACATCATTTCCGTTTGTTCTCTTGCCATAATTTTTTTAAAAAAGTACATTTTGAAAATTATTAAATCGCGTCTGGTATTTATTTTCGAATTTCTTATTAATGGGTGTGGGCCTTGGGTTTGACACGGACATAATGTCAACGTGAGCAGGGTAAATTCAAAGGTAATGTTATAAATACAGCTCAAAATCTTACTTTTATTCAAAATCAAATTAATCTGCAATCCCTGAATACAATTGAAAAAAAAATATTAAATTTAATATTGCAGTTCAGATTAAGGATTTAAATTAATTTATTAAAAAGCTAAAATATAGAAAATGAAAAAATCTAAAATGCTATGGATATTTGCAGGTGTTCTGATACTTTTTAATATCATTATGTACCTTACACGCTGGGGAGGGGAAAATGTTCTGGCAGTTGTAAGCGATGCTCTTCCTGTTCTTTGTGCACTGGTCTCATTGATATGCTTGTTTTATGCGTTTAAGGGATTTAAAAAATTTGACTTTGCAAAAATTGCCTGGTTGATGATTTTCATCGGAATCACTGCTGATTTTATTGCTGAAACAATTTATGGAATTCTTGAGATTGGTTTAAAAGTGGACGTGAATAAAGTATTTCCAACGATTGCTGATTACTTCTGGTGTTTTGCATATTTTCCTCTTTTTGTTGGATTGGCCATTATGTTTTTTGGCTACAGGAAAAGTGGGTTTCCTATGGGCAATATGAAACTATATGGTTTAATTGCTGCAATATGCCTGGTTCTGTCAGCATCTATAATATATTATTTGCTTGTGCCAATTATGACTGATTCTCAAACTGGCCCACTTGCAAAGTTTTTTTACTTGTTCTATCCTGTAGGTGATATATTCCTTGTAATACCTGCAATTATTCTTATGTATATTACCAGCTTATTTGGGACAGGTACCATATCAAAACCCTGGAAGTATCTGGCAATAGGATTCATTTGCTTTACTTTGGCTGATTTAATATACTCTTATCTTAGCTGGAAAAACTTATACGGTAGTGGTAATTTTATTGACCTGGCCTGGCATTCAGGATATCTTTTAATTGGGTTGGCCGGATTATATCAAAGAGAATTAATTGAATCATTTAAGGAAGGAGCAAACGTATGAAAATCTATAATAATCCATATACACAAAAAATTTATGTTTCATTGGTGCCATTGTTAGGAGAAATAGTAGCTCAGGGTGTGTTAAAATCTCAATCAAACAAGTTGGGTAAAGATAGTGAATCTTTAAACCATAGCGATAGTACTAAAATTGTTGAAGGCCTAAAAAAAGGTCTGAGTATATTTATGGGATCTGAGGCTGCCAGCCAGATTGCCAACAAAATTGGACAGATCTATTGATATTTACGAAAAAGAGATTTTACATTTATTTAAAGTCAATACTTCAGAATATGAAAAAGATAACATCAGTTTTATTAATTATTACGGGTTTATTTTGCACAACATTCAAGACTTTTGCAGGAACTTTTCTTAACGAAAAAGACAGCAGCAACAAAGTGTCATTAAGTTTTAATGCTGATTTGGTAAGCAGGTATATCTGGCGCGGTCTTCCATTGAGTCTGAATCCCAATATCCAACCCTATGCTTCGATAGCATTCAAGGATTTTTCTATTGGCGCATGGAGTTCATATGCACTTTCAAAACCCTATGCCGAAGTAGATTTATACCTGTCCTATACGGCAAGCCTGTTCACATTGACGCTTAACGATTATTATTCTGAAAATGAAGACGATTCAGTTCATAATTATTTTAAATGGAATAACTCCAATGATGAAATTACCCCTCATGCACTTGAGGGGGTCATAACATATAACGGAACAGAGAGTTTGCCACTCTCGATATCTGCAGCTACTTTTTTTTATGGCAATGACAAAGATACCAGCAACAACAAGAACTTCTATTCTACATACCTGGAAATGGCTTATAAGCTATCGGTGAATGACAATGAAGTGAAACTTTTTGCCGGTGGTACTATTAACAAGGGCTTATATGCCAATAAAGCTGCAATTGTAAATATAGGGGTATCAATATCCCGCGAAATAAAAGTGTCCAATACATTTTCATTGCCGGTATTTACATCTTTAGTTGTCAATCCCTATGCCAAAGATGTCTTCTTTACCTTTGGGATGACATTTTAATTGAAAACATTTATTACTGATTCGATATTTTCCTATATATACTATTTTAGGATAGAATATATGGGAAAATATTTGTTTTATGGATAACGTGAGATAATTAACAAATTTCTTTATAATGGATTTTCCTTAAATATGTCATAAATTTACTTTCTTATAACCAAAGTACATAATGAGGAAATTTGGAGTTTTTATTTTTTGTACCTATTACTTACTAGGAAGTTCCTTGATGCCGTTTGGGGATTTTGCATTTCTGAAAAAACTTCCGGCAATGTACAGAAATTGTAAAGAAACTGAAGATAGGAACATGACACCATTTGATTTTATAACTGACCATTTGGTGAATTTTGATTGTCTATTTGACAAACATAACGATGGGGACGAACAAAAACCGCATAATCCGCCACAGGATAAAGAAAATTCTACTTATCAGCAAGTATATAAATTTGAAGTTAATTTTGTAATGGTTTTATTCATTCAAAAACAGGAACTTAATTTCACTTTTATCGAACATAAGCATCCTATTGACTTCAATAATTCAATATTCCGGCCACCAATTTTTTGTTAATATATTATCAGGTATTTGTAATATCCATCATGGATAAATAAATTAATTATTAACAATAAAGTAAGTAAAATGAAAAATTTATTTTTTTTAGCAATATTGGTTCTTATTGCTACATCATCGTGTTCGCAAAAATCAAATTCGATAAAAGTACCAGCTGCAGTTTCAGATGCATTTAAAGCAAAGTTTCCAACATCAACTCCGATTAAATGGGAAAACGAAAATTCTACTGAATACGAAGCTGAATTTAAAATTGACGGTGTAGAATGCTCTGCCAATTTTGATCAAACCGGCAAATGGCTGGAGACTGAAACTGAAATTGAGATCTCAAAAATACCGATACCTGTTTCACAAGCTTTAGCTAAAAACTTTGAAGGGTACAAAGTAGAGGAGGCTGAAAAAATTGAGAAACCTGATAGTATTATAAATTATGAGGTTGAAGTGTTGAAAGGTAAAGAAAAAGTTGAGATACATATTTCTAAATCCGGTGAAATTCTAAAAAAGGAAATCGAAAAAGGAGACAAAGATTAAATGTTATTTTTATAAGGCTCATTGAAGAAAAATATTCAATGAGCCTTATTTATTTCCAGGTAGTTATATCAATCTAAATAGTTTTGTCTGAATAGTTGAAAGCTTATTTTATTCCTCACTCAGCTATAGCCATCAGAGGGCTATGCAAATAAATTTAAAACATATGGAGTAATATCTACTTAACAAGCCTGAGGCTTTGAACATAACTATTATTTACAGAAATCTTTGCAAAATAAATCCCAGATGGAAGAAATGTACCGGGAGACCATTTTTGAATATAATTTCCCTTCATTTGTTTGACATCAACTAATTTAGCAATAGATTGACCCTTCAAATTATAAATACCAATGCAAACCCTGCCGTTTTCAGGAACTGAATAACTAAAGTAAACAGTTGAAATAAAAGGGTTCGGATATGCTTTAATAATATTATAGGATTGAGATACTAGTATACTTTCATATGGATAATTGTGTTTTACTATTGAATCGGGAATACTAACCAATTCTATACCAGAACCTTCTTTGTTTATATCTCTTGAATATTGCTTATCTATTGGATTGTTCCAGTGCTCATGTACTCCAAGGCTGGGAAGCCTTATGCCATCACCATTAGGCGAATATTTTGTGCCAGAAGGAGGGTTATTTGCCTGGGCTGCTTCATGAAGTATATTATCAACATTACCGAATACGATATTTGTACTTGTATTACCCGCGGAATCAAGAACAAAACTTGGTTGTGTTATATTTGTATTTATGGACTGCTCATATCTGAAAAAATCAACAAGAACACTTTCGAGCGCTACATCATCGAGGGAAACAAAACAACTTGAAGTCCAATTATTATTAAAGGGAGCTTGTTTCCATTTACATGAACTGGTAACTGGTGATCCTTCATAAGGAACACCATATAGTGCGTCAACCATAAACAATAATGTTTTTTCGCCAAGGTCTCTGTGACCCATCAGGTCAACAAGTGCATTATATGATCCCATGGCCCGTTTTTGGAAACTCCATTCTGCTGAACCTGGAATATAAAAATTATGCACAGTTACAAAATAATGTAAACCAACTGCATGTGGTGTATTGACGTCACCATCTGCACTCATTGAACCGAAATGGTTTTTTGCACAACCCGTAACACCGACGTAACGGTGTCCTTTAAATTGGGCTAAATTTATCATGTAAGAAGCTTTGGTTATTATAGTAGGAAGGTAAGCTGTATGACCCCCATTAATCTCCTTATCAAGTTTTTCTGACCAGTGAATAATTACTGTATCCCTGGTATATGTTTCCTGGTTATGTCCAGTCTTACTTCCGACAAAGTGAACACCTGGAAATTCGCTCTTGCACCTGTCTGTTACTGATTTAGGTATACTTCTTAAAATATCATAAAATGTTATATCTCCGGCGTTGACACCTGCATTATTTACCAATTGCCTAAGCATTGCAAGTACCGTCTGGGGTGGCGAAAAATTGTTATTACCGCCATCACTAGATGGGTCATTTGATTGGACAAGACTTAATTTTATCACAATTTTTTCTCCAGTTGCATAACCCACATTACCTTTTCCGTGATTGTTGTTAAAGTACTTAAATAAAGCATCCCATGCGGCAACATCATTATCTTGTCCGGAAATCTTTTGTAGGGAATGTGAAAGCATTTCGGATACTACAACCTGATCTGTATTGTTAGCATCCCACCAATGACCTGAACTACCATTCCATTTGGCAGCTAGCGGGTCGTATGCCCATACAACACGTCCCGGAAAAATGCCTCTGGCAGTTCCTACTGGTGAATTTGCAGAATCTGTCGGTTGAAAAACCTCATTAATTATGGTTTCTTTACTCCAAGCATAAGCAGTTTTTGCCGGATACCATGCAAGCCAGATTATATAAAATAAAACAGCAGGAATTATAGTTAATAATGCAATTTTTCTGCCTTTTTGTTTGTAATTCCTGATAAGTTTTTTAATACCTACGAAAGAAACTAAATTTACCGAAAGCCAGATGATAAATCCGGTAGCAATTGGAAAAGCTACACGCTGACAAGGGTAAGTTGCACGTGAAGGCTTAGGAATAACCCTTATCAAGAACCATATTATTGATATGAGTCCAACAACAATGAAATATATCCTGGGAATATTTCTTAAAACTTTTTTAACAGTAGAGTAAATATTTTTCATCCAACCTATTTTTTTTACTATAACTATTTACTAATTAGTGTATTTATTATTTTCTTAAAGCTAATTATTAAAAAAACGAAATGAGTCAAAAACTGAATATTTAACAGTTAATTAGGAATGGGTTTGTTTTTCATGTTTTATGAAAGCTTTCAATTTTCCAGCTAGTTAGCTGTCCGGCCATTACTTTCTCTCAATATTTGTACAATATAATAAATCCAATTCTAAAGATATTTTCTTTAATTTTGATATAATTTATATCAACGCTCCATACGAAAAATAATGATGAGTTTTTCATTTTTAGCATTATGCTCTTTATTGCTGAGTTTACCTTTATCCGGACAAAATTTATTGAATAACCGGGACAGCTGTAAAAGTAGATTTCATGTTTTAAATTTAAGAGATTGTTCATTAAAAGAACTGGGCTGGGAATATCAAAGGCTTAAAAAATTAAATAACCCTGACTGTGATAATTTTAATAGCGATCTCCATAATATTATGTCTGTACTTGGCGACAGCCTTGGAAAATCTGGATTTAGCAAAAATGAAGTATTGAATATCATTGGTATACCCGATTCATCAGATAAAAGTGATGTATCAAATTTCGTGAAATTGAAAGACGATGAGGATATTTTAGTTTATTGTTGGAGAGGCTTTCACGATTTTCTATATTTTGTGTTTTATGACGGAAAAGTAAAACGTTCAGGATGGTGGTTCGCTTATGAATGATATTGAACAATTTGAATATTCTGATGTTTTGTGCCAACATATATTAAAATAATAAATGCAATATGTTTAATTTAAAAATTATTATTGCCAGTACGCGGCCCGGAAGAAAAGGACCGGCAATAGCAAAATGGATTATTTCCAAAGCATCTGAAATGAATGATTTTCAAGTGGAAGTTTTGGATCTCGCTGAAATTAACTTGCCATTAATGGACGAACCTGAACATCCAAGGCTAAAAAAATACCAACATCAGCATACAAAGGAATGGAGCGCAAAAATTGAATCTGCAGATTCATTTATTATGGTTACTCCGGAATATAACTATGGATTAACTGCACCTTTAAAAAATGCAATTGATTATCTTTCTATCGAATGGGGCTTTAAACCAGTTGCTTTTGTAAGTTATGGCGGATTGGCAGGAGGAACCAGGTCAGTTCAGATGCTGAAGCAAATTGTCACTTCTTTAAAAATGGTTCCTCTTGTCGAATCTGTCAATATTCCATTTTTCATGAAACACATTGACGATAAAGGAAATTTTAATCCTGAAGAAGCAATGGAAAAAAGTGCCGATGATATGTTGAAAGAGTTGCTTCGCTGGACAAAGGGACTAAAATCAATAAGGGAAAATAAGTAAAACAGAAGACAGATGATTTCAGAATTGTGAATCGTGATTTCAGATTTAGTTAAAATATGGACGACCTGCTCACTATTATCAAATCACAAATCACAAATCAATAAACACTCTATATAACAAGTTTTTTTGTAAAATAAATACGATTGATTAAATTCGCCGGATAAAAATTCGGGAATTGTGAAATTAAGAGCATCTCATTCGGAATTAAAGGGGGAAATATTGATCCCTGCCTCAAAGTCACATACAATCAGGGCCATAGCCATTGCAGGAATTGCTGAGGGCACATCAGTACTCAGAAATTATCTTGTATCGGCTGATGCTATATCCTGTGTCAACGGTCTAAAAGAATTTGGTGCCTGGATTGAAGAAAAAGGAAAAGAACTAACCATAACAGGTACGGGAGGATTGCCAAAACCATCGTGCAAAAAAATAGATGTTGGAAATTCTGGCACATCGCTCAGGATACTTACAGGTTTGGCCTCACTTGCCGATTTCCCTATTATATTTGATGGCGATAAATCCATCAGGAGCCGTCCAATGACACCTCTGTTTTCAGCGCTTCAGAATTTAGGAGCGGAAATTAACTCAACTGATAACAAATGCCCTTTCACGATTAAAGGTCCCATTAAAGGAGGTAAAACAACAGTGGACGGAATCAGCTCTCAATTTTTGACCTCTTTGCTTTTTGCTTGTCCATTAGCTGAAGGTGATACTGAAATTGTAGTAGAAAACCTTCATGAAAAACCATATGTGGAAATTACGCTGGATTGGTTGCGAAAATTGAATATTAAATTTGAGAATTTAGAACTTGATTGGTTCAGAATTCCTGGAAGACAGAAATACAAAGCATTTGAACGAAGCATTCCTGCCGATTTTTCGTCAGCAACTTTTGCTGCATGTGCCGCTGCCATAACAGGTTCGGAAGTTCTGATAAAAGGTCTTGATTTTGCCGATCACTTCTTCCATATGTCTTTCCCTCTCGTGTAGCGTTAATTATACCAGAATTAGTATCGATACTAAATGTTCTTGTAATGAATATTCTTGCGTAAATGACATACTTCATTGACTGTAAGTTAACAGCTCTTTAATAACATAATTACCAGGAATTTACCCTGTGTTCACTTTCTTTTGTAACTGAGGTGAAAAAACTTGGTGAATAAGCTGGACTGTTGAACAAAACATCGGAATGTGACTTTTTAGAAAGGCCATCAAGTCAATTGAGAAGACTTGGGGTGTAAAAATTGAGCCTAGTAAACAGAGCCAGATACGCATGTAAACAGAGAAAATAAATTGTTTACAAAATAAGTAAAAAAAGATTTTAAGCGTTTACCAATTAAAAGAAAACTTGAGATTTCAGACCGAAAAAGGACAAAATCCGGCAATTATTAGTGCAGCAGTAGTCAATTTTAGCCGGACAAAGGTGATAACAGACAATAACGAGAAGCTCGTTACTGTCTCGTTACCAGTGTGGAAGCTCCTGAAAAAACAACGAAGAGTAG
>Ga0182017_10001352_pt1 | contig 18915 bp, 15 predicted proteins | sample 712E3DmetaG_FD_120492 | JGI IMG/M metagenome (GOLD analysis project Ga0182017, IMG submission 120492) | Permafrost microbial communities from Stordalen Mire, Sweden - 712E3D metaG | ecosystem: Environmental > Terrestrial > Soil > Wetlands > Permafrost | place: Sweden: Stordalen | collected... | reverse complement strand
TCATCAATGAAGATAGGGTGACTTCTCATTATTAAGTATTTCAGTATGGTTCCCATTTTTTTTCTTCAGATGAGAGGACAATCCCTACAATTCCCGCCGCGGTTCCTTCGATTGTAGTCATTGTTGATTTCTGGATGGTAATTTTTGATATGTATCTATCCCGGTGATGAAATAACCCGGTATATGTTTTAATACCGGTATATTCGAAAAGATCGGTGTTGTACTTGTCAAAAAGATCAATTTCCCAAGATCCGCCAATTTCATCATTCGTTTTTCCAGCAATATCCTCGAGATTTTTTCCGGTCAGTTTTGCGAAGGCTGAGTTGCAGCCAAGATAATGTCCCTGAATATCCAGGTAAAACAAGGGATTGGGGAAGGTATCTATCATGTGCTGTAAAAAAATCAACTGGTTTTCAAGTGCGTCCTGTGCATGCTTCCATTCGGTCATATCGGTAATGACGATATACAGAACTGTCCCAGTATCGTGTCGAAGGGAAGTAATCCGGCAGGAGACAAAACGCCGTGTTCCGTCTTTCCGGACCATCCAGAAGGAAACTTCAGAAGGTATATTGTCCGTGGATGAACAGTAATTGAGTACTCTTTCGATCCTGTCACGATCTTCAGGGGCAGTAATATCCATGGGTGAAAGGCGCATCAACTCATCCCTTGAATATCCAATTATTTCTTCAACCCGCCGGTTCATATAAGCAAGTTTCTTGTTCCGATAGATTGTGATGCCATCCTGTATGTTATCTGCCATGAGACGGAATTGCTCCTCACTTGTACGGAGTGCTTGTTCTGCAGTTTTGCGTTCTGTAATATTTTCCAGAAGGATAATCGTTCCGCTTTCCCCGTCTTCAAAAACAGTTGGGATAATCTTTTGCCGGTACACTCTGCCATACTCCACATCCAGAACGATCTCCTTATCCGTCAGACCGGACTCAAGCGAAGAACGTATACTCGAAAAAATGATCTCCGTTATCGGTTCAGAAAACAGGATATATGCGATATCCTTTCCCAGCAGATCCTTCCGTGCTTTATTTAACAGCTGGAGAAATTGATCATTAACCCTGACAATCCGGTTGTCGTTATCAAGAATGAGGATGAGATCATGCAGTCCACCCATCAGGTTGTTCAATGGAACCCGGGAAGAACGGGAATACACTTTTGCTTTCCCATACATCCGCCTTTCAACATGCCCTGACACGAGCAGGATATCCAGATATCTCCCAACCGAATGCTGGTTCTTTTTAAGCGTGCGCGCGATCTCTGTGACACTCATGCCATGATGAGAAGATTTAAGAATTTTTTTTATTTGATCAAGCTCTTCCTGAAATTGTTCCATTACCCATTGATTACTTTATTAATTTAAATAATTTCTGGATATGTGTAACATATATGTGTATCAGATTAGTGTAACAATTGATTGTAACCAATAACCAGAATAATTAAATAATAATGTAACAAAGTAGTTGAGAATAACAGAAAAGCGGGTCGCATTTCCGGTGCTCTGAAAAAGCGATCTATAAACATATTGCAACTAATCAATTACACGAATTAATTGGGGAGATAAGACAAATGGCTGCTATAAAAAATCTGATGTACATTTTATGTATATTATGTATTTGCGTAACTGCTCCGGTAATGGCAGGAGAGAAATATATGGCAGGGAGTCCGGAACTTTCAGCCTATATTTCCGGAACGAATGAATTCAGTCCCGGAGATGATGTGAAACTCACCCTAATCGTTGAAAATACCGGGCTGAACGAATTTAAATTTGTCCAGTCGAGCATTGTTAATACGGATGATCAGCCGAATACGGCAAAATTCCTGACGGTAACCCTTAATGCCGGGGATGCCCCGATTGTCATTAAATCCGATCCCCAGATGTTAGGGGATTTAAAGGGTGCCAGCAGCGCCAATGCGGTTTTCTCTACGAAGATCCGATCCGATGCTCCCTCCGGTACTTATCAGATTCCCCTGTCATTGGACTATACCTACCTTTATCAGGCAGAGCAATACGGCGTGGATACCATACAGTACTACTATAAAACAAAAAATGAGACCCTTCTTATTCCGATAAAGATCAAACCGGATATATCAATCGATGTAATTTCCGCAGTGCCGGAACACCTGAACGTTGGTACCGAGGGATACATCGATATGAAAATTAAAAATACCGGCTTTGAGGATGGATCCAAAGCGGTAGTAAAAATCATCAGGAACGGCAACAGTCCCATCATTCCCACTGACAGCAGTGTCTATATTGGTGATTTCCCCTCGGGAAGTACGGTAGACTGCAGGTATAAAGTCTCTGTATCCAGTGATGCGGAGAGCCAGACCTATCCCGTAGATGTTGTTGTTGTGTACCAGAACAACGAAGGTGATTTTATTACTTCCCGGAGTGATACGGTGGGTATTCCCGTTGGAGGAAAAGTTGATTTTTCCATAGTATCTCCTCCCGGGGAGATGAATCCCGGCAACAAACAAGTCCTGAATGTTGAATATAAAAATACCGGAGATACTGCTATCTATAGTGCACAAGCCAGAATTAGTGCCGTTGATCCGTTCACAAGCAATGATGATACCGCATATATCGGGGATCTCCAACCCGGTGAATCCAAAACAGTATCATTTGTTGTCAGTGTTGATCGAACAGCAACTATCAAAGAATATGGTCTTGATTCGGAAATCCGCTACCGGGATGCACTTGATAATACCTATATATCGGATACAATGAAAGTCAACGTGAATGTAACTTCTCCAACGGGGATTACCACCATACTATCCAATCCCATTTACCTGTCAATCGTAATCGCAGCGGTTATCGGGATTATTTATCTGGTATATCGTTACCGCAAGAAAAATAGATAAACCCTGAATGAGGGTTTCATACCCGCATTCTCATTATATTTTTAAAAAATCCCTGCTAAAGTGCACTCTGGTGAATATTTCCCTATACATGGTAAAAATCTGAAAAAACCTTGGTGACGAACAATGATAGATGAGTTTTTTACTTCAATTGCCAATACCATCAACCGGCGCCCGAAGCTCATTGCCGGACTCCTTCTTATTGTCTTTGTTATAGCATTGTTTGGTATGACCCAGCTTACCATGGATACGACCACCGGCACGTACCTGGATAAGAATTCTGCCAAAGGGATTTTATATAACAAATATATAGCAACGTTCCAGTCCGATTCGCTGATCCTGATCGTCGATACCAGCGATCCATTAAATCCGGACGTACTTGATTACCTGGACAGGCTGGAAAACACCATGCGCCAGCAGCAGAATGTCGGATCTGTTAATAGTATCGTTGATCTTTTAAAAAGTTCCAATGGCGGGAACCTGCCCCAGACCCGGGCTCAGGTTGATGCCATCGTTGCACAGATTCCTCCGGAAACCCGGGCTACTGCGGTCCCATCCAGCGTCATGTCGCTTGTGCAGATCCAGATCAGCCAGGGATTATCTGACCAGGCAAAGACCTCAGCCCTGAATAATGTGAAATCTGTCGTAACTACCTCAAATCCTCCGCCGGGAGTTACGGTAACTGTAACCGGAAGTCCGGCATTCTCTGCCGAAATGAAAGACTCCCTAGGCAAGGATATGGGTACCCTGATCGGCGCTGCGATGATTCTCATGGTCATTGTCATGGGGATCCTCTTTGCCTATGTCCGTTACCGGTTCATGCCTGTCCTCCTCGTCGGGATGGGGCTTATCACCTCTCTGGGTCTCATGGGAATTGCCGGCATCCAGCTTAATATGGCGGTTGTCGGGGCGTTTCCGGTTCTTATCGGGCTGGGCATTGATTATGCGATCCAGTTCCATGCACGGTTTGATGAAGAATCCCGTAAAGGCTCTCTTGAAAATGCAGTCATAATAACAGTGACCCGGACAGGACCGGCCGTGATGTATGCAATGCTTGCAACATCCGTGGGGTTCCTTGCTATGTTCATATCCCCGGTCCCAATGATCCGTTCATTTGGAATGGTGGCGATCATTGGTGTCATGACCTGTTATTGTATCTCACTCATCGGGATGCCGACTCTGGCGATCCTGCTCAATTACAAACCAAAACATGAGGAACCCGAAGTCTGCTATGCGGTCGGTGAAGGAGCCTGCGACAGTCTCCCTGATAAACAGGGTGAACGCCGACAGGGATCGCATGAAGGCTGGTCCTATGCCAGGTTCCTTACGGATACATCAGTAAAAATTGCCAAAAATCCTGTCCCGCTCCTCCTCGTTGTCGGGCTGATCGCGGTAATAGGCTTCCAGCTGGATGCAGCTATTCCCATCGACTCCAATGAGAACAGTTTTGTCCCGAGCGATATGCCAGCAAAGATCTCCATGGATACGGTTGCCAGGGTCATCGGATCAACCGATAGCGCAACGATCTATTTTGAGGGCCAGAGTGTTACGGATCTTGATACCCTTAAATGGATGAAACAGTTCCAGGACTATGAGCTCTCGCATCACTCGGAACTGACAAGGGCCACGAGTATTGTAACGTATGTCCTCGCCTATAACAATGGTGTCATGCCCGAGACCCAGAGCCAGCTTGATGAAGTACTGAACCGGATTCCGGACTCGGTAAAGAGACCCTATATCAGTGGATCAATGAACGCGGTAGTGGAATTCGGTACTATCAAGCTCGAGTCCAAACCTCAGGAATCCTTGAAAGAGCAGATGATCAATGACATTGCTTTCCTTGAACCCCCGGTCGGGATCACGGTGCAGCCTTCCGGCAGGTTCGATCTTTTTACCACGCTCATGACTGCTATGGGGTCTTCCAAAGATACAATGACATATCTCGGTTTTATCCTCATCTTTGTCTACCTTGTTCTTGTTTACCGGCATTTTCATGCCATCTCCCCCTTGGTACCGATTATTGCCATTGTCGGCTGGAATGCCATGGCCATGTATATGCTTGGAATTAACTATTCTCCTCTGACTGCAACACTCGGATCAATGACTATTGGAGTGGCCGCCGAATATACAATTCTGGTTATGGAACGATATGCTGAAGAAGAGGAGCGTCTCCATAATCCACTTGCCGCTATTCAGGAAAGTGTGCAGAAAATAGGCACTGCAATAACCGTATCTGGTCTTGCGACGTTCTTTGGTTTCTCTGCCCTTTGCCTGGCCAGTTTCCCGATTGTCAGTAATTTTGGCATCACAACATTACTGGCAGTCGGTTTCTCCCTCATGGGGGCAATCTTCATCATGCCGGCAGTCCTTTCAGTTATGGGGCAGTTTACCGACTGGCTTGATGCACGGAAGCACCAACAATCTACATAATCTTTTTTTTTGCGAACTTCCGTTAATGTCACAAAATATTAATAGCGACTGGCTCCACAATTGTATACAAATAAAATAGCGTTAAATCAAGTAAATTTTAATTTAAAGATCCATCACGATTCCGACTGGTGAAATAATGCATATTATGGAAGGTTACCTGTCCCCCCAGTGGTGTATAGTCTGGTGGATCATTGCACTACCCTGTATTCTCTTTGGTATCTATCGCCTCAAACAGATCACGAATGCTGACCGTGAAGCGCTTCCTCTCCTTGGTGTGACGGGTGGTTTTATTTTTTTTCTCTCCTCTTTAAAACTCCCGACTCCCTTTGGCAGTTCCTCCCACCCTACCGGTACCGGATTGTCTGCCATTTGTTTTGGACCGTGGATTACATCTATTGTTTGCGCAATCGTCCTGCTGTTTCAGGCTCTTTTCCTCGCTCACGGAGGGCTCTCAACACTTGGGGCAAATACGGTCTCTATGGGGATTATCGGGCCGTTCGTCGGATACACGATTTACCGGCTGCTTAAAAATACATCCATCAGTATTTACACGACGGTCTTTATTGTTACAGCTTTTGCGGATGTATCCACCTATATTGTTACTTCATTCCAGCTGGCACTCGGCGCTGTTCAGCCAGCAACCGGAGATATTGTGAGCTCGTTTATTTGGTACCTTGGGATATTCGCCTTCGCCCAAATCCCTATCGCCATCGTCGAAGGGATCGTCCTAGCGCTCGTATTCAAATATATCGTCCAACTCAAACCTGATATTCTGATACGTCTGCACATATTCTCTGAAGAGACGATCAATACAGCAAAGAGGGATGCAGATGGCTCGTAAATATAATCTGGAAATTCTTGTCGTGGCAGCGATTATCGTATTCGGTATACTATTTCTGTACACGAGTCTGATTATGAAGAATGCTGAGTTTGCCGGAACCGACGATATCGCAGCGGCAAAAATTTCCGGATCTCCAAATGCTTCGTTGCAAACGATCAAACCACTCATTCCTCAATGGGTTCCTCCTAGTACAGAGATTGAGTCAATTCTGTTTGGGCTTCAGGCAGCGATCGGCGGGATGATTATCGGCGGAGCATTCGGTTACTGGATAGGGCAGAAAAAGAAGGTATAACTCACCGCAAAATGGGACGAAGAAGTTATGTTTGAGGATCTTCTCGAGGATATCGCGCAAAAAAACGGAATCAGGCAAGTCAACACATACCTGAAACTTGCAGCCGGTACCGGTGCGATTCTTCTCTGTCTTCTATCGACAAGTTATATTCCACCACTTTTCATTGCAGCTCTTTTGGTATTCACCGTTCTTTTCTTTGCCCGGGTTGATACAAAAACGTATGCAAATCTTTTCATTCACCCCGTCTGGTTTGCTCTGGTGAGTGTAGCCGGAATCGTTCTCATCTATGGTGGACCAACGGTCTTATGGAGATGGAATCCTCTGCCATGGTTCTCATTATCCATAACTCGGGAAAGTATCAACCAGGGATTCTTTGTCTTCAGTCGTATCGTTGGGGGCATGTCGGCAGTGTACTTCATCGCTCTCACTACACCTATGACAGATCTTTTTATTGTCATGCGACAGTGCCGGGTTCCAGAAGTAATTGTCGACCTTGCGATGATTATATACCGCACTGTCTTTATCATCCTCAATCAGGTCATCCAGATTTATCATGCTCAGGTAATGCGACTCGGATATTCCTCATGGCATGAATCCATCCACTCCTTTGCATCTCTCTGTGGGGCAGCATTTATTGCGAGTTGGGAATCTGGAGAAGATCTTATCCATGCCATGGATGCACGTTGTTACAATGGGAAGTTTGCCATTATGGGTGAAACACGTCCGGTTGAGTATCTGCCCCTGTTTGCAGTGAGTTTATTTCTTTTTATTTCATCGGCAGTTGTGATTTTTTGCCAAGGGATTACCATCATATAGGTCTGTACGTATGAGCAATATTATTCTTGAAGCCCGGGATATCCACTATCGCTACCCGCGGGGAATGGATGCGATTCGTGGTATCAGCTTTCATATCCGCAAAAAAGAAAAGATCGCTCTCGTCGGACCCAACGGCGCCGGGAAATCCACGCTCCTGATGATGTTCAACGGCATGATCCGGCCGGACTCCGGGCTCATGCTCTTTGACAACCAGCCTGTTTTGTACGATACCGCATCGCTGCGGATCCTGCGCAAACGCGTGGGGTTTGTCCTCCAGAACCCGGACCGCCAGATCATTGCACCAACAGTGTACCAGGATGCTGCTTTCGGACCCACCAATCTCGGGTACAATGAGTCCGAAGTCAAGGAAGCGGTGAACCGGGCGCTCAGGCATGTCGGACTCGAGGGCTTCGAGCGCCGCCCACCTCACCAGCTTTCTGGCGGGGAGAAGAAACGGGTAGCAATTGCCGGTGTACTCGCCATGGACCCGGATGTCCTCGTTTTCGACGAGCCGACAAGTGGTCTCGATCCATCAGGTTCAGAAGACATTATGGAACTTCTGGATGAACTAAACCATGACGGAAAGACCATTATCCTCTCCACCCACGATGTTGAACTGGCATATCCTTGGGCAGACCGTGCTATCCTGATGCTTGGAGGCAAAATTCTTCAGGAAGACATCCCCGAGGTAGCTTTTGGCAATCCTGAATCCGTCCGCAAGGCTCACCTGTCCCTTCCTACACTTCTTGAACTGCACATTGAACTACAGAAACGGGGATTTTTACTGCAGGGAAAAAAACCCCGGACAGTCCTAGACATGATGCATTGCATTGAAACATTGTTTGAAAAATCCGGTTGTCCCAGCAGGCATGGAACGATCACTGTCTGCAATGTCGATCTGGACAAAGGTGAATTGTTGTCGAAATGGATATCAGACCGCCAGGATATATCTGTCGGCGCAATGGGTACGCGGGCAAAACAGCAAGCAGAAACCTCCAAAATCCATCTTGACTTTACCTATGGCGTTATAGACAAATGCATCCTCAAAGCACTATTGGGCGAAGACTCCCTTATCCTGACAACCGAAAGCATGGTCAGGCGCGTTTACCAGAGAGTGGATGCCTATGGGCAGGAAAGCGGAATAACCATTTCCGTACAGCCACTTGATCCGGTTCCTGAAAGCCCCGATGGAAAAAACAGGTGCCTGTCATGATCCGCATTCCCCGCATCGTTATCGCTGGGACGCACAGCGGGTGTGGTAAGACAACCGTTGCAAGCGGCATCATGGCAGCACTTTCCGCACGGGGACTGAAAGTCCAGCCATTCAAGGTCGGCCCGGATTTCATCGACCCATCGCACCATACGAAAATATGCGGACGTATTTCACGGAACCTTGATCCCTTCATGATGGGTGAAAAAGGATGTACTGACACCTTCATAAGGGCAACGATTGATGCAGATATTGCAATAATCGAAGGCGTCATGGGCATCTATGATGGCGTGGATGGATCCGATTTGGCAAGTACTGCTCATGTTGCCCGGATTCTCCAGGCTCCGGTAGTACTTGTCGTAGATGCCAAAGGGATGTCCCGCAGCGTGCATGCACTGATCGAAGGGTATCGCCGGTATGATCCAACGCTCGTATTCTCCGGTGTGATATTCAACCGGATAGGTAGCATACGTCACCGCTCGATGATTGAACTGTCTTTGGTTGTACCAGCTTTCGGGTACATCCCGCGAAAGAAAGACCTTGCCTTAGAAAGCCGCCACCTTGGTCTCAAGATGGCTCATGAAACCGGGATTATGGGAAAGTTTGGGTGTGTCATCGACGAATCCTGCGATCTGGACGCACTTGTGGCAGCTGCACATCAGGCACCGCTAATCAAGAAAACACTCCCTGCTGGTAAGCGCAACCTGCAGGCCGGTAGTACGATTGGTATAGCTCTTGACGAAGCGTTTTGTTTTTATTACCAAGATAATCTCGACCAGCTTTCCCATGCCGGTGCAAAACTGGTTTTTTTCAGTCCGCTCCGCGACCGTTTACCGGATGTCGATGCGGTATACCTTGGCGGAGGATATCCGGAACTTCATCTTGCCACCCTCGAATCCTCGTCATGCACCCGTGATCTGCACCGTGCAGCTGAACGGGGTATGCCGCTTTATGCAGAGTGCGGGGGACTGATGTACCTCACAAAAGAGATCCATGCCGGCAAGACCTACCGGATGTGCGGGATACTACCGTCAACCGCAGAGATGACCCGCCGGATTCAGGCTCTCGGCTATGTTAAAGGTACAGGCACCGGGAAAGTATCGTTCGTGCCATCATCGCTGAATATTACAGGTCATGAATTTCATTATTCCCGGCTTGATCCGGATGCTGATGCATGCTATGCGATAAGACTTTCCCGGGGAAAAGGGATCATTGCAGGAAAAGACGGGTTGGTATCTCAAAATGCTCTTGGTTGTTATACCCATGCATATTTCACACCAGCGTTTGCCGGAAAATTTGTTAAGGCTGCAACAATATTCTCAAAGAGCTGAAAACTCAGGATTTTGAATCATTTTTTATACGAAAAATAAAATCATTGGAATGTGAATAGAGATCTAAAAACAGTTCAGGAATGTTCATATGCGCAGTGATGAAGTTAAAAAAGGATATAAGCGTGCACCGAACCGGTCGCTTCTGCGTTCTTTGGGAGTTACCGACCGTGAAATGGAGTTGCCATTCATCGGCATAGCAAACGCATTCAATACCATCGTACCGGGACATATTCACCTGCGACAACTTGCGGAAAAAGTGCGTGAAGGTATCACAGCCGCCGGAGGAGTGCCATTTGAATTCGGCGTTATCGGTATTTGTGACGGCATTGCAATGGGCCACGAGGGGATGCGGTATTCTCTGCCCTCCCGCGAAAATATTGCCGATTCGATCGAACTGATGGCGCAGGCACACCGGTTTGACGGGCTCGTCTCCATCGGCACCTGCGATAAGATTGTGCCCGGTATGCTGATGGCAGCTGCCCGCACCGATATCCCGACCATTGTCCTCACCGGGGGCCCGATGCTCTCCGGGTTCCAGGACGGAAAAGACCTCTCGCTTATTGAGATATTCGAAGGCGTCGGTAAAGTGGCAGCCGGCACTATGAGTGAATCCGCGTTATGCGAGCTTGAACGGTGTGCAATGCCCGGATGCGGCAGCTGTCAGGGTCTATATACGGCAAATACCATGGCCTGCATGACGGAAGCAATGGGAATGTCGCTCCCGGGTTGTGCAGCAATTCCTGCAGTGGATGCCGCAAAGTTGCGGATTGCACATGAGACTGGTGAAGCCATCCTGCCCCTCATCAAAAAAGGGATCACCCCCCGGCACATTATCACGAAAAAGAGCCTCCGCAATGCGATACGGGTGGATATGGCGCTTGGCGGGTCGACAAATACGGTCCTGCACCTGATGGCCATTGCTATGGAAGCGGGTATTCCCCTTTCGCTTGACGATTTCAGCTCCCTTGCTAGTGAGATCCCCCATATCAGTAACATGCAGCCATCCGGCCCGCATTCCATGCAGACCCTCTATCGTGCCGGGGGTATTCCGGCAGTGATGAAACGACTTGAAAAATATCTGGATGACTGCCCTACCGTGTCTGGCAAAAAAATCTTCCAGATCGCAAAGGCAGCACAAATCCGAAATGATGAAGTTATCAGACCCCTTAAAAACCCGATTAGTAATGAGGGTGGACTGAGAGTTCTGTCCGGTACGCTTGCACCGGATGGTGCCGTTGTGAAAAGTGCGGCTGTGCCAAAGGATATGTGGAAACACAAGGGGCCGGCACGGGTGTTCAATGGTGAGGATGCTGCCATGAAGGCAATCCTTGCAAAAAAAATCCGTGAAGGGGATATAGTCATCATCCGCTACGAAGGTCCCCGCGGCGGACCCGGTATGGCGGAGATGCTCTCCCCGACATCGGCGCTTATGGGCCTGGGATACAAGAAAGTTGTCCTTATCACAGACGGCAGGTTTTCCGGCGGGACCCGGGGACCCTGTATCGGCCACGTTGCACCGGAAGCTGCGATTGGCGGACCGATAGCATTTGTCAAGGACGCAGACCTAATTGAAGTGGATCTCTTTAAGAGAAAAATCGATCTTCTTATCCCGAAGAAAGAGATTGACATGCGGAAAAGATCCTGGAAACCCCCCCTCAGGTCTCTTACCGGTGTACTTGCCCGGTATGCCAGTACTGTTGAGCAGGCAAATCTCGGTGCGATACAGCGATAATCCGGTCTCCCTTTTTATAAGCGGGAACCATTTCCTCTATTTTAAAAACCCGAAAAAGATTGTCACAGGTTGACCGGGGATGTGTCAGTCTGGACGGGAAACTGGGGGGATATTTCCTCACCTGCATCATAGACACATGCGGAAAACCTTGCGGAGAACAGGATAAAAGGAACATAGAGTATCACCATAACGATGAGTTCTATGATGATTCCAATAATCGGAATAAGCGAGAAGAAATTCATGATGATACTAAAGATAAAGCCGATAACGCTGATGATTATCATGGCAAGGATGTAGTTGACCCAGCCGATACGCCCGATATGGGAGAGTATTGCAGAAAAATTAAATGCCTCGCTGATACTGCGGGTCCGTGCAAACCGGACTACTCCAAGGAACGAGAAAAACATGATGACAAGTGCAAGAATTACCGCAATCAGCAGGAGCAGGACCATCAAACCCAATGCGGACAGGAGTTGCGGATGGCTGCTTAACCACCGTTCGATCTGGGAATCGGACATTGAACCAAAGTCCTGTGTCAGCGCACCTGAAGAAAGGAGTGTTGAGATCATAGGCATAAATGCGAGGATAATCAGCAGGATAACGGGTGTGAAATAAAGGATCTGGACCAGCAGGAGTTTTAATCCATCAATAAAGAGCCTGCCCCACTCCCCGGTCTCCGGTGCAGGTTTCTCACCCCGGTATACCCGGACCATGTACCCGAGGATAAATGGGAAAATGAGCATGCTCAAAATCAGGAGCAGCCAGCGTGTCCACTTCTCCCAGACGCCATTTTTTGCATACGCGAATGAATCGTCAAGCATTGAACCAAAATCCATTAAAATCACCGTATCTGTAAAATCTTCGGAGTATCAGAATAAAAAGACCATATATCGCTGAAAGAAAATGATGTGCGAATATTATAACGATTTTCCCCATATTGGACAAAATTTTTGCGTACCCTTGTTTCTCTTTACAAAAAAAGAAAAAGATATTAGTTATTGAGTATGTAAGAAATTAAAAGATCAAAATACTTATTTTCTAATTTTAATCGCAAAAAAAAATCTGGTATTAGCCTACGCTATCATAGATTTGCGTAATATATCGAGCCATGAACACTGCGATGAGAGGCATAAGGGCCAAGTATATGACTGCAGCGAGAAGCAGAACAAGCAGTGATAATTCAGCAACGATCATTGCAAGTCCAATCATTAATGCCATCAGGATAAACTCAATAATAGCAACTGGAATTGCTATAACGATAGCGACGATAATCAATGCAATGATATAAGAGATCCACCCGATTTTCCCGATATGTCCAAAAATTGCACGGAAATTAAATGCTTCCCCAATACTGCCTGTCCGGGCAAACCTGACCGCTGCGATGGGTAAGATCAAACCAATAATGATGCAGAGAATAATGGCTATTAAACCCAACAGGCCTGCTCCCGCCATAGCTCCCATTACAACATTCGGATCACCACTAAAAGCAGAAGCACCGACGATAGCGATAGCGATAGCATAGACAATAAACAGGGGAATATAATAAATGATGCCCACAATGAGGAATTTAATACCATCGATAAACAAGGTGCCCCAGTCCTGAACTTCAGGAGCCGGCTTTTCTGCTCTGAGAACCTTCATCAAATATCCCATAAGGGGTAGTTCAAGAAGAATTGTTGCGATGATGAGCATCAGCCACTTGCTCTTATTCTCAACTGTACCACCCTTTGCATATGCATAGGAATCGCGAAGCATGTTTCCGAAATCCATTTTTTTCACCACTGGAATTGTTCTAAATCATCTTGGCATTTATGCCACAAACGATTTAAATAAGGTATGACAACTTCGCAGAATATAAATTTATCGCGAATTTAGCCTGAAATTTACAAAAATGGTCTTTTATGAATTCCTATTAAAAAAATACAAAAGTTGATGTAATAAAAATCCATTTTGTTCTCATTTTTTTGTATTCTGGATCAAACAGCAGGAATTCTACAGAGCAGCCAAAAATTATTTTATTATCATTTTTCATAAAACTAAAAACTAAAAAAATTTTATGTCCAACACAATTCCAAATATTTTAATAGTTAAAGAAAAAGAATAGCAATCTAATCTCAAAGAGGAGAAAAGAATGGTAAAAGCAACATTTGGTCTGGATGAGAACGTAGCATCAGCTGCGTGTTATTTACTTACATGGCTCACGGGGATTATCTTCTTCCTTGTGGAGAAAGATAATAAGACTGTAAGATTCCACGCAATGCAATCAATTCTTACATTCCTGCCACTCATGATAATTATCTGGATTATCAGTGCGATTATCGGTGTAATGATAATAGGAGCTGCGGGCATGGGTGCCGTCGGGATATGGGGGATCTTCAGTCTCATTATAATGTTAATTTGGATTGTTATGCTTCTACTCTGGTTATTCCTGATGTACAAGGCATATTCGGGTGAGAAATTCCTTGTGCCGATCGTTGGAGCTATTGCAGAAAGCCAAGTAAAATAATTTCTCTTTTTCTTTGATTATCTTGTAATTAACAGTATATTGTCCTTTTAGCTAGTATTTTTCCAAGATATTCAATAAAAACAATTCACTGAAAAATACTCTTGTTAACAGACTCATTTGTCCCGGTATTGTCAAATTCAGATTCAAGAGAATATCAAATGACCATGTTCAAGGATTCCCCATAATTAATACTATACCCTGTTTTTTTTACAGAAATTGTTAGTGCCTGAAGTGCCGTACTCCTGTAAAAACCATTGCCATGTTATGACGGTTCGCTGCCTCGATGACTTCCTTATCCCGTATTGATCCGCCGGGCTGGACGAGCGCGGTCGCCCCGGCCTGTGCTGCAACTTCAAGCGTATCTGCAAAGGGGAGAAATGCATCAGAGGCAACAGCAGATCCTTTCAGCGATCCGCAGGCTTTCTCAATGGCAATCTTTGCCGAATCAACACGGCTCATCTGCCCGGCCCCGATTCCCAGCGTGCGTTTCTGATCGGCAAAGATGATAGTATTGCTCTTGGTATGCTTACACACCTTCCACGCCAGCTGAAGAGCTTTCATCTCATCCGGTGTCGGATCCCGGTCGGTGATAACTTCCCAATGCTCCTGATATGCAGGTGTCCTCTGGACAAGGACACCTCCCTCGATTGTGCGGATCTCGTCAGACTCAATTTTTTCCGGAAGACGGAGGACACGCATAGTATTTTTCTTTTTCATTATCTCCAAGGCTTCGGGAGAATAAGCTGAAGCGACGATTACTTCTACATAGGTGTTACAAATTTCCTGGGCGAGGTTTCCATCGACTTCGCGGTTGACAGATACCGCGGATCCGTATGCTGATGCAGGATCCACGGCCCGGGCAGCAATATACGCGTCAAAGACACCGGCGTTGATTGCAACCCCGCAGGGATTGTTGTGTTTCATGATGACCGCTGCAGGTTCGTCAAATTCCCTCACAAGCCCGACACCGGCATTAACATCAAGATAATTGTTATAGGACATCTGTTTTCCCTGGACCGGCTCAGTACCCGCTACACCCCGGGTCCCGTAGACTGCTGCCTTCTGGTGGGGATTCTCCCCATAGCGTAATGTCCTTCCTCCTGCGTATTGCACCGTGAAGACTGGAGGGAAATCGGCATCGAGCCGGTAGAGATAATTGCTGATGGCAGCATCGTAGGCAGCGGTGCGTGCGAATGCCTTCTTTGCCAGCATCAACCGATCTTCGGGAGTAAAACCGGTACCGGAAACTGATCGGGTTATCATCGGGTAGTCCGAGGGATCGACAACAACGGCAACATCCTTGTAATTTTTTGCTGCTGCCCGGATCATTGCAGGCCCTCCGACATCGATGTATTCAATGAGTTCTTCGAGATTCATGTTCTGCTCAGACATCTTCTCGAAGGGATAAAGGTTGACGACAAGAAGATCGATGCGGTTGATGCCATACTTGGTCATTACCGCGTCGTCAATCGGCCGCCGCCCGAGCAATCCCCCGTGTACTTTGGGGTGAAGCGTCTTGACCCGCCCGTCCATCATCTCTGGAAAACCGGTGTAACTCGATACTTCGGTAAATTTTATACCGGCTTCTGCCAGCACTTTTCCGGTTCCGCCGGAACTCATGATGCTGTATTTCTGCCCGGCAAGTGTCCTTGCAAGGTCGATGATGCCAGTCTTGTCCCACACGGAGATGAGTGCCCACTTCATAGTTAAGAATATGCATAACGGGAGGAAAAAGGTATCCAGTTTTCTCATCGCATGTTTTCTGAATCCATGTATTACGATGATAATCCAGATTGTCTTCGATTTTACGAATTATTTTTAACTCTTGAATTAAGGCGATTTTACAAATTCATGGATTAATTTCCGTTATAATCAGAAAACTGCCGTAATGCTGGCGATTATTTACAGCATATTACATCAACATTTATATAGAACCACAATGCTATAGATAATGGAACATCGAAAAGGATGTACTATGAACGATGTAGAACGTGATCCGGATCAGGCGGGGAACTTGACTCTGGACGCATCAGAAAATGAGTTGCCGGAATCCGTTTCAGGTACTCCTGAACCGGATGAACAAAAAAAGGCATTTGACAACCTGAACGATCAGTTTCTGAGACTTGCAGCAGATTTTGAAAATTTCAAACGACGCATATCCCGGGAACGTGAATCTGTCGTTGCCCTGGCGAATGAACGTTTTGCAATTGACCTCCTTGAAGTCGTGGATAATTTCGACCGGGCCTTAAAGTCCGAAGATTCTCACCTTCGGGAAGGACTGGAGCAGATCCGGCAATTGCTTGGCACACAGCTCCAGCGTCATGGCATCACACCCATAGATTCACTGAACAACCCCTTCAATCCAACAGAACACGAAGCGATCGCCTATGTGCCTTCCGGCGAGCCGGAGGGGACGGTCATCGATGAGGTCGCCCGTGGGTACAGGATGAACGAAAAGGTTATCAGACACGCAAAAGTTGCGGTATCAAAAGGAAATTAAAATTACCGAGGTAATAACAATGGCAAAAGAGAAGGTTCTGGGTATCGATCTGGGAACAACCTTTTCCTGTATGTCGATCATGGAAGCAGGAAAACCGATTGTTATCCCCAATGCAGAAGGCGGGCGAACAACTGCTTCGATTGTCGCATTTACGAAAGAGGGTGAACGCCTTGTCGGGAGCCTTGCAAAACGGCAGGCCGTCACCAATCCCCAGCGTACGATCCAGTCCATCAAGCGGAAGATGGGGACCAGTGAGAAAATCCATATTGACAATAAGGATTATACACCCCAGGAAATCTCTGCAATGATTCTGCAGAAACTCAAGATCGATGCAGAGGCATACCTCGGGGAGAAGATCTCAAAAGCTGTTGTCACTGTTCCGGCGTATTTTAACGATGCGCAGCGCCAGGCAACCAAGGATGCCGGCAAGATTGCCGGCCTCGAGGTCCTGCGGATTATTAACGAACCTACGGCAAGTGCTCTTGCCTATGGCATTGACAAAGAGCAGGACGCAACAGTTCTCGTATATGACTTGGGTGGCGGGACATTCGATGTCTCGATCCTCACACTCGGGGATGGTGTTTTCGAAGTCAAGTCCACTGCAGGCAACAACCACCTTGGCGGCGACGACTTCGATAAGCTGGTACAGGATTACCTGATTGAGGAATTCAGGAAGAAGGAAGGTATCGACCTGCGGAATGATCCTTATGCAATGCAGCGTCTCCGCGATGCGGCGGAGAATGCCAAGATCGAGCTCTCCCAGCGGCAGACTACCAATATCAACCTGCCCTATATCACGACCGATGCAAGCGGCCCGAAATTCTTAAACATCGATCTTACCAGATCCAAGCTCGAGCAGCTCATCGGAGACCTTGTCGAATCAACGGTCGGTCCGGTAAAACAGGCGCTCACCGATGCCAAGCTCGAGCCCAAGGACATCGACCACGTCCTGCTTGTCGGCGGCTCTACCCGTGTACCGCTCGTTCAGGAAACAGTGAAGAAACTGCTTGGCAAGGAACCCGACAAGGGTCTCAATCCTGACGAGTGTGTGGCACTCGGCGCAGGAATTCAGGGAGCGGTCCTCACCGGTGAGACCAAGGATATCGTCCTCCTGGATGTCACGCCGCTTACACTTGGTATCGAGACCCTCGGGGGGATTGCCACGAAACTTATCGAGCGCAACACCACGATCCCGACAAGGAAAAGTCAGATCTTCTCGACAGCTGCCGACGGTCAGACCAGTGTGGAGATCCATGTTGTCCAGGGTGAGCGGGCGCTCGCCAAGGACAATTTCACGCTCGGCAAGTTCCAGCTGACCGGCATACCTCCGGCACCCCGGGGCATCCCCCAGATTGAAGTAACCTTCGATATCGATTCGAACGGTATCATCCATGTCTCGGCAAAAGATCTCGGGACCGGCAACCAGCAGGCCATTTCCATCAAGGGTGACAAGAAACTCTCTGAAGAAGACATCAAGAAAATGATGAATGCCGCAAAGCAGTTTGAAGCCGATGACAAGAAAAAGCGCGAGGAGATCGAACTCCGCAACCAGGCTGACACCGCTATCTTTACCGCAGAAAAGATGCTCAAAGAGAGCGGTGACAAGCTCGAAGCTGCAGACAAAACCAAGGTTGAGGAAGGCGTTGCAGCAGTCAGGAAAGCGGTCGGAGAGGACAATCTCGACGAGATCAAGAAGTCCATGGAGTTCCTGACCGAAGCAGTATATGCTGCCACCACCAAGATCTACCAAAATATGCAGGCAGAACAGGCATCGGCACAGGCACAGCAGGCGGGAGCTGGCGCAGATCCCGGCCAGTACCAGGAATCCAAAACCGATGACAACGTAGTCAATGCAGACTACAAAGTAAAAGACGAGTGACCGGATCATGGCCGGAGAGGACTACTACGAAACGCTCGGTATACCCCGGAATGCCGACGATGCGGAGATCAAGAAAGCCTACCGTAGCCTTGCCCGCAAATTCCATCCGGATATCTGCAAGGAGCCTGGTGCCGAAGAGAAGTTCAAGAAGATCAACGAGGCCTACAGCGTCCTCTCGGACGAACAGAAAAAAAGGCAGTATGACAACATGGGTCACGAGACCTACACGAACGCATCTAAGGGATCCTATACCGGGGGCGGTGGATTTGGCAGCGGTGGATTCTCTGCCGATTTCTCCGGTTTCGGGGACATCTTTGATTTCTTTGGGGGGGGCCAGCGCCGGTCCGGCCCCCAGCCCGGCGCAGACCTCCTGATGCGGATCCAGATCCGGCTCGAAGATGCGGTTGCCGGTATGGACCGCGATATTGAGGTGATGCACACTGAACCCTGCCCTGCCTGCAGCGGATCAGGGAGCGAGACGAAAAAACTCAATACCTGTCCCCGCTG
>Ga0182017_10001351_pt1 | contig 18920 bp, 14 predicted proteins | sample 712E3DmetaG_FD_120492 | JGI IMG/M metagenome (GOLD analysis project Ga0182017, IMG submission 120492) | Permafrost microbial communities from Stordalen Mire, Sweden - 712E3D metaG | ecosystem: Environmental > Terrestrial > Soil > Wetlands > Permafrost | place: Sweden: Stordalen | collected... | reverse complement strand
GCGGCAGCCAATCAACCGGATCGGGTTTCTCCAACCTGATGTCCTGACTCATGCGTGATGTACCCGCCCACAGTGTCGAGTTCGCGCCGGAAGGTTCTGCTCCCCAGCGTATCGACCAGGCGCTCGATTCTCGGATCGGTCGCCAGTGTGCGAGGGATCACGAGATCGAAGCGTTCCACCGCGAGGGGAATGAATCCCAGCCCAAAGGCAGCTGCGGCGCTGCGAATGGCGATCCCCGCGTCGGCTGCGCCCATGGCAATCGCTTGCGCAACTTCCATGTGTCCCAGGGCTACGCTTCCGCTGCCACGTACGGCTCCTAGAGACACCTTCTTGGCTCGAAGCGCTTGCTCCAGCAGCTTGTTCGCGCCCGCACCGGGCTCGCGTTGGATCAGACGAATCTTGCGATGAACGACATCTTCCACACCCCGGATTCCCAGCGGATTGCCAGCGCGAACGATGATTCCCTGTTCCCAGGATGCGAAGTTGACGAAAAGCATGGCGCGGCCAGGTAGTGCGCGCCGAACGAACGGGAGGTTGAATTCATGTGTCGCCTCATCGCACAGGTGAAGGCCGGCGACATGGACCTCGCCCCGCCCCAGAGCCTCGAGCGCCGCCATGCTTGAGCCTTGCACCCACGAGATGTGAATCCCTGCCGGCTCTTGGCCGAGCCGCGCAGCGAGCATCCCAAGCGCAGGCGCGCATCCCATGACCACGAGTCGCCGGCGAAGGGTTTCCAGGTCTGCCAGGGGATCGATTCGGACCGTTCGCGCGCGGCCGCGTCGCTGCGGCCCAGGAATCACCAGTCCATCGGCGGCTTGGGAAAAGGACTCGCTCCGCCGGGGGTCGATGGGATGCGCGATCCACTGCCCATTGATCTCGGCTAGAGAGACGCGGGGGCCGGTCAACTCAAGCGCCGAAGGCGGAGCTGCCATGGTCGCCTCCAGCGGCTCCGGCGAATTGTTTAGAAAGAATAGAGACTCGATCCGACAGCCGAGAACCAGGGCGAGGCGGAGCGCAACGTCGGTCCCTGGAACCACGCGGCCGCTCTCCAAGCCGCATAGACTCTGCCGCGACAGGCCGACCTTTCTTGCGAGTTGAAGCTGGCTCAACCCGCGGGCCAGGCGAAACTCCTTGAGCGAGGTGCGAATCACGGGCGACCTGGTTACCTTCATGTCGGGTTGACTTGACACCACGTCAAACATGCTTGAACCAGGCTGGAACGTCAACTACCTTAGTCGTATCGGCCTGCGCCATGCCCGGTTCTTCCAGTCGGGACAAAAGATGAGCCACCTTGGTGGGTGCCCGTCACTACAGGGAAGAGGTTTCTATCAGAAACTGGGCTCACCCAGCATTCAGCCATGAACAGCCTCGGTCAGCCGTCCGCTTCCTAGAAGGAGTTCTTCATGCAAAACCAACGACGGGATTTTCTCAAGATAACGGCCGCCGGAGCGGCGGGATTGGCGCTTGCAAGAGCGGACAGGGCGTTGGCGGCGTGGCCGGGCACAGGAACGCTGGCAGTGAATCCCAACATCAGCAACATGCGCGTGGTGGCGTGTGTCGACACGAAGATGCTGAAGACCGCTCTGACCTCGATGACCTTCGCAGCGGAAAACGCGGCGGTTGATACGGCCCGAGTGCAGGCGAACATGGATGCCATGGCCATGCAACTGGCCAACCAAACCACCGCCGATGCGGCTTGGAAAGCCATCTTCAGGTCGAGCAAGGCGTGGAATGCCACGAAAGTCGCCATCAAGATCAATACAATCGAGCCCAAGAACCAGGCTCGCATAGCGGTTGTTCAGAAATTCTGTAACATCTTTTTGGGCTTTGGTGTGCTGCCTGCAAACCTCATCGTCTATGATGGAAATACGACTTATGCCAAGCAGATGGTGGCTGACTACTCTCCGTATTTCAGCCTGACCGACACCACCAAGATCCAGGCGGTGGTCAGCAGTTTTAGTGATGCGTTGGGAGGCACGGCCAAGGCGACGATTCCCGGCGGCACCTCTGCGAATTGCACGGCCGACATCGCCAATGGTGCCGTCGATATTCTGGTGAATATCGCCAACAACAAGGGCCACACGCTCATGGGCAAAGCCACGCTGAGCATGAAGAACCATTTCGGTACCTTTGCCCCGAACCATGACAACACCTATTGTTTCAACATCAACAAGAGCGACGCCATTCTGGGCGGAAACCCCGTGCGGCAGCAATTGTGTTTCATTGATTCGATTGTGGCCAACAAGGCATCCAACACGGGAACGCCGGAGGTCGCGCCCTGCTATCTGATTATGGGCGTATTCGGTCCCGCGGTTGACTACCTGACCGTGAAGAAGGTCCGGGAAGCGGTCATGGGGTGCACTCACGATGCGGCTGTCATCGACTCCTACGTCACCACTTTCGGCTACGCCACCACCGACCCGGTGTGGGTTGTGGTGCCGCCCGCTGGCGGCACAACCGGACCCGATGGGGGCGCGGGCGGGGCTGGAGGCTCGGGAGGTGCGGGCGGCAGCGGCGGGGCCAGCGGATCCGGAGGGGCGAGTGGCGGCGGGAGCAGTGGGGCCGGGGGAACGCGCAGCGGCGGGACCAGCGGGTCCGCGGGCGCCGGGGGTGGTGGGACCAGTGGGGCCGGAGGAACGCGCAGCGGTGGGACCAGCGGGTCGGGAGGCGCAGGCAGCGGCGGTGCAAACGCTACCGGCGGATCGAGCGGCATGGGCGGGAGCAGCGGGGCCGGAGGGATGACCAGCGGCGGGACGAGTGGGGTTGGGGGTGCGAGCAGCGGCGGTGCCAGCGCTACCGGCGGTGCGACCGCCGGCGGGGGCGCGACGTCAGGTGGCGGGGGCGCAACATCGGGCGGCGGCGGCGCCGGGGGAGCGGGCGGCGCGGCGACAAGCGCTGCCTCGGCAGCGGCTGGCTCGCCGGCAACCGGCGGAACCAAGGCCGGAGGCGGGACGACCGCGAGTCCAGTGGGCGGCAGTGGCGGCAACACCGGTCCCGCCGAAACGGCGGGAACCAAGGTCGGCGGCGCGAATTCGGGGAGCGGCTGCGCGGTGGCCGGGGGCGACCGCAGGGTCACCCGCTGGGGCGCGATGCTGGCGTTTGGCGCCGTGGTGGCGGCAAAACTTCGGCGTCTGGTCAGCGGCGACGATCAGTCGTCGTGATTGGGTCAGCGAAACGGCGGGCGAAGCCCGTGCGCGCGATGGGTTCCCGTTGGTCGCACGGGAATGCACTCCAGCGCGGGGGTGCGCTCGTCGGTCGCCATTCTTGCCACGTGTTCAGACTCATCGTCTGCTAGTATCCGTCATTCTCTGACGTCTAAAGGACAACTCCATGCAAATCAGAACCCTGGGGACTCTCTCTCTTCTCGCGTGTTTGTTTTCGGCTGCGGGTGGCTCAGGCTGCGGAAGCAGTCCCAGCAGTCCCAGCAGCACAGCCGTCGATCCGGTGGCATTTGCTCAGAAATACAAGATTGCCGACAATCGAATTCCGGGCTGGACACAGGACCCGAGCACGGACCCAAGCGCCAATTGGAGCGGCACAAACTTGATTGAGTCGGGAATCGACGGCGGCAACGAGGTTTATGACAGCCACGGGTTCCGGCAGGGCTTGTTCCAAACCCTTGATGGTTCGTCTCCGCAAGTCTGCAATCTGCGAGACATGGATTTCGGCGACGATGCCCATGCCACCACGATGTTCACGTATTCGCGAACGCACAATGGTGCCACTCTTACGATTTCGCCGTTCGATGCATCGATTGCGGGTGGGGAGACGGTTCTAGGGGGCGTCACGGCCTTTGCCCACTTCAAGGCATCGTACTTCGAGCTGTTCTTGACTGGGTATTCTGATTCCAATTTGGCGATTTCAGACGCAGCACTGTTCCTGCAAGCGCTTCAGACAGACACCAAGTAGAAAGCGACCATGCCCTGCCTGCCGGCGGGGTTTGGCGTGTCCATCATTGCCTGCTTGATGCAGGTTGCACGAAAAAGTCGCCGATCCGTCGGCGCAGCTCATCGCGCACCTTGCAAAAGGCGTCCAGGCGCTCCGCTTCTGAACCGTCCACTGCCGCAGGATCAGGCAGGCCCCAATGCACTCGCGTGGCTTGGCCGAGGAACACCGGACACTCCTCCTCGCCGCACAGGGTGATGACCGTGTCCACCTCGGCAGCCGGGATCTCTGCGACTGACTTTGCTCGGTGCCCAGAGATGTCTATGCCGATCTCCTTCAGCACCGCCATCGCTTCGACCCGCACGCTGGTCGGGCGCGAGCCGGCAGACCAGATCTTCGTTCCAGCTGGGGCTAGCGCGCGGGCGATTCCCCCGGCCATCTGGCTGCGAACCGAGTTGGCGAGGCAGAGGAAGAGTACGCCTTTCATGTCAGGACCCCTTTTGCGCGCAGCCAAGAGCAGCGCATCTTCCGTCTGGCCGCCGTCGCCTTCACGAGCCACGCCAGAAGTCTAGCAAACTCCCACCATTCAGCAGGTGCTACGAATAGTCAGGCCGCGCACGAACGTAGCCGGGATGTAAACTGTAGTATCCGCAAGTCGTGGCAGATTGACATAGCGGCCAGTTTTGGCAATGCTGCCAGCATGGACGCCCGGGTTCGCACCGCGGTCAAGGCCATGCGGCAACGGCTCGACATGCAGCAGCGCGATCTGGCCAAGGCCGTCGCTGTCAGCCGACAGACGCTCAGTTCGATCGAGGCGGGCGAGACGGTCCCTTCCACGCAGATTGCCCTGGCGTTGGCGCGAGAATTGCGTTGTCGGGTGGAAGATCTCTTCAGCCTGCGTGGCGACGGACAGGTGATTGAAGCCGAGTTCGTGCATGACGCCGGTCACGGTCCCGCCGATGCGCGCAAGACGCGGGTGTCGCTGGGTTGGGTTGGTGAGCGCTGGGTGGCTCGCTTGCTGGAAACCGACGAGGCTTTGGCACTGGGCACGCCGGCCGATGGAATCGCATCGCTGTCGAAAGAGAAAGGCCGGATCAAGGCGCGGGTCCATCCCCTGCGCGATCTGGAATCGCTGCATCGCAATCTTCTGGTTGCGGGCTGCGATCCCGCGCTCGGGTTGCTGGGGCGTCACCTGGAGGAGCGTTTCCACGGTCCTCGTTTGCACTGGATCGAGAAGGCCAGTCGGCCCGCGCTGGAAGAACTGGCGTTGGGGCGGGTGCACATGGCGGGGATGCATCTGCTGGGCGAGGGCGGTGTGGGCGAGAACGCAGTGGCCGTTCGTGAAAGATTTGGCAGCGAGTCGATGGTGCTGGTGACGTTGGCTTCCTGGGAACAAGGGTTCGCCAGTCGGCCCGGCCGAAAGTACAAGAGCGCGGCGGACGTGGAACGGAAAGGCACGCGCGTGATTGCGCGGGAAGCAGGCGCGGGCGCGCAAGAGTTGCTGGAAAGCCTGTTTCGCAAGGCGGGCCGCGCATTCAAGCATGTGGTGCCGGTGGCGGTGGCACGCGGGCATCGCGCGGTGGCGCAGATGGTGGCGATGGGCGTGGGCGACGTGGGCGTGGCCACTCGCTCGGCTGCGGCGAGTTTCGGTTTGCACTTCGAGCCACTGGCCGAGGCCCGCTTTGACCTGGTCTTCCCCGCGACTCTCGCCTCGGACAGCCGCGTGCAGGCGTTGCTCGATTGTTTGTCCAATGCGCGCTTTCGCCGGGACCTGGGTGGCATGACCGGCTATCGAACCGCCCGCACAGGAGAGGCTCTCACAGGCGTGCAGGCATGAACCGCCGCAAGGTCGTTCTCGCGGGCCTGGCTGCCGCGTGTTCAGTTGCGCCATTCTTCGCAGTGCGGGCGCGGGGCGGTGAAGCGCAAGAACTGGTGGTGTTTGCGGCCGCCTCGCTGCGCGAGGTTTTCCAGAGCGTCGCGCTCACTTTCGAGAAGCACCACCCAAACCTCAAGGTCCGTTTCAACTTTGCCGGCAGCCAGGATCTTCGCGTGCAGATCGAACAAGGCGCCAAGGTGGACGTGTTCGCCTCGGCCGACTGGAAGCACATGAAGCTTCTGGCAACCCAGAACCTGGTCAGCGAGCCCGCGGTGTTCGCGCGCAATCTGCCGGTCTTGGTCGTGCCCAAGAACAACCCGGCCCAGGTGCGCAGCTTTGCCGATCTGCCCAAGGTCACGCATCTGGTGATCGGCGCGCCCGAAGTGCCGATTGGGGCCTACACCGAAACCATTTTCGCGGGGGCAGAAAAGCTTTTCGGCAAAGCCTTCCACGAACAGATTCTGGCGCGGGTGCGCTCGCGCGAGCTGAACGTGCGCCAGGTGTTGACCAAGGTCGCACTGGGCGAGGCCGACGCTGGCATCGTGTACAAGACCGACGCGCTGACTATGCCCGACAAGGTCCAAGTCATCGAGATTCCCAGTGAGATCAACCTGGTGGCCGAGTATCCCATCGCCATCTTGAGCGCCGCGCCCCATTCCGACCTGGCGCGCGCGTTTGTGAAACTGGTCTTGTCCAAGGAAGGGCAGAAGGCCTTGGCCGCGGCGGGTTTCAGCAAAGTCGAGCCCAAAGGAGCGAAGTGAGGCAAAGCGTTCCGAGGAGTCGTCGTCTCTACGACACGGCCATGGTCGGGCTGGGCGGCATCTTGTTGCTCTTTATCGTGCTGCCCTTTGTGGCCCTGGTTCTCGACGGTGGGCCGGCGGCCATTCTGCGCGGCCTGGGCTGTTCTTTGACCTGGCCGGCGCTGCGCCTCAGCCTGGGTACGACTCTCATCTCAGTTGTCCTAGTGGTCGTGGGTGGTACGCCTTTGGCCTGGTGGCTGGCTCGCTCGCGCTGGCGCTCGGCGCGCTGGTTGGAGATCCTGTTGCAGCTGCCCGTGGTGATTCCTCCTGCGGTGGGTGGCATTGCGCTGCTGCTGGCCTTTGGTCGCCGCGGGCTGTTTGGTGGAGCCCTGGAGCGCCTGGGCTGGACACCCGCCTTCAGCGCCGTGGCGGTTGTCATGGCGCAGGTCTTCGTGTCGGCGCCGTTCTACTTGCAGGCTGCGGTGCAGGCTTTTGGCCGGTTGGACCCCAATTTGCTGGCCGTGGCGCGCAGCCTGGGCGCTTCGCCGCCGCGCCTACTCTTTCGCGTGGCCTTGCCGCTGGCTCGTCCCTGGCTGATCGGTGGAGCAGCCATGAGCTGGGCACGCGCGTTGGGGGAATTCGGTGCCACGTTGATGTTCGCGGGGAACATGACGGGAAAGACCCAGACCCTACCGCTTGCCATTTACACCGCATTGGAACTCGACATTCACACTGCGCAGGCCTTGTCGCTTTTGTTGGTTTCCTTTGCCTTTGCCCTCCTGCTCTTTCTCCGGCGCTTCAATCGCGATCCTGAAGTCGCGCGCAGATTGGCCACACAATGACCGGCGACTCAGTCGCGCAACTGTCGGTTGCGGTGGAAGCCGTGCTGGGAAGTTTCTCGCTGCAGGCTTCATTGGAGGTTGGGGGTGAGCCGCTGGCGTTGGTTGGCCCCAACGGATCGGGCAAGACCAGCCTGCTGTTGACCATCTTGGGCCTACGTCAGCCTGAGCGCGGCCGCATCGTGCTTTGCGACGAGGTTCTCTTCGACGCGGCCTTGGCCATCGATCGTCCCACGGAAGAGCGCCACCTGGCGTACTTGCCGCAAGATTTTGGATTGTTTCCCCACCTGAGTGCCGTCGAGAACGTCGTCTTTGCCCTGGCGTGCAGGTCACAGCGGGCGAGCGCACAGCAACGTCGCGACGAGGCCATGACATGGCTGGAGCGTTTCGGAATCGGCAAACTGGCGGATCGAAGCCTTGCGCAACTTTCCGGCGGTGAACGGCAGCGCATCGCACTGGCGCGGGCCTTGGCCTCGTCTCCCAAGGCGCTTTTGCTCGACGAGCCCACGGCATCTTTGGATGTCGAGGCACGCGTCGAGGTGCGCACGTTCTTGGCCGAATCCATTCGCTCGCTCGGCTTGCCCACTATCCTGGTCACGCACGACGCCAACGATGTCGAGGCGCTGGCCAGCCGCGTGGCGGTGCTTGAGAAAGGCCGGGTTGCCGGTTGCGGCTTGCTGGCCGACATCCGGCAGAATCCGCCGACTTCGTTTGCAGGCAAGCTGTTTGATTCGTCGAGAGTCTCGGGTGCCGGCGCAATGGCCGGCCCCTCTTGCATTGGAGATGCCTGTCACAACTGAAATAGGAGGTTCCAGCTATGCCAACGTGTTTCGTCTCTAGAATTCGGTCCGCTTCTGCCTGTTTGTTTTCACTGGGCATTGCGGCTGCGCTGTCAGGATGCGGCAGCTCATCGGTGACCAAACCTGCTGATGCCGGCCATGATGCACTGGCCGCAACTGACGTGTTGGCTGCCGCCGACACAGTCAACTCCAACCCGGGCCTGGATGCCGCCCAACCCGACGCTGCCGCAGACTTGGCGGTTGTTTCCGATGTGGTTTCCAATCCAGGATTGGACGCACCTGAAGCGGAGACTACAGGCGACACGAGGGTCGCGGTCGATGTGCCCAGCCCCAATGGGGGATTGGACGCGCCCGCGGCAGACGTCGCGGCGGACGGTGGCGGTGATGGTGGCGACAGCGGAGGCAGCGAGGCCGGCACGCTGGCGGAGGTTGGAGGCGGCGATGGAGGCCCGACGACCGCCTGTTCGTCGTTGGTGAATCCGCTCTACATAATGTCCGGCGACACGCAGGTGCCAGTGCTGAAGACCCTGGGCAAGGCCTTGCGGCAGAATGCGGCGAATCCCATAACCCTGGTTTGGTACGCGACCGGATCCTGCACTATCATTGACTCTCTCTACAACAGCATTCCGCTGACCCAGATTCCGTCCTACATTCCCGACGACCCAAACTGGGATCCCAGCGCGGGGGCTGTGCCGAGCTGTGCGCTGGAAAGTGGCGGGCGCAATGTGGACATCGGAATCCCGATTGTGTTTCCCGCAGCTTGCGCAAACACCACACCCCAGCCGGTTTCTCTCGGGGCGTTCAAAGGCCCTGTGCAGTCGATGCTCTTCGTTGTGCCCAAGGCAGCTTCACCGGTGGCCATCAGTTCGGAACAGGCGACGCTGATCTTTGGTACAGGCGCCACGGCCAACATTGCGCCCTGGACCGACGAAAACTACTACTTCATTCGCACGCCGACCAAGGGTGTGGAAGTCAGTCTTGGTGCCCTGATCCAGGTGCCGCCGGCGCAGTGGCATGGGAAGCAGATCAGCGCCTCGAACGATGTCGTCACCGACGTGGCCACGTCCGCGCAGCCTGACAAGACCATCGGCATTCTTGGCAGTGAAACATACGACACTGCGGCCAACCGAGCGATTCTGAAATCGCTGGCTTTCCAGGCCGTGAATCAGACCAACGGCTATCTCCCCGATTCCACCGCAGTCGCTTTCGACAAGCGGAGTCTTCGCGAGGGGCACTATGTCGCCTGGGCGCATGTGTTCTACTTGACCAGGGTGGGGCCTGCCGACCTCGACGCAGGAGCACCCGGTCCGATCAATGCAAAGGCCAAGCTGTTTATCGACATTCTCACGAACACGGCCAATCCTGGGATTCCGTCCACGCTGGATCCGGTCACACTGGTGGCGCAGAAGGGGATTGTTCCTCTGTGTGCCATGACGGTGACCCGCTCTACAGAGGGTGGCCCTCTCTCGCTCTTCTCGCCTCCTGATCCCTGCGGTTGCTACTACGAGAGCAAGCTAGGCACTGCCGCAGTGCCCGCGTCCTGCGTGACCTGTACCACAAGTGCCTCTTGCACGGGAGGCACCACTTGCCGACATGGCTACTGCGAGGCTGACGATGGCCGCACTTCACTGAGCGATTGCAGCGCTCTTGCAAGCGGAGCCACCCACGCGCAAATCATCAACAATACCTGCACCGCTGGGGCGCGCTTCCAGGCCGACAACATTCCCACTCCGTGAACACGCGCATTGGCCGGTTGGGGTTGGGCGGGCTTCTCCTGGTCGGGGCGGTTCAGACCGCCCTGGCCGAGGAGGCGCCTGTGCCATCTCAACCAGCGGCGGCGACTAGTTCGGCGGGCCGCCTGAGCGTAGGCGAGACCATTCTGACGGTGGGAGGGTTTCTGCAGGCAGATGCCGTGCTGACCGACCAGTCTTCGCAGGATCAGCTCTCCCCCTCTGGGGGAGAGCCTCTCAATACCCAGCGGTTTCTTATTCGACGTGGACACCTCTTCGTCGAAGCCAGCCGAAGGATGCTTCGGGCGGCCGTGGAGCTGGACGCCAATACCATCAAGGGCATGGCGGTCGGGCTGGCGCGCGCCGAGCTAGCCCTGGGCAAGGCGCGGCCCACGTGGAACTGGGAGCTTGCCCTTGGCCTGGTTCGCATCCCATTCGGTCTCGAAGTTCGGGAATGGGATCCAGACCGGTTCTTCTTGGAACGCAGCAACGTCAGTCGGGCACTTTTCCCCGGCAACTTCGATTTGGGTGCGCGCGCGCAGGTTTCCTGGCGCTTCCTTCGTGCACAAGTTGCGGCGATGAACGGCAACCCACTGGGGGACGCGTCCTTTCCGGCTCGCGATCCCAGTGCAGCCAAGGATTTCGTCGGCAGGCTGGGAATGGACGCGACTGTCGCAACCAAGGTCCATGTCACGGCCGGCGTGTCTTCGCTGAAGGGCACTGGGTTTCACTCCGGCACGCCCGCGACCAAGAACGTCCTGGTTTGGAACGACCAGAATGAGGACGGCATTGTCCAGCTCAGTGAGATTCAGATCATCCCGGGCCGAGCGGCCACGCCCTCGCGGAACTTCTCGCGCTTTGCCGTCGGGGCTGACAGTCGCATCGGCTTGGCAATTCCTCGCTTGGGCAATTCAGTGCTCTTCGGCGAAGTGATTTGGGGCAGCAATCTAGATCGTGGGCTCCGGCCCGCCGATCCCATCGCCTCTGGCCGCGACTTGCGGGAATTCGGTTGGGTGGTGGGCGCCAGCCAGGAATTCACCTCGTGGGTCGGGTTGGGCGTTCGCTACGACTTCTACAACCCGGACGTGGATGCCTCTCGTCAGACGCCCACGGTTCTAGTGCCCAGGGACGTGTCCTTTCACACCTGGACCTTCACGCTTTCGTGGGGCGGTTTTGCGCACGATCGCCTGATGCTGGAATATCAACACAACCGCAATGCGCTGGGCGTGGCCTCCGACGGATCGCCCACGACGCTGGCGGCCGACACGCTCACCCTGCGCGGGCAGATGGTGTTCTGATGAGTTTCCGACCGGGTATCTGGTTTCTGCCGCTGGCCGTGGCTGCTTGCGGCGGCACCAGCAGTGACACCGGCCTGGAGGCTGCCGTGCGCGTAGCCGGAGGCCAGTTCTATCCCGGCTCGATCGACAAGCTGGCCAGTGCGGATGTGCCAACCGTCGTGGATGTGCTGAACAGCCAGAACGTGATCATACCTGGCTTGCAGAACAAACAAATCTCTGGCCGGCTGGATCCAGGGAGCACGGCTGTGGCCATCGGTTTTTCCGGCGACATCGGCTACTGGATTCTCCCGGCTGATGTCCCCGACGCAGACAGTCCGACCCAACCGACCTTCCATGCCAGTCTATCCTTTTCTCCTTCGCTGCCACAAACCTCCTACGATCTCATCGTCCGCGCCGCAACCCCTCCCAATACTATCGGGCCCGCTACGCATGTGGCTTTGGACGTTGAGCCAAGCCTGCCTCCGACCGGGGCATTGGTGGTTTCACTGTGGTGGGATACGGGGTCCGATCTCGATCTGCATGTGGTCGACCCCTACGGGGTCGAAATCTGGGCCGGCAACATCAACTCCTATGATCGATATTCGACGTTGCCAGCGCCCGATGCTGGCGCCATGAGCGAAGCTGGCATTCTGGACTTCGACTCCAACGCCGGGTGTGTCATCGATGGCCGCTGCAATGAAAACGTGGTCTGGTCAGTGGCCGCGCCGGCCGGTGACTATGTGGCCCGGGTCGACACATTCTCGCTCTGCGGGAATTCCGCCGCACGCTGGACTGTGGAGGCGTTGTTTGACGGGGTTTCCTTGGGCAAGGCCGAGGGCGAGGCGCTTCCGGCCAGTCAGCGTTTCAGCAAAGGCAAGGGTAGTGGAGTCACGGCCCTGTCATTCACAGTTGCATCCCCATGAGCCCGCGGGCGAGTGTCTTCGCGCTGGCGATCTTTTCGGCCACGCCCGAAGCAGCGGTGCTGGCGAGCGACGGCTACGAGACCGTGGTGGTCGCTCCGCCGGCCAAGGCAGCGGGGGAAACTGGCCTTTCCACGGCTGAGTTGCGCCAGATCCCTGGAGCGCAGGGCGATGCCGGCAAGGCTTTGGAAAACTTGCCAGGCGTGGCTCGTCCGGGACTGGCGGGCGGCGAACTCGTGGTGTGGGGAGCGGCGCCCAACGAGACGCGCGTGGTGATTGACGGCATGGAAATACCGGCGCTGTACCACCTGGGTGGGCTGCGCTCGGTGGTTCACAGTGGCTTCCTGCGCACGCTGACCCTTGTGCCTGGCGGCTATGGCGCGGAGTATGGCCGCGGCCTGGGCGGCCTCATTCAGATGGCCAGCCGCGGGCCACCTGTCGAGCGCTACCAGGGGGAGGTGGATGCGGATGTCCTGGATGCGTCGTTTGCGGCGGGCGTTGCGCTCGGAAACGGTGGAGGCGTGCTTGCCGCCGGCCGCATCGGCTATTTGGATCGCATCCTGGACGGCGCGTTGTCATCGGAGACGCGTCGCCTGTTTCCCCTGGCGCACTATCGCGACTTTCAGGGCAAGGTGGTTGTCCCTTTGCGCGACAATGAGAAGGTCGAGGTGATCTTCCTGACTTCTTTTGATGCCAGCTCGATCGCTGGCAACACCGCGACTCCTTCCTCGTATGCCGAGCAAGACCGGAATCAATCCTTCTCGCGCTTCGGGGTCAGGTACGTGCGCGCCTTTCCCGACGGTTCAGCCGCGTCGCTAGTCCCCTTTGTTGGCTGGGACCAGACACGACGGCAGGAGATCGCGGCGCAGGGTAGGGCGGACGAGTCGGTCACCTCGACTGTGCTGGGTCTGCGCGGAGAGTATGGTGCGCCGGTCTCGCCGAGGCTGACGTTGGTTGTGGGGTTCGACGGACTTGTCCAGCTGGCGAACCTGCAGCGTTCAGGATCGCCGACGCTGCCGCCAAGGGAAGGCGACATTGTCGCCTTTGGCCAGTCAGTTTCTGGCAAGGCCAGCGCTGACACGTGGAGTGCTGCGGTCACAAACCTGGCCCCCTACACCACGTTGGAGATCACTCGGGGGCGCTGGCGCGTGCTTCCATCGCTGCGTCTTGACGGCGTCGTGATTTCACCCAATCGCAGCGCTCCTGAGAATGGCGTCACGCCGCGCGCCGGGTCTTCGCGTTTGTCCTGGTCGCCGTCTCCTCGCCTGACCATCGCACACCAAACCCGTTCCTGGTTGCGCGAGAAGCTGGCGTTTGGGCTGTACCAGCAAGCCCCTGAACCGAGCGATCTGAGTGCGGTCTTTGGCGCACCGACGCTGGGGGTTGCCCATGCCCTGCACATTGTGGTGGGGACAGACATCGATTTTGGTCAGCGCTTCACTGTGCAACCCACCTTGTTCTATCGGTACATGTGGGATCTGGTGATGCGCAATCCAGATGCAAGTCCCGCACTGGCCCATGCTTTGGTTCAGGATGGGGTGGGGCGTGCCTATGGCGCGCAGGTTCTCTTGCGATTTTCGCCTCACCCGGCGCTCTCCGGTTGGCTGGCCTACACGCTGAGCCGCAGCGAGCGTCGGCACTCGTCCGAGTCTTCCTACCGACTGCTCGACCAAGACCAACCCCATATTCTCACCTTTGCTGCCCATGCGTCGCGAGGCGGCTTCGTCCTGGGTGTGCGCTTTCGCTTGGCCAGCGGAATGCCACGAACCCCGGTGACTGGCAGCTATTTGGATGCGACCACGGGACAGTTCCAGCCCATCTTCGGGCAACAGAACAGCATTCGCCTGCCGGCCTTCTATGCGCTCGATCTTCGCGTGGAAAAGCACTTTCGCCGACGTTCGCTGGACATCGTTCCTTACCTAGAGATTCTCAACCTCACCAATCACGCGAACGTCGAGGAATTTGCCTATGACGAACAGTTCGCCTCGCGCTCGAACATCACGGGCCTGCCCATCCTGGCTGTGGCCGGAGTTTCAGTGAGGTTCTGATGCGCAGGTCGGATTTTCTCGCGTTCTTGTTGCTGGCCGGCTGCGCGCCCAAGATGGGCAATCCCGCCTCGCTGATCACGCAGGAACGGGTCATCGGCGTGCGCGCCGAGCCCGCCGAAGCGGCGCCTGGGGATCTGGTCAAGTATTCAAGTTTGGTGGTTTCTCCCTCGGGAACCGTCGAGGCCCCAGACCTGTCATGGAGCCTGTGCAATCTGCGCAAGCCGGTTGCGGAGAACACACCCGTGAGTCAGGCCTGCCTGACCGACGATCTGGCGCAGTCGGCACAAGGCGTGTCTGCTTCGATTCAGACACCCAGCTCCGCGTGTTCAAATTTTGGGCCGCTGGCGCCGCCCTCAAGCAGTGGAACTCTTCGACCCTCTGACCCGGACGCTACCGGCGGCTACTACCAACCACTTCGACTCGATCTGGGCGCGGAGCAAGTCATCTTCCGCGAGCGGCTGAGCTGCGGTCTGGCGGGTGCTTCGCTGGTGATGGCCCAGGAATTCCGCGCGCGCTACACGGCAAACCAGAATCCGACCTTGGTGTCGCTGTCAGGCCTGGTGGGCGAGACGCCGGCGTCGCTCGATTCCTTGCCAGCCAGTCAGCGCATTCGCCTGGTTGCGACCTGGTCGCCCGAGTCGGCGGAGTCATATCCCGTGTTCGATTCCGCCTCGCAAACTCTGGCAGATCGTCGCGAGGCCCTTTGGCTTTCCTGGTTCGCTACCGCCGGCTCATTCGACGACTCGGTGACTGGCCGTGGGGAAGACGACAGTGCGGTGTTGACGGAGAATACCTGGCAATCTCCCGCAGAGGTTGAGGTCGTGTTGCTGTGGCTGGTCTTGCACGACAGTCGCGGCGGGGCGGACTTCGCCTCTTACACGCTGACGGTTGTGCCGTAGGCGTCTACTTGAGATTCGGTACTCCGTCGCGCGAAACCACGTAGCTGCTGCTGTAGACCTTCTGCAATTCAGCCACGGTGCTGTACTGCTCGGGATAGGGCTGGGTCCAGATGCTGAAGAAGACCCAATTGGTCTTGCTCGACTGCAACTGATCGGGATCCACGACAGGCCCACATTCGTGCAAAGCAATGGGCATGGTTGTACCGAAAATGGTGCGCGCGGCAGTGAATATCGACGTCATCGGACTGTAGTCGTAGGCCTTGTTGTAGTTGTCGGCGCCGCCGATATCGACGTATTCTTTGCCAGGGTAGAACGAGGCGTCAGGAGAACCATCGTAGGGGAGCAGCCAGAGCGCGTTTTTCACGCCGTTTGTGTTGATTACGCGATCAAAGGCGTACTTCCACAGGCGGACGTACTGGGCTCCTCCCTCCATGCTCCACCAGAACCAGGTGCCGCCGGCCTCGTGGAAGGGCCGGTAGATGACCACGCCGTTTCCGGCTTGGACCATCAGCATCCGGTTGGCAATCGCGTCGAGTCGTTGGTTGAAGACCGTGTTCTCGTTCGATCCAGCAGTCAGCGCCTTGTCGATTTCACCCGCGATTTTCGTCTGTGAGCCTGCATAACCGTCGGCTGTTCCTGGCGCCCCCATGTGATAGCCGAACATGCACAAGCCCCCGGCGTTCCAATAGGTGAGGCAGCGGGTTGCAGCGCCATCGCTGTTCGCCTCGAAAGCGCGAATGGCGGGGTATTTCCCGGTATTCGTGAAGATGTAGTTGACCTCGAGATCACTTCCGCCCTCCTCCTGCCCTGAGAGAATGTGGTTGCCGTATTGGCTGTAGAGATAGCAGAGGACGTTGCGGGCTTGCTGAGTCGCATCGGGTGTCACCGGGACAGCGGTACAGCCGGCAGAACTGGTGGCCCCGCCCGTCCTGGTCCCGCCCGTCACCGTGGTTCCACCCGTCCCGGTGGCCCCGCCCGTGGGTGTGGTCCCGCTAGCGTTTCCACCCGTGCGCCCGCCCCCGCTGCTCCCTGCGCTGGCGGCAGCGTGGGAGCCGGTTCCAGCGTCGATTGCGGCGGATCCACCGGCCGTGGACATGCCGCCGGCTCCTGCCGCGCCTCCGGTGTCGGAATGCCCGCCGCCACCCAGGCCGGCATCGACCGTGACGTTTCCCCCGCTGCCAGAAACTCCGCCGCCCGCGCTGGTTCCGCCGCTAGGCAGCGTACCGCCGCTCGCCGTGACACCGCCGCTGGCGACGGTGCCGCCATTACTCGTCGCGGCTGCCGTGGTGCCGCCGGTGGGCTGGCCGGTCGTGCTCACAGTGCCACCCGCGGTTGTGGTGCCGCCCGAAGTGGTTGTTCCGGCGGCAGGCAGGACGCCGCCAGTCGCGGACGCCGCCCCGGTCGCTTGGCCACCGCCGGCCGGGTGGCTCCCTGGCGATCCTCCGCTGGAGCAGGCGACGAGCGATCCCGCAATCAGCAAGAGACCGGAAATGTGCACAAGCCTGCTCCGCCATGCGTGAGCATGAGGTGACGGGTGCGAAGCTGAGCTTGACATGTATGCCCTGCCTTTCAGAGGTTCCATTGCGAAAGGGCACTGTCCTCAACAAAGCTTCCATGCATTCGTCCGATTGAATGCAGCAGGACGACCACTGCGGCGGACAGACTGAATACTGCAACTTCAACCCGTGAGCTTGCCGGGGCAGGGCAGTTGCGGCGCCGTCCGACTATTTCAGATAGGCGGCGAGACCAATGCCCTGATCTTTGATGGCCTGGGCCACCACGCCCGCCACTTGTGTGGCGCCTTCTGTCTTGAAATGGGTGCCGTCGAACCAGAAGGTTGTGCTGCCGGCCGGACAGAGCTTGAGGCTGTTGTACAGAGCCACCGATAGCGTCGTCAAATCAACGACCGGCACGCCGTCGGCGGCGCCAGCGGCCTTGGTTTCCGGCCCGAATCCACGATTGGCAACGTTGGTCGAGCCAGAACATGACTGCCCGCTCGTCGACGTACCGAAGATCGGGTTCGCGCCCTTGGACCTGATGGTCTTGGCCATGAAGTCGAGGTCGGATTGAAAGAGGGCCTTACCTACATGCCGATTGCACGTGGCGGTACCGTCGTTGATGCCAAACGCGACGTACACCCAGTCGCCCGGCTTCATGCCTTTCGTCGCATCGAGCATGGTCGTCAAGTTGTCGGAGTAAGTACTGGTATCAATGACCTGGCACTCGCCACTTGCGTCGGTGGCGGTCTTCGAAACATTGGGGTCGCCCCAGATCCAGGTCTGGATGCTTCGGCCACCGCGGGCCTGATTGGAAATGGTGGCATTGGCGTTGAAGTATTGCTGGAATTCAGCGGCCCAGCCGCATTGGCCAGTGCCGCTGCAGTTCTGCATGGTCGAGTCGCCAACCATCCAAACCGTGATCTTCTGGTTGGGATCCACCGGGCCGGCATCCGGGATTGCTACGGCCCCGCCGCTGCCCGTGCCACCTCCGGTCGTTCCGCCGGCTCCGCCTTTTCCACCCGTGGCAGTGGTGCCGCCGGTGGTGCCGCCCTTTGCGGTGGTGCCGCCGAGTTCGCCGGTGGTGCCACCCTTCGCGGTGGTGCCGCCGAGGCCGCCGGTGGTGCCGCCCTTTGCGGTGGTGCCGCCGAGGTCACCGGTGGTGCCGCCGAGTTCGCCAGTGGTGCCGCCGAGGCCGCCGGTGGTGCCGCCCTTTGCGGTGGTGCCGCCGAGTTCGCCGGTGGTGCCGCCCTTTGCGGTGGTGCCGCCGAGTTCGCCGGTGGTGCCGCCGAGTTCGCCGGTGGTGCCGCCTTTGCCCGCGCCGCCGCTGCTTGCTACCCCTCCGGTTGCACCGCCTGTTTCAGAAGTCGCGCCGCCGGTCACGCTGTTGCCGCCGGTCGCGACGCTGGTGACGCCGCCACCCCCGGCGGCCGTAACTCCCCCACTGGCCCCAGCGATCCCGCCCGTCGAGCCGCCGCCACCCTGCGGCGCAGAGCTTGGCGGACTTTCGTTTCCCGAACTGCATCCGAGTGCGAGAGAAGATACTGCGCTCAGGGCGAACAAGAGGTGACGAAGATTTCGCATTTTGCAACGGCCTTCCGGGTTGTGAGTTGCGTTGAGAGCATACAAGAGCATGGTACTAGTCAGTGGCCTCACTATATGCTCGCGGCTCAGTCATTCGTGATAGCGCGACGCGTCCGATGCGCATTTCGCTCAAGACCCCACCGCTTACTCGTCTTTGGCGAACAAGCCCAGGTACATGGCGAGCAGCGAATCGCGCGGGGTCTCGCCCACCGGAACCCGGGGCACGGTGAACACCGGGCGCGGGGCGGCGAACTCACGAACCGCCTCCACCACTTCTGCGTGAAGCGCGGCGGCCGACTCTTGCTGGCGGCGCAGCTTCTCCAGGCGATCCATGAACGCCCGCGTCTGCTCGCGCTCTTCCTGCCCACCCAGAAGCGCAGCTGCGCGTTCCACCGCGCGCTCAATCTCGCCGGGACCGGGCAGGAAGGCTTCTTCCACCCGGTTGACGATGAAGGCGCGCGGCACGCAGCCTTCGTCGGCCAGGTGCTCGCTGATGACCTGGGCTTCGACGATGCGGGCCGGATCCGGCGCACACACCACCAGAAACACGGTGCGCGGGTCGCGCAGCAGGCGGCCGACCTCTTCGCCGCGCGCGCGGAAGTGGCCGAGCAGGTCGGAGAACGCCGCGAAGAAACCCACCGTCTCGTCCACGAACGACGGGCCCGCCACGCGCGCGATGAGCGAGGTTGCCGCGGCCCCGGCCCGACTCCACAGGCGCGAGGTCCACGAGGAAACCGCCGGCGGAGGCATGAACCAGCGGGTGATCTTGTCGCTGAAGAAGGTGGCCACCCGATCGGGGGCTTCCAGAAAATCCACGGCATTGCCG
>Ga0182017_10001349_pt1 | contig 18940 bp, 12 predicted proteins | sample 712E3DmetaG_FD_120492 | JGI IMG/M metagenome (GOLD analysis project Ga0182017, IMG submission 120492) | Permafrost microbial communities from Stordalen Mire, Sweden - 712E3D metaG | ecosystem: Environmental > Terrestrial > Soil > Wetlands > Permafrost | place: Sweden: Stordalen | collected... | reverse complement strand
GTGAAACGCGCCCAGAAAACCTCGTCGTTACGTGCGTCGAACGCCACGGCAATCGGTTTTTCACGGTCGTTCCAGGCACATGCGGCGCTTTCGAGCGAAGAAACCGGCATGACCTTGACTTCGCGGTTGAAACAGAACCCTTTGATGAATGAAATTCCTATTCGCAAACCGGTAAATGAACCGGGCCCGACAGCCAGCGCGATATACCCTATTTCCGGGGCTTTGACGGCGCACGTGGCAAAAAGGAACTCAATGGTCTGGCTTATATGTTCCGCATGCGAATTGCGCATGTAGCGGGAAACGCCCAGCAAGCCTCGGTCCTCGTCGGCCAGCCCGATGCCCAGTTCCCCCGATGAGGCATCTATGCCGAGAATATAGCTCATGTGCGCGTTCCGGGAAGCCGGTTGTATGCGGTCTGGATCAAAACGTCAAGGAGCCCGGAATAAGAGCCGCCGGCCGCCACGAAAGACTTGGGCAGAAGTGAGTTGGCGGTCAGTCCGGGGAGCGTGTTGACCTCCAGAACGTAAAAAACGTCGTCTTTAAGTATCATGTCCGTACGCGATACGCCGCGACAACCGAGCGCATTGTGCGCCCTTAAGGCGATGTCTTGTATCCTTGCGAGTATTTCGGGGCTGCGCGGGGCAGGACAGATTTCTTCAGAACCTTTGTCCTTGTATTTTGCAACGTAATCGAAAAATTCGGCGGCCAGCGGCCTTATTTCGATTGGCGGCAGGGCCTCGACCTTTCCATCGGGGAACTCAAGCACCGGACAGGTGAACTCAACTCCTTGTATGGCCGATTCTACCAGGATTTCGTCGGCATGCGGCGAGAACTCGTCCAGCAGGTCTCTGAGAGTCGCCGCATCGACCGCCCTTCCCATGAGTTTGCTCGACCCCGATTGCGGGCACTTTACAAAGCAGGGAAACCCGCGGCGCGCGGCGATGCTTTCGGGGGAATTTCCGGGATGGGGCTTTCCAAACAGGGAAAACGGCGGCGTCTGCAGCCCGCATTGCAGGAAAAGGTATTTGCTCATGATCTTGTTCATGGCCACGGCCGAGGCGAGCACCCCGGGGCCATTGTAGGCTATTCCTAATGTGTCAAGGAACCCCTGGAACCGCCCGTCTTCACCGGCCTCGCCGTGAAGGGCCAGGAAGGCCACCGTGCAGGGCCCCCAAATGTCCCTGGAATCCAGGGCCGAAAAGGGCCCTTTGAACAGGGGCGACCGGCCGGGGGCGGGGAGTGCGTCGAGCGAGGAGATTTCGTCGGGCCCGACAACCGTGTCGGGCCCGATGTCGCGATAGTAATAACGGTTATCAAGGGTAATGACGATCGCCCTGACGTCGTACTTGTTCCGGTCGAGGTTGCACAGGACCTGGTGACCGGAACGAAGCGATATTTCATGCTCCGCCGACCTGCCGCCCATCACGACGCCCAAGGGTATTTTCATGATCGCGCGTCTTTCATTTTCTTCGTTATGACCTCGACGCAGGCTGCGGCGGCGATCCGGTATTGCTCGCGCGAATCGCGGTCGCGGACGGTCACCGTATCGTCAGTCATGGTCTGGCCGTCGACGGTTATGCAATACGGCGTGCCGGCCTCGTCCTGACGCGCGTAGCGCCGCCCGATCGCCGAGCTGACGTCGAAGGCGGCCCTTACGGAATTATCGAGGAGGTCTTTGTAGATCTTTTCCGCTTTTTCAGGCATGCCCTCTTTCTTGACAAGAGGAAGCACCGCGGCCTTGATGGGGGCCAGCGACGGGTGGAATCGCATGATTACGCGCTGCGGGTCTTCCTTGTCGACGTCGTAGGCGTCGATGAGGAAGGCCAGCGTGGCGCGGTCGGCGCCGGCAGCGGGTTCGATAACGTAGGGAAACATGCGCTGCTTGGTCTCTTCGTCGAAATAGGCGAGGCTCTTGCCGCTTGACTCGGAGTGGCGCTTGAGGTCGAAATCGGTGCGGTTGGCGATGCCTTCGAGCTCGCTCCAGCCGAACGGGAAGAGGTATTCCACGTCGCAGCAGGCTTTTGCGTAGTGCGCGAGTTCATCGGGAGCGTGTTCGCGAAGGCGCAGGTTGTCTTTACGGATGCCATGGTGCAGGTACCAGTCAAGGCGGGCGGTGCGCCAATAATCGTACCACTGGGCGTCGGTATCGGGCATGCAGAAAAACTCCATTTCCATCTGCTCGAATTCCCGTGTGCGGTAGGTAAAGTTGCCGGGCGTGATTTCGTTCCTGAAACTTTTTCCGATCTGAGCGATGCCGAACGGCGGCTTGAGCCGCGCCGCCTGCTGGACGTTCAAAAAGTTGACGAAAATACCCTGGGCCGTTTCAGGACGCATATAGACGATAGACGACTGGTCGTCCACGGGCCCCATGAATGTCTTGAACATGAGGTTGAATTTCCGAACTTCGGTGAGCTGGCCCCCGCACTTGGGACATTTGACCAGGTTTTCCAAATGGTCGGCGCGGAAACGTTCCTTGCACGATTTACAGTCGACAAGCGGATCGGTGAAGCCGGCGAGGTGTCCCGACGCTTCCCACACCTTGGGATGCATGAGAATGGCCGCGTCGAGGCCCACGATGTCCCGGCGGTTGGTAACCATCGAGCGCCACCACGCTTCCTTGACGTTGCGCTTGAGCTCGACGCCCAGCGGGCCATAGTCCCAGCAGCTGTTAAGGCCGCCGTAAATCTCACTGGATTGAAAGATAAAACCGCGTCTTTTGCAGAGCGAAACGATCGTTGACATCAAATCGGGGGCTTTTTGCGCCATGTCGAGGTCCTTTGGATAAAAAAGCTGATAAAAACAAGAAAATAAAAAATATGTTCTGCGCGGGAAACTCGGTATGGGGGAATTAAGGCATGGTAATCCCCATCGTGGAAAGGATCAGATTCGCGAGCGTGTCGTAGCCGGCCTGGTTAGGATGCATCATCGCGGGCGATTCCGGAGTAAAAAGCGCCGGATTGGGGTAATCGTCGAGGGCGAATTTATGATATGCGTCGATGCAGGAAATTTTCCAGGAGAGGTTTTTTTTCGCGGCGATAGAGTCCGACAACCATGCGTTAAAAACCTGGTCCTGGCCCGACAAGGGCGCGTAGGGCAGTCCGTTGATCACATAAATGCCTGCCTGGGAATTGTTCGCATGGACCGCATTGAGTATGTTCATTAAAGATCTTAATTCTGTTGAGTTGTAATTGCCGTTGATTCCGAGCATTATTACCCAGAGGTCCGCGTTGAGCGCGGGAAAGGAATTTTCCATGAGCAAATATAAGTCCTTGGCCGTGTATCCGCCGACCGCAAAGCATGAATCGTCGGGTGATTTCGCCATGAAATTCGTCACCAAAGGGCCTACGGCCTTTACCTTTGCGTCATTACCGAAGGACGACCTCAGGCCCGAAAGCACCTTTTTCCTGAAACCGCCGCTTCCGCTATCGCAAAAAAAACCGGAAACGATCGAATGCCCCGCGAAACAAATCGTTTGCTGAAGCAGGGTCATAAATGTTCCGGCGCACGAAACGCTGTCGCCGAATTTGTCGTGCGCCGCCAATCTCCAGAAGTAGTGCGCCGTGTCGATGTTACCGGCGATAAAAAGGGAATCTCGTCCCTCGTAAATTTTTTCAAGCAGACCGGGAGATTTTCCCAGGTAAAGAGAAAACGACAATGAGTCCATTGCGCCGTTGCGGTCGAACGCGGTAAACCTGAAAGCGACCCGTTTTTGGAAAAACGTCGAATCTATAGTATGGAATAAAATAGTGTCCCCGTTTGTCGGTAATAACATCCGGATATTTTCAGGCGGCGCATTATAGTAAATATGAAAGCTGTCGACAACAGTGGCTCCGTGGTTGTCACATACCCCGACGCCGATGGTCACCGTGTCTTTTCCAAAGTAAGAAATTTTATAGCGCGGAGTTTTAGTGCTGTCGGTCCAGGATAATCCGCCGACATTCCACAAATAAGTGACGATCTGTGCACCGGAATCGGAAGCGTGCAGCGTGACCAGTATCGTGTCGGTCCTTGATACAAGCGTGTCGCGCGGATGTACAAGGGACGGCGATTGTGTCACAACGTTAACGGCCATGGAATCGAGGACATATCCGGTCATGCGGTCGTCGGTTGCGCGTACCTTGACAACGTGGACGCCTGCCGCGCCGGGGGGCCAGGAACAGCGCAGCGTGTTCCCGATGGTCGGCGTCTCTTGCGCCGCATGGTCTACTGTCCAGAAAAAACGCGATATGGATGACGCTTGAGACAGCACCCTTACAATGATCGCAATCGTGTCTTGTGCCCGGACAGTAGTATCGTGCGGCAATTGCACCGGATTGATATCGGAGCGGACGCGGACAGTTGACGAATCGGCCAAGGACGCTTCGCCCGTCGAAGAAATCGCCTTGACCAGGATGTGGAATAGTCCGGTATCGCCGGCGCCCCACTGCTTGATAACATAATTTGATGGTCCGGAATCGTCAAACGAAACGCCGCCGTTGAATGACCATAGATATAATGCAATTGCACCGCACTTTGAAGCGCCACTCACGGTTAGTCGTGTTGTGTCAAGAGGCAATGCTTCGGAAGCGCCGTTGAGGCCCACCGTTGGGATACAGGGCATTACTCTGATTGACAGCGTTTCAGGAAACGAGGTTTCGCCCGCTTGGGTCAGGGCGCATGCCACGATCATGCGGACGCCGGTATCGGCCTCGCTCCAATGCTTGAGGAAAGCGGGGCGCATTGTTGTATCGGTGAAAGACGCGCCGTTGTTGAACGACCACACGTATCGCCGCGCCGAACAGTGGCCGGAATCGGATATGACATAGCGAGTAGAGTCGGGCGCAAAAACAATTGAATCGCCCGAAAGTACAATAACAGGGCGGCAGTCGCTCTCAAGAGGTTTTGATGATTGCGCGCAACGCATTACCGTGAAAAAAAAACAGGTGCATATCATTAAGAACGGGAGAAGGATTGGTTTTTTATTCATGATGTTTGTTTTGATGCAAATAATTATTTATACTTCCGTAAATTATTAATCAGACGGTCTTTAATGGGGACCGACGCATCGATATTGAATTGTTTTCCGGTAATCATCTCGTAGAGCATTATATAACGCGAAGAAAGTTCAATCACCAGGTCTTTCGGCGCTTGGGGTAAAACCGCGTCTTTATACGGATCGCAATGGTCCTTGAACCATAAACGGAGGAATTCCTTGTCGATATTTTCGGGCTCTTTGCCTTTTTCAAGACGGTCTTCGTACGTGTCCTTCAGCCAGTATCGGGACGAATCGGGTGTGTGGATTTCATCGATAAGCGTGATCGCGCCTGATGCGTCGACGCCCATCTCGTACTTGGTATCTACCAGAAAAAGCCCGTGGGCCGACGCTATTTGTGTCCCGCGGTCAAATAGCTTGAAGGCGATGTCCGCGCATGTTTCCCAGGTAGAGGCGTCCATTATTCCCCTATCAATGATTTCACGAGGCGAAATTGACTCGTCGTGAAGGTCGGATTTTGTCGTCGGTGTAATGATGGGCCGCTCAAACTTCTGGTTTTTGACCATGCCTTCGGGCAGCGCATTGCCGCAGAGGTTTCGTACGCCTTTTGAATACTGGGTCCATGAGGAAGTGTCGGTTGAACCGGTAAGATAGCCGCGCACGACAAACTCTATAGGAAGCACCCTGCACTTTTTCGCCACGGTCACATTGGGATCGGGGACGGCGATGACGTGGTTGGGGACGATGTCGCGGGTCTGTTCGAACCAAAAGGCGCTTACCTGGTTGAGGACCTGGCCCTTGAAGGGAATATTGGCAAGGATGCGGTCGAAGGCGCTTTGCCGGTCGGTCGTGATCAAAACGAGTTTTTCGCCAAGGTCATAGGTGTCGCGGACCTTGCCTTTTTTCCTGTTTGGCAAATCAATAAATGACGTGTCGTTAAGGCAATTGTCAAGGTTCCCTTCGATCGTGCTTTTTAAGATCATGTCCTCTCCTCATTAAAATCGGATTCGTGCGGCATTTCGAGGCCCTTTACGCTTATAAAACCGTATTCTTTTTTATCGTGCACAACCACGACGTTCTTCCCGTCGCCCTTGAGCGACACCGCGTCGTGCGGGAAACGGGCCTTGAGGATGTTCATGAGGCACAAGGCCTTTTCGAGGCCGTCGCCCCGGCCGTAATTCCATACTTCATCGGGCTGGGCCATGCGCTTCCCATCGTAAATTGACGGACCGGTCATCGAACCAAGTTTGTCCCGCACGTCGCCTATGTCCATTTTCCTTGCGCCTTCGATACACACCGGGTTTCTTTCCATGGCCGCCTTGACAAAAGGCTTCCAGGGCGATTTCGACATGTCGCGGTAGGCGGCGAACGCAAGGTCGGCGACCGGGTTGTGTGCGCGGACGGATTCCAGATAGGCGATGATTTCCTCCCTTGAGGCCGACGGACCGATTGCAAGCGCCTGTGAATCGTCCCATGTTTTGTCCGCGTCGGGAAGGCGCGGATTGATCCGGCAGAAATCGGTGAGCCGCTTCATGACTTCATCGATGTCGAAGCAGCAGTGGTTGAGGTGCTTCTTCAGGGACTCGATGGTCGATGAGGAATCGAACGATACTTCGTTTTCCCGGAAGAATTTTTCTACTTCGTCAAACATCAGCCGTTTTTCCATGGGCCGCGGATAGAATTCGTCTTCATCGATTTCGTGAAGGAGGTTTGCCCGGGTCGAATCGCTGACTTTGAATGTGCTGTTGTGCTCATACGAATAGACTTTCTCGGCCTCGATATACCTGGGTTTCCCGGAGGAACTATGGGTTATCTGGAAACATTTTTGATACGCGCTGTTCTGGCGCAGGAAATTGGCGAGGATTTCGAAGGTGATGTCCGTTGACAGGAACGATTTGAGTTTTTCGCGAAGTGATTCGTATGCCCGCGGCGAGATCGTCGCGTTAGGATACAGCGTATGGATGTAGCCGGTCTGGTGGGCGACGACCGTGACCCGCTCATGGAGAAGGGCGCGGCGCGCCTTCTCGGAGAGTTCCGTGCCGTTGAACCACATGTTTTTCGTGACTATCCGTCGGTTGTTGGTTATGATGCCGTCGTTGATGTCGATGAAATTCTGCGAATGCAGGGGAGTGGCCAGCAAAAATATCCGGTCCAGAGGTATGCGGCCGATTGCGAAAAGGGCGCTCGCATACAGGGTGGAAAGCGACACGCATTCACCCGCCCCCGATGAATAGCCCGGCTTATGGGCAAAGGCCTCCATGGCTTCCAGCGTTTCGGTCTTCCAGTAGGGGATGACGTTCGAGGTATATTTGTCGAGCCCGAAATGTTTGCGTATGTCAATATCGAAATAATACTTGTCGCCTTCATAGCCGAACAGCGCGTTGCTTTGCGACAGCGCGGCTTCGTCGATGAATGAAGAAAACCGCGCCAGTTCCTTTTCTTTGGTGGTCAGTCCCCATGTGTCAAGGTCAAGGTTAAAGCTGAAATGGTCGATGATATACTGTTTCAGCCGCAGGACCCTGCGATAGGGCGTCAACTTGGGAAAATCCCTGAACCAGGGGGCGTCGTTCCATTTCCATAAATTTTCCGACATGATGTTGGCAAGGACCAGGGAATAAAGAAGTTCGGGGAAAATAAAGATTTCCATGTCGGATAGGGTGATTGCCGACGAATACTTTTCAAGCGACTGCGGGGATTTCGGATCGAACATTATATGAGCGCCCTTTGCATAGTTCCGTTTTTTTACCTTGTGGGCCAAGGTTTAATATAGCTCATATTTTGTAAAAAGGCCAATCCCTTAATTAAATATTGTTTACTGTAGGGAAACAGCGCGGGACTTTTGCGCCCAATGGAAAAAACGATGTTTATTTGGTTTTTAAAGAAGTAAAAAGTAATTTAATCGTTTATCATGAAAAATTTAATTGAAAAGCGGATCAACCGTGCAATCGTGGAAAAGGTCTTTCCCGGATGCGTTGCAGGTGTTGTTAAGCGGGATGGCAGTCGATTAATAATGGCTTTTGGCCGCCATACATACGATCCAGCTTCGCCGCCGATGCAGGCGGAGGCCATCTTTGACGTCGCTTCCATTACTAAAGCAATTCCAACATCATCACTTGCCCTGACGCTTCTTGATGCGGGAAAATTAAAGCTCGATGATAAGCTCATAACCTTCGTTCCGGAATTCAGGAACTCATTCAGGAAAAGCGTGCGGATCAGGCATCTTCTGACGCATACGCTCGATTTTGGGTTTAGATTGTCTGCGTATAAAGATAAAAAACCCGAAGAACTTCTTGAGGCCATTTTCACCGCCGAATTCAAGGCAAAACCCGGCACGACTTTTTATTATGCAAACGCCACCAGCATTTTGCTCGGGCTTGTGGTGGAGCGAATATATGGGAAAGACCTTGCAACCCTGGGACGGGAAATATTCTTCGGGCCCATGGACATGTCCCGGACGACATTTTACCCTGAGACGTTTGCCCGGGAAGAGATCGCACCCACGGAAATTGATCCGTGGCGCGGAAGGATGATTCAGGCCGAGGTCCATGACGAAAGCGCTTTCGCGCTCCGGTCTAAAATGGCGACCGGTTCAGCCGGGCTGTTTTCCACGGTCCCGGACATCCTTAATTTTATCGAAATGCTTCTCCATGACGGAACTTTCGGGGGGAGGCGGTTTTTTTCCGTCGAGACCCTGGACGTCATGCAGACCAATCAGGTCGATATCCCCGGCGTAAAAACCGGCCTTGGATGGGAGCTTGACCAGCCGCGTTATATGGGCCGCCATTGCTCGCCCTATACAATAGGCAAGACCGGTTTTACGGGCTGTGTTTGCATATGCGACCGCGTCAAACGTAAAGGCATGGCGCTGTTGTCGAATTATACGTTTCCAACAAGAAAAAATGACGTGACGATGATTAATTCTGTACGGAGCGATATTGCGGACATTGTATTTTCGGTAGAGTGAAGGATGAAGGCGGAAGGATGAAGGCGGAAAGTAAACAGGATAATAAAAGGAGTTTGACTAGTGCAACAAAAGAAATTCAAAAAACGCATCGGCTGCATCGGCGCGGGATACGTTGGCGGGCCGACCATGGCGGTCATTGCGGCGCAGTGCCCCGAATACCTCGTGACCGTCGTCGATATCAATGCGAAGAGGATCGCGGCCTGGCAAACGGACGATCTTCCGATTTACGAGCCCGGGTTGATTAACATGGTGAAAAAAGCGCGCGGGAAAAACCTGTTTTTTTCAACCGACATCGACTCCGCCATCCGCGACGCGGACATACTTTTCGTTTCGGTCAATACTCCCACGAAAACCTTCGGGGAAGGGGCCGGCAAGGCCGCGGACCTTCAGTATTGGGAGGAGACCGCGCGAAACATCATAAAGGCTTCGAATTCCGACAAGATCATCGTTGAAAAAAGCACGCTGCCGGTAAGGACCGCGGACGCCATGGACCGCATCCTCAACGCAAACGATAAAGGCATCCATTTTGAGGTCCTGTCCAATCCGGAGTTTCTGGCTGAAGGGACCGCAATCGAAGATTTGCTCCATCCCGAGCGCGTTTTGATCGGTTCCCGCGAAACCAAGCCCGGTCTCAAGGCACGTCAGGAAATCGTTGACATTTATACCAACTGGGTGGACAGGTCCAAAATCATAACCAGCAATGTCTGGAGCGCGGAATTGTCAAAATTGGTTGCCAATGCTTTTCTCGCGCAGCGGATATCTTCCATAAACAGTATCTCGGCCTTGTGCGAGAAGACCGAGGCCGATATCGCGGAAGTATCGTACGCTATCGGCGCCGACAAGCGCATCGGCCCTAAATTCCTGAATTCAAGCGTGGGGTTCGGCGGGTCGTGTTTTAAAAAAGACATTCTCAATCTTGTGTATATCTGCGAACATTACGGACTGGGTGACGTTGCGCAGTATTGGGAGAGCGTGGTAAGGATGAATGACTACCAGATACGGCGCTTTGTGCTCAATATGGTCCAGGCCATGTTCAGCACCGTGGCACGCAAAAGGATCGTGCTGCTCGGCTTTGCGTTTAAGGCCGATACGGGCGATACGCGCGAATCACCCGCCATTTATGTCGCCCAGAAACTTCTCGACGAACACGCACACCTCGTTATTAGCGATCCCCAGGCGCTCGATAATGCCCGGCTTGTATTGCAGGCGAGCGCGCAGAAAGTCGAATTTGAAAAAGACCCTTACGCAGCCGCAAAAGGCGCCCATGCCCTGGCCGTCCTTACCGAATGGGAAGAATACAAGAAACTTGATTTTCGGAAAATATTTGACAATATGGAAAAACCGGCGTTTATTTTCGACGGCCGTAACATCCTCGACCATAAACGCCTTTTTGAAATAGGGTTCAACGTGTATCCCGTCGGCAAGCCGCCGATGTCGCATTTCTAACTACCATTTCCCCGTTTTCTTTGCTTCGGCCTTGGGCAGGCTTTCGAGCTCTTTTTCCGCCTTGTCGATCTGCGCCTGCGGAAGCGCGTAGTCCGAAAGTTTTCCTTCGAAGTATTTCTGGTAGCCAAGCATGTCCATGTGGCCGTGCCCGCTGAGATTGAACAGGATCACCTTTTCTTTTCCCTCTTCTTTTGCCTTTAAAGCCTCCTGGATCACCGCGGCCACCGCGTGGCTTGTTTCCGGGGCGATGATCATGCCTTCGGTCTTGGCCCATTGCACGGCCGCCTTGAAGCATTCAAGCTGGGGAATGGCCCGCGGTTTCAGCAGGCCTTCGACGGTTGCCTGGCTCACCAGCGGGGACATGCCGTGATAGCGCAGCCCTCCCGCATGGATCGGTTCGGGGATGAAATTGTGGCCAAGCGTGTGCATGGGTAGTAGCGGGGTCATGCCGGCCGAGTCGCCGAAATCATACCTGAAAATGCCGCGCGTAAGGCTGGGGCACGACGCCGGCTCAACCGGAATGATCTCGATGTTTTCACCGTTGATCTTGTCGTTGACAAAAGGAAATGACAGCCCCGCGAAGTTGCTTCCGCCGCCCGCGCACGCGATGACGATATCGGGCTTTTTAATTCCCGCTTTTTTAAGCTGTTTCTTGGCTTCCAGGCCGATGATGGTTTGGTGGAGCATTACGTGGTTAAGCACGCTTCCCAAAGAATATTTCGTGTTGCCCGACGGATCTGTCACCGCCGCTTCCACGGCTTCGCTGATGGCGATGCCGAGGCTGCCGGGGGTGTTCGGGTCTTTTTCCAGAAAGCTCCTGCCGGCTTTGGTTTCGGTGCTTGGGCTGGCGACGCACTTTGCGCCCCATGTTTCCATCATGATACGGCGGAATGGCTTCTGGTCGAAGCTGATGCGGACCATGAACACTTTGCATTGCATGCCGAGTAGCGAACATGCGAAGGCCAATGCGCTGCCCCATTGTCCCGCGCCTGTTTCGGTGGTGATGGTTTTGGTGCCCGCCTGCTTGTTGTACCAGGCCTGGGCGACCGACGTGTTGGGCTTGTGGCTTCCTGCCGGGGAAACGCTCTCGTCCTTATACCAGATCTGCGCGGGCGTTCCAAGGGCCTTTTCGAGGTACACCGCGCGCCTGAGCGGGGAAGGCCTCCACCGGTACATCATGTCGATAACTTCCGGCGGGATGTCGATCCAGCGCTGCTGGCTTATTTCCTGCTCGATGAGGGCCATGGGGAAAATCGCCGTCATCATGGCCGGGTCAAGCGGGGCGCCGTTGGGGGCCAGAAACGGCTGCATCGGGGACGGCAAGTCGGCGGCCAGATTATACCATTGACGCGGTATTTCGCTTTCGTCAAGATAAATTTTGATGGACATAAGGTCTCCTCTAAGAGGGATGAAAGAAAGTAAAAAATAAATATTGTATCAAATTCAGCATGATTGGAATTATTCTATAAACTAATATAATAATCCGTTGAGGCAAAACAAAACCGGTTATTCCGCCTTATAAATACTCAGCACGTGCGCCGCGATACGGAAGGTAAAGTGGTTGATGCGGTCGATTTCCTCGATGAGGTCGATGTGAATGGACGTTGTCTGGAGCGATTCGATTTTTCGCCTGTAAAGTCTTTCAAGATGCCGGTCGTAATACGACTCAAAATCCTTTTTAAAAGCGGCTTTACTTTCAAAAACCTCCAGTGCCAGTTTTTTGTCACTCAAGGTAAACGCCGCGACCGCCTTTTTCAAGAGGTCGCAGGTCTTTCCGAAAAACTCGAGGATTTCCTGTTTGCCCTCGACTGAAAGCGGGTAGGGGCTGGCTTCGATTTTACCGGCAAGCTCGATGATGCTCTTGGATGCCACGTCGCCGATATGTTCAAGCTCCGTGGTCACCATGATCATTTCGTAGGCTTTAGCGGACTCATCGGGACTCAATTCGGTTTTTGAAATACTGGTGCAATACCGGATAATCGATTCATGCAGGAAATCGGCCTCGTCGTCCTGTCGCACTATGCCCCTCATCAGTTCCCTGTCAATGTTTCTGATTACATTCCGGCTTTTTTCCACCATATTTACCACAAGGTCCGACATGCGGGATATTTCCTTCAGGCACTGGGCTAGGGCCACTGCTGGAAGGCCAAGCACGCTATCGTTGAGGAATTGTAAAGTATATGCCGGGGCCATGGAGGCTTTTTTTCTGACGAGTTTCAGGACAATCTCTGAAAACGGCGTTAAAAGCGGCAGGCAGACAATTGAGACAAAAACATTAAAGAGCATATGTGCATTGGCAATCTGCATCTCCATTGAAATGCCGTTATGGGGCAGAATTCCCGGCAAAAAACCGATAAGGGGAAATACGAGGCCAACGCCGATAAGCTTAAACAGGAAATGCGCCCACGCGACCCGAAGGCCTTCCAGATTCGCGCGGAGGGTCGCGAGAAAGGCCGTAACGCAGGTGCCGAAGTTGGCGCCGATGATGAGCGGCAGATAATTGACGATGCCCGGTTGCCACGTTCCCGAAGCATGAAACGTGACCGGAAGCGCCAGGAGGATGGCGATGGTGCCCGCGCTGCTTTGGATAATGGCCGTAAACGCGGTCCCGATCATCAGTCCATACCACGGATTTGTCAGGCTATGCACAATGAGGTTCTTGAAAAGCGGCAACGTGCACAACGGTTCAACGGCCTGGCCCATATAGTGCATGCCGAAAAATATGAACCCTATGGCCAGAATAAGTTTACCGTAGAGCGAGGTTTTTTTGCGTTCGGGCGCAAGAGAAAGCAAGTACCCCGCGGCAATGAGCAAAGGGGCCAAATAGTAGAATTTAAATGCCAATAGTTGTATCGTAAAGGAACTGGCCACATCCGCGCCCAGAAGCATTCCCAGCGATTGCCTCAGGGTAAGCATATTCGCGCTTGCCAACCCTACCAGCATGACTGACGTGGCCGACGACGACTGCGTTATGAGCGTTGCGCCCATGCCCGCGACAAAGGCAAGGAGCCGGTGCCGGGTGATGAAGGCGATGAATTTCTTTATGTGCGAGCCGCCCAGCCGGTTCAGGTTCTTGTTTCCCATCTGCATACCGTAGAGGAACATGCTCAGGCCGCACAGGAGGGAGAAAAAATCGAAAATGGAAAAGGATTGCATAGGGTTGAGGCGTCTTTCCAGCGCCGAGAGTATTTTTATTGTAAAATACCGCATACTATAAAACCAGCGGAAAATTTCTACATGAATAAAACAATTGTCCTGATAGTTTTAATCCTTTGCTGCTGTTTGAATGGAACATTTGCAAAAGGGGAGAATGTCGTTGCTATTGTGGCAAGCGGCGAGACCCACGGAATGCTTTTCCCATGCGACTGCCCGGTCAATCCGGGAGGCGGAATGGCCAAGCGCGCGCATGTGCTGGCGGCGCTTCGCGACTCCGCCGATATGCTGCTTCTCGATGCGGGCGGCTTTGCGGGCGGCGGCATGTATGATTCGTATACCGAAGGCCGGTTGCATGATTCCCTGCGCACTATAGCAACTATAAAGGCAATGGCGGCCATGCACTATGATGCGGCGGCCATCGGCGATGACGACCTGCAGTACGGTGGCGCATGGCTTGCGCGCATTGCCAATGAAAATAAACTCCCGCTTGTTTCGGCGAACTGCGAATATGCTGACCGCATGCCGGTTGCTTCCCGCTACATTCTTGTCAAAAAAGGCGCCGTAACTTTTGCGATTACGGGGCTTACCACGCAGGAAAGGCTTTTTCCCCTCGATGAATCGATTATTGTTTCGCCTCCCCTCGCGGCCTTGCGGAAAATTTGGCCTGAGATGAAAAAAAAGTCAGATTTCCGGATTGTGCTGTCGCATCTGGGCGAGGACGCTTCCCGCATGGTACAGGACTCGTTTCCGGATTGTGCGGTGGTTGTGAATGGCCACAGGAAACAAGGCGCCGAAGCGGTCGTGGAAACCTCCGGTAGGATTTTCATGCAATTCGGGTTTGAGGGAAAAAGCCTGTCCTTCGCACTGGCCGCGCCGGTAAACCATTCATTGTCGATCAAAAAGAGCGGGTGGCTTTCCATCGACGCCGACATTCCCGACGACGAAACAGTCCTGAAAATCATTCAACCTCCCGGCCCCGATACTATTGCGGGGAAACCAGCCTCTGCAAAACCCGCGGTCCCCGCGGTTTTCGACCTCTATATCATGAGTCAATGTCCTTACGGATTAAACGCGCTTCGCGAATTCACGGCATTCATCGCTTCGTTCCCCGGCGTCGAGTGGCGTCTTGGTTTTATCGGTGCCTTGGGCACCGACAGTTCGTTGACATCGCTTCACGGCAACAAGGAAGTCGATGACGAAATGCTCTGGCTTGCGGTGCAATCGCTGTATCCGCGGAAGTGGGCGGACTTTCTGCAACAGCGGGCCATGGCGCCTAAATTGTCAAGCGAAGCCACGGCCCTTAAAATGGGGATGTCTTTGGCGCGGCTTCAACAATGGGTAAAGGAAAAAGGAAAGCGGGAATTGTCAATGCATTACGCACGGTCGATGAGGCTGGGTATAACCGCGTCGCCGACGCTTCTTGTCAATAATGTCCCGGCTGAAATGGAAATCACGAAACCGCGGCTCGCGAAAACCGTATGCGGCGGGAACAAAGGCCTTTCCGCGTTTTGCGATTCGGTCCCCGAATGTATTGACAACAGTGACTGTAGAAAGAAGGGCATGGACGGCGTGTGCGACCAGGTAAGCGGCAAGGCCCATTGCGTATTCACGGGCGCCCCGGCCTTCACGTTTACCGTGCTGCTGTCCGATTCCGGGATTACCCGCCCCGAGGCGGAGGTCATCGGCACTACCAGAGACATATTCGAGGGCGCGGTCATTGAAACGGTTTCGGTGGCGTCTAAAAAAGGAAAGCAACTTCTGGCTGATTTCGGGCCAAAGGCGCTGCCCTTATACGTGTTCGACAAAAAAGTTTCGCAAGCCGTGAATTTTAGCAAAATCGAGGCCGGTGTAGAGCTTGTAGAAAACGCCTATGTGTTTAAAGACGGATACGTCAAGAAATCCTATTTTTTCAAGCGGCCGCTCATGCCGAGAACATGCGTCGTGTTCATCGACCCGTTGTTTAGCGGCGTCAAAGACGCGCTGGCCATCGCTCTTGCGAAACGTACAAACGTGCGCGTGAGCGTAAAACCCATTATTTTCATCCATCCCGACAGCAGCACATTGTCGAGCGAGGACCAGCTTCGCCGCGACGAAGCGGAACGGTGGCTGCTTCTTGGCGAAAAATACGATGCAAAATACGGCGCCTACCTCGCGGAGTACCTCAAGAAAAACGCCCCCTCATACTGGTTCCTCACCATGCGCGACCTCGGCGTCAATGTCGACGACTTTGTAAAGAAGATCAAGGCCGACCCGCATCGTCTCCAAAAGCTCTGGATCACGTTGTCGGAACTCGGCATTGCCGGGCCGGTCGAGGCGCTCATCGACAACAGGGAAGTCGTGCCCATCAAAAGCCCGAAAGAATTGGGAGAAGTCCTCGATAGGATCAGATGACACGGCACGCAGACAATACGTGTTGTACGCTGATATCGTTCAAACACGATTGATCGCCGGTGCACGAACTGCTGCTGTCAAGATGGCAGGGTGAACACGGGCTGTTTTTATAAACTATGGTCACCTTGTTTCCGCGTGGGGCCCACACAACCGGGTCCGACGGCCCGAACAGGGCGATGGTCCTGCATCCAAGCGCGGCCGCCAGATGAGTTATACCGCCGTCATTTCCGATAAATAATTCACATCTGCACAGCAAGCGCGCAAGCGCCAATAATGGTTGATTGACAAATAAATAATCGGTTTCAGGAAAAACCAGCCCTTTCTCCGCGGGCCCAGCAATCCAGACGATTGGGCGGGCTTTCGCCCGGAAATGGTCCGCGACCGACAAAAACCTCTCGAAAGGCCAGTTTTTTTTAACGCTCCCGCTTCCAGGATGAATCGCTATCAGGCGGGTATCCAATGGGATTATTGGGTCCGATTCGGCGATGGTGTTGGGTGGAATTTTTATCCGGGGCGTTTTTTCTTCTTGAGTAAGTTTTGATACTTTGGTAAATAATGACAAATGATAATCAACTACATGCATTCGCTTTGAGGGATACGGCGGCTGGGAAAGGCATTCTATACCGGCGGTATGAAGATTGGCGATGAGCGGGGAATCGTCGTCGGCAAAGGCGATAGCCTGGGAAAACGGAGCGAGGAGTTTTGAAATTTCCTGCCCCAAGCGGTCCGAAAAAAGCGCGGCATAGCGTGATTGGTTGACATCAAGGAATCCGTGGACTATTCCGGTCTCGGTGGCGAATTTGCCGATTAAAGGGTCTCCAAGCATGATGAGCCGCATATTTTCATTGTGCTTTATCCAATAGCTAATGGCCGGAATGGTTGTGATGAAGTCGCCCAGGGCGCCGGAATGGTATAGAAGAGATTGTTTAAGGCGGTCAGTCATAAATGGGGGGATTTGGGGTTGCGGCTGTTGGCATCTGTAAATTTAAACCTACCATAGTGTTATTTTCTTGCCGCCGGTCTTTCTTGTTTTCGTATTTGCGCGCCCGATCGAAAGAAAATCCGCTATTTCTTTCTGGTTCTAAATTGTCTATAGAATGTTCGAATGTCTTCGGCTAAAAGTTCCGGTTCTTCCATTGCCGCAAAATGTCCACCACGAGGCATTTGAGTCCAACGCGATATGTTGAGATTTTTCTCCGCCCATTCTTTGGGTGGTAACAATACATCCGAGGGGAAAAGTGCCACGCCCGTGGGAACATCAATGTGCCCCAATGGCGGCAACGAATGGGTATTTTCGAAATACCGGTGTGCAGAGGAGCCTATGGTATTGGTGACCCAATAAATCATTATGTTGGTGAGCAGTTCATCATTGCCGAATTTCTGGTCAAGCTCACCATTGCAATCGCTCCATGCACGGAATTTTTCAATAATCCAAGCAGCCAATCCTGCCGGTGAATCGGAAAGCCCATAGGCGAGCGTCTGCGGCTTGGTCGACTGGAGAGATATGTATCCACCTTCCTGTGCAATCCATTTCTGAGCGTTTGCCTTGTATTGCAGTTCTTCTTTGGAAAGCGCTGCTTCATTTTGAGCGGTCATGAGCTGCCTGATTATCCCTATATCGGTGACGTGGATACCCACCAGAAGTTCAGGGCGTGTTGCAGCCAGATGCCTGGTGACGCCCGAGCCCATATCGCCACCGCCTGCCGCAAATTTTTTGTAGCCGAGTTCTTCAGTCATCAGTTTGGCCCAGAGTTCGGAAACTGTAAAATTGTTAACGCCGCCAACCGCGGGTTTGCCGGAAAATCCAAAGCCCGGCAAGGAAGGGACGATCACATCAAAAGCGTCATCTGGATCACCGCCGTGTCGCGCAGGATCTGCAAGAAGCGGGATAATCTTCTTGTAGCGTATGAAACTGTCCGGCCATCCATGGGTAAGGATAATAGGCAACGGATTGGGCCCTTTGCCGCGCTCGTGCACGAAGTGCACATTTATACCATTTACAGTGCAGCAAAACTGAGAAAAGCGGTTCAATTCGGCTTCTTGCGCTCGCCAATCGTAATGTTCCCGCCAATACGAAACGAGCGACTGCAAATAGCCTTTTTCAGTACCCCGTTCCCAAGCTACATCTTCCAATTGATCGGGCCAGCGGATATGATCAAGTCGATATTTCAGATTGTCAAGTACGTCTTTGGCAATGTGAATATTGAAACGTTCAACGGTCATAATGATCTTCTTTCAGGAAACAAAATTGATTAATTCTTGGGCGCGGTCTTTCTTTTGGCTTTTTTTTCTTCCGGCGGCAAACTATCAATTTCATTGTTTAAGTTTATTGCTGGTAACGTGCGCCAAACATATTTCGTAGCCGGATCGCCGACGACACACCGCGAGCGAAGCGAAGACGGTGAGGGAGGCATCAGACCGGCTATGTGCCGAAGGCCGAGGGCGGCTTTGCGCCCGATGCTTGCTTTGTTTGTTGCAGGCTGTAAATTTAAACACCACCATAGTGTAATGCCTTTCTGCGGCGGCTCTTAGTATTTTCTCATATGTCTTTCGGCCCGTTTCTTTTTCCGGCGGCGCATGTCTTTTAATACGTTTTTATCTTTTCTTTTAAAGTTGGGTGCTTTTTGAGTTAAACTTGTTCTTAACTGCCCGATTGTCTTTTAAAAAATATACTTGATATTTTCCGAAGAAAGCGGTATATTTAAACTATCCGATAGGTATGTTAAAATCTATGCGAAAAACAAAAGAAAATACAGAAATATCCAAATTGCGAATTCTTCTGGCTGCGGAAGAGGAGTTTTGTCTGAATGGATTTGTTGCAGCAAATATGGATCGTATTGCCAAAAATGCGGGCTTGACCAAAGGTGCGATATTCTGGCATTATAATAGCCTCGCCGGGCACTTCAAAATGTACCGGTCATGGGCACTTCAAAGTGTACCACCCCGGTATTTGTAAAATATACTATTCCATGTTTGATTTGTTCTTAGAAAGTCTGAAACTTTTTCCTTTT
>Ga0182017_10001348_pt1 | contig 18940 bp, 19 predicted proteins | sample 712E3DmetaG_FD_120492 | JGI IMG/M metagenome (GOLD analysis project Ga0182017, IMG submission 120492) | Permafrost microbial communities from Stordalen Mire, Sweden - 712E3D metaG | ecosystem: Environmental > Terrestrial > Soil > Wetlands > Permafrost | place: Sweden: Stordalen | collected... | reverse complement strand
TAGCATACCTACATACCAAGACGAAAGAAAGAGCGCCCCTTTCGGGGCGCATACTTTCTACTCGTTCTGGTATGATGAAAATTGCTAGTTTTCGATGCAGAACTTGTAAAAGCTGCGCGAGTGGGTTATTTCAGGTTCGATGAATTATTAAAAACCAATTCCTCCTTTTAATTAACAAAGGACTCAACCGAACAACCATTAGACAATATATATTTATCAATCACCTTTAAGCAAGAAAATTTTGAATATTTTAATTGTTTTACGGTCATAAGTAAATATTCCCATTTCCATATTCTCATCAATAAACTAAATAACTTACCGTTTTCCACCTGAAAAATCGCCATGATCGTTGCAGAGATCATTGTCGCAACTCATTGCCTTTATTCTTATACAGGAATTGTTCCCAAGCCTCAGCGACGAATTTTTTAAATTCGTATTCAAAGCGGGATCGGGGAAAGCTCTTGGCGTTTTCGCGGATAAGGTGAGGATCAAAGATGGGGAAATACCGGAAGAGACTATTGATATTTCTTGTCGCCAAGTACAATCCAACCATTCTCGTGAACTCCGGCCGGATCATGATGCGTCCAGTGAATCAAGCCGCCTTGATCGTTCCAGACGTAATCTCCGTGAATGTAAACGTCATTGCCGACCATGATTCCGGCGACACGAGGTGCAATGTTGATATTGTGCTCTATGAGGAGCGTCTGTTGATTGGATAGTTGGATGATGAAGCGCTGGTGCTTGTCTCCAACGGTATCATCACTCAGAATTCGTGTAACTCTTCCTTTAACGGTGACTGAAATATCGGTATCGTGGTTTGCATAAGCCGCTTCGATTTTGGAAATCGGAGTACAAAGCGAATCAAGCACATTAGTTGGTGAAGGAACGACAATGTTGGAGTCTGGGCTATTCGTCTCCGTTAGGCAGCTCGTCAACATCGTAGAGAAGCAGACAATGAAAACAGCTACGGTCCGTAGGTTTTTTTGAGTATTAAGGAATTCCATTTCATCACCAGTTTGGATTTTACTCATGGATTGTTTTTAGAAATGACTTGCCATAAAGAAACGTTATTTTCTTACCCCATGCAATCCATTATAAGGTAACTCATTGCCTTTATTCTTATACGGGAATTGTTCCCAGGCCTCGTCGACGAATTTTTTAAATTCGTATTCAAAGCGGGATCGGGGAAATCGCTTGGCGTTTTCGCGGATAAGGTGAGGATCAAAGGTATGTTCCTTGGCGAGAAACTGGTTGACGGCCGTGATGATGCTTTGAGCGTCTTGTTTATAAAAAAAGATGCCGGAGATATCCTGTTCCACGGTTTCCAAAGCGCCTCCGCGGCCATAGGCGATGACCGGGATGCCGCACGCCTGCGCCTCAACATTGACAATGCCGAAATCCTCTTCCGCGGAAAAAATAAACGCCCTGGCTTTACTGAGGTGTTCGTCCATTCGGTCGGGAGGGAGATGGCCGAGAAACGTGATGTTTTTCATGGCTATTTTTTCAAGCTTTTTGCGCGAAGGGCCGTCGCCGACGATAAGGAGGGGCAGCTTTAAATGGTTGAACGCCTCGATGATCAGGTCAACGCGTTTGTAGGGAACGAGACGCGAAATCGTAATAAAGTAGTTCCCGTGAGTTGGGCTTATCGAAAACCGTTCCACGTCTACCGGCGGATAAATGACCGTGGCCGTGCGGTTATAGCATTTTTGAATGCGGTTGGCGATGTAGTAGGAATTGGCCACGAATTCGTTGACCCGGATGGCCGACACCGCGTCCCACATGCGGATGTAGTGGAAAACACTGCGCACTAAAAAACTTTTAAGGCCATGGGTTATTCCCGATGCCTCCAGATACTCAAATGTCAAATCCCAGATGTAGCGCATGGGGGAATGGCAGTAGCAAATATGAAGTTGGTCGGAGGATGTCAGTACTCCTTTTGCCACCGCATAGGACGAGGAAATAATCAAATCGTGTTGCCGCAAATCAAACTGCTCGATGGCCATGGGAAACAAGGGCAGAAACGCGCGGTGATGTTTGGCGGCCAGGGGCAAGCGCTGTAGGATCGATGTGCGAATATCCGGATTTTCCCACGGCGAACCTTTGACGCCTTCGGGATCGTGAAAGAGCGTATAAATAGTGCCGGGGTAAAGTTTATGAATGGATTGCAGGACGCTTTCAGCGCCCGCGAGCGTAACGAGCCATTCATGGATTATCGCTGGATTCATAGGTATACAGAGTATACCCTACAGGTAAAAAGGAAGGGAACAAAAAACAACGCTATGTTCCGTTATTGATGATTTTTATGCCATTCCACGACTTTTCGATAGGGTAGCGGCCCTCCGAAAATGTCGAGCGCGCTGCCCACGGTGGCGTCGACTCGGCCTTTCCCTTTAATGTCAACTTCATCCAGGTCAGCGATTGACCGAACGCCGCCTGCATAGGTTAGGCATATAGGCGATGATGCCGACAGAAGCTCTATTAGTTTCCCGTCAATACCGCCTTGTTTGCCTTCAATGTCCACCGCGTGAACCAGAAATTCGTCGCAGTGGCGCGCCAGTTCTTCAAGCGTCGTTGACGACAGCCTCACGGTTGTAAGTTTTTGCCAGCGGTCCGTGGCTATATAATAGCCGTTCCCGACGTATTTACAGCTCAAATCCAAAATCAGACGGCCCTTGCCCGCGGCCTTTGCCATTGCTTCCAAATTTTCGTAATCGATGATCCCGTTTTTAAAAACGAATGAGGTGACGATGACATGAGACGCTCCCGCATCGAGGTATTCGCGCGCATTATCCGGCGTAATGCCGCCCCCTGCATGCAACCCTCCGGGAAATGCGGCAAGCGCGCGGAGTGCCGCTTGCTCATTGCCGGGGCCAAGCATAATGACGTGGCCCCCGGCAAGACCGTCGGTTTTATACATTTCCGCGAAATGTTCGGGAGAAAGGTTAGTCTCGAAATTCGTTATCAGAGCGCCCGCCTTCGCATCCATAAGCGAGCTGCCCACGATTTGCTTTACCTTACCGCCGTGCAGATCAATACATGGTCGAAATTTCATAGTCATTAATGTATATTATATTCAAGAAAAAATCCATCTTCTCACGAAAGGGACCGCTATGCGTCTAAAATCTCTTATCGCCGTATGCGTCATTTTTCTTGTAGGCTGTTCCGGACAAAAACAACTCCAACAGGAAACCGCGGAAACGTATCCCAACGGCGGTAAGAAAAAGGAAAATTATTTTTATTTGGACGGCGTTAAGAAGGATATCGTCAGAACCGTTTATTATTTCCCCGGCGGCGCCCTTCGCTCCGACGCTTATTTCAAAGAAGGCAAACCCGACAGCATCGCTATTATCAATTACCAGAACGGCAAACGGTACAAGGAAGTCGGGTATAACCTGGGCAAAAAAAACGGCAAGGAGATGTCGTGGTATGAAAACGGCAAGGTGAAAAGCGAAGCCGCCTTCGTCAACGACACGCCGCAAGGCGCCGCGACAAACTACTTCGACAACGGCGCCAAACAATCGGAAATTACCTATAAAAACGCGAAACGCGAGGGAACGCTCACCGTATGGTTTGCAAACGGAAATAAAAAGAAAATAACAACGTATGTCGGCGACGTCAGGAACGGTCCCGAACAAGAATGGTACGAAAACGGTAAACTGAAATTGGAACAGACTTATCAGAACGACGTTCTCAACGGCCCGGCCAACTCCTTTTACGAAAACGGCAAAAAAGATGAAGAAGTGACCTATAAAAACGGTTCCCCGGACGGAAAAAAGACTCGCTGGGATGAAAAAGGAAAAAAGGTCGGGGAGGCGACGTATAAAAACGGAGAAATGATCGAAGGAAAGTCGTACTAGCGAATAACGTGAATAGCGACCAAGACTCCTTTGATGTCCAGTCCATTGATCCCTTAAAAAGGATCAATGGACTGGGCCAATTCGGCAGTGACGGCAAAAAAAAGAAACACCCCCAACAAGACCATCCGGAAAAAGAAGTACGCGGTTTCTTTAATGCCCTTTCGGTTGCCGCGGAAAAATCAAACAACGAACTTATTAAAAAAAATCTCCCCTATCGATTTTGCGTCTACGAAGAAGCCGGCGAAGTTTTCATCGATCTCGTGGTACTCGATGAAAACGGCAAGATCGTTGAAGAAAAAAAGAAAAATATCGGCCATCAGAATTTCTCCAGGATGATCGACGATATAGCAAAGAGCGAAGGATTGTTTTTTGACGGAATGGCATAGCAAGGGCTGGTTTTGAACCAGCCCCTACCGATGAACTCGGCGTTGACCTTAATGCTTTTCTTTCGTTACGGCATTCGCTTTAAATTCCAAATTCATTCCGCATATCGGACATTTACCCGCCGTTGATTGATGAACTTCAGGATGCATGGGACACGTCCAATATCCCGTTTCAGTTGCCTTTGAGGCCGTGTCGCCGTTCATTTTCATGCCTTTCATGTCCATGCCCTTCATCGATGCGCCTTCTTTGACGTCACTGGGAGTCTTCTTTGTTCCCTCCGGGATTGTCTCGACGCTCTGCCCCATTTTTTCCAGTTTTTTCATGTACTTTTCAGGGTTCTTTTTTACTTTCGCAATGCAGTCTTCGCAGCAAACATAGATACGTTTTCCTTTATAGTCAACGAACAATTTTTTATCGATTGCGCCCCCTAAGACAGGACAAGTGGTTTGGGGAGACAATTTGTGCTTTGCAGTGTTACTCTTTTTCTCCATAGTTGTCGTGGATGCTTTTCCGGTGTCTTTGACCATAGATCCGGAATCAGTTTGAGCCGCTGCATTCATTAATACCGCCGATACAAGTACGGTCCCGATCATGGCGCATTTGTTGACGAACATACTTCGTTTCATAACTGGTCTCCTTCTGAAAAAGTTTTTTGGGTTTTTTGTAGAGACGCACGATGTGCGTCCCTCCTCATTTAGTCATGTAAATCATTTGCTTTATCTTGTAAATCGTGTTCAGGAATTATTCAGCGTACGTTTCCTCCAAAGATAATAAATCGCCGGATAAGCCAATAGCTCCATGATAACCGACGTTATAACCCCTCCCACCATCGGCGCGGCAATTCGTTTCATGACGTCCGAGCCCGTTCCGGCGCTCCACATGATGGGCAGCAAGCCCGCTATGATGACCGAGGCGGTCATTATTTTCGGCCTCACGCGCTGGACCGCGCCCTGATCGATTGCGCCGCGCAAATCATTGAGCGTTTTCATGGCCCCTTGCTTTTTTGCGTTTTCAAATGCTTTTTCAAGATACAAAAGCATGATGACGCCGGTTTCCGCGTCCAGCCCCGCAAGGGCGATCATTCCTACCCAAACCGCAAGGCTCATATTGTACCCAAGAAGGTAGATAAACCAAATCGCGCCGACCAGAGAAAACGGCACCGCGAGAAAGACGATTGCTGTCTTGACAAGCGATTTTGTGTTTAGAAATATTATAAAAAGAATTATGAAAAGCGTGAGCGGTATGACGACCATCATCCTTTTTTGCATCCGCTCCATGTACTCGAACTCGCCGCTCCACACGACAGTGTATCCTATCGGAAGTTTGATATTCTGTGTCACGGCCCGCTGGGCATTTTTAATATAGGTTCCAATGTCGATTCCCCGTATGTCCACGAACACCCAGGCATTGGGACGCGTGTTTTCGCTGCGTACGACCATCGGACCTTTGGTGGGTGTAATCGAAGCAACCTGGCCAAGCGGGACCTGCCGTCCATCGGAGGACGCCACTAAAATGTGCTTCAACGACTCCATATTGTCCCGCAATTCGCGGCTATAGCGAAGATTGACCGTATACCTCTCAAGCCCTTCCACGGTCGTGGTGATGCTCATGCCGCCAAGAGCGGTTTGAATAACGTTCTGAATATCCCCAACTTGAAGTCCGAACCTGGCGGCTTCCCTGCGATCTATAGTGATATCAAGATAGTTGCCTCCAACCGCCCGCTCCGCAAATGCCGATGTCGTGCCTGGAACGCCGCGCATGGTCTCTTCCAGGTCTTTACCGATGCGTTCAAGCGTGTCGAGATTAGCGCCTGATATTTTAATGCCCACGGGCGTTTTTATTCCCGTGGAGAGCATATCGATTCGTGTTTTGATGGGCATTGTCCAAGCGTTGGTCAGCCCCGGAAATTTGATAGCTGCATCAAGCTCATCGATGAGCTTTTTTGGAGTCATGCCTTTTCGCCATTCGTTTTGCGGTTTGAGCAAAATTGTAGTTTCGAGCATGTCGAGACCCGCGGGGTCGGTGGCGGTTTCGGCCCGCCCTGCCTTGCCGAAGACGCTTTTAACTTCCGGGAAAGTTTTTATGATTTTGTCGGTTTGTTGAAGAATTTCCTTTGCTTTGGTTATCGACACTCCCGGCAAGGTCGTGGGCATGTAGAGCAGATCGCCTTCCCACAAAGACGGCATGAATTCGGAACCTATACGTAAAAGCGGAAATACCGTCAAGGCGATTAACCCTAGTACCAATACAATAATGGTCTTCGGCCGTTTTAAAACAAAACCCGCTATGGGATGGTACAATCTTATAAGAAAGCGATTAATCGGATTTCTTTGTTCCCCTGGTATCTTTCCACGAATAAAAAGCCCCATGAGTATGGGCACAATGGTTATCGCCAGTATCGCCGCTGCCGCCATCGAATACGTTTTTGTAAAGGCAAGCGGCCGAAACAAGCGGCCCTCCTGCTCTTCAAGAGAAAAAACGGGGACAAAAGAAACCGTAATGACCAAAAGCGACCAGAACAGCGACGGCCCCACTTCACACGAAGCTTCCTTGACAACATCCCAATGGCTTTTTCTGTCGGGCGGGGCGAGGCTATTATTATGTTCCAAATGCTTATGGAGGTTTTCAATCATGATTATTGCTGCATCTACCATGGCCCCTATGGCAATGGCAATACCGGAGAGCGACATGATATTTGCGCTTATACCTTGCAGCTTCATGACGATAAACGACATGAGTATGGCCGTGGGCAGCGTAAAAACAGCGACAAGAGCGCTTCGCGCATGAAGAAGAAACAAAATGCAAACAAAAGCGACGATGAATATTTCCTCAAACAATTTATCGCGAAGATTATCGATGGCGCGCTGAATCAGATTCGACCTGTCGTAAACCGGTACGATCTCGACGTCGGACGGCAGTCCCTGTTTGGCGATTTCAAGTTTCTTTTTCACTGCGTCGATTACCTTAAGCGCGTTTTCGCCGAAACGGATGACCACGACGCCCCCCGCCACCTCGCCCTTTCCGTCAAGCTCGGCGACGCCGCGACGCATCTCCGGCCCAAGGCCGATTGTCGCGACGTCGCCAAGAAATACCGGCGGGGCATTACCCATTCCCGTTTTGAGCGGAATGTTTTTAATGTCATCAATCGATTTTATATAACCGAGGCCACGGATCATGAATTCGGCCTCCGCCATTTCAATAACTTCTCCGCCGACATCGCTATTGCTGTTTTTGATGGCCATATCGACCATGCTCAAGGGAATTCCATAGGATTGCAGTTTGATGGGGTCAACGGTAACTTGATATTGCTTCACATAGCCGCCGATGCTGGCGACTTCACTGACTCCTTCGACGCCGGTCAATTGATATTTAAGATACCAATCCTGGAGAGACCGCAGCTCGGCAAGAGAGCGCTTGGGCGAGGTCAGCGCATACTCGTACACCCAGCCAACGCCTGTTGCATCCGGCCCAAGTGTTGGAATTATTCCAGACGGCAGCTTTTTCTGAGCATAATTAAGCAACTCAAGGACCCGGCTTCGCGCCCAGTAAATGTCCGTGCCGTCCTTGAAAATGATATACACAAGCGAATACCCGAAAAATGAATATCCCCGTACGACTTTAGCTCCCGGTACGGCTACAAGCGACGTCGTGAGCGGATAGGTTACCTGATCTTCCACTATCCTTGGCGATTGTCCTTTTGCCTCCGTGTAGACTATTACTTGTACATCCGAAAGGTCGGGTATTGCATCGATAGGCGTATGTAAAAGCGAATAGGCGCCTAGCCCAATGGCAAACACGGTTAGAAATATGACGATTATTTTATTTTTAATCGACCATTCAATGATTTTGGGGAGCATTACTTTCACCGTCCTTTTTTCCCGACATTTTCATGATTGCCGCTTTCAAATTACTTTCGGAATCGATCAGGAATTGCGAAGAAACCACTATTTCCTCCCCTTCACGAACATTGCTGAGCACTTCGGTATATCCACCCGCGGTCCGGCCAATATTGATTTCGCGCGGCTCAAAATACCCTCCACCCTTTGCAATAACCACCAGTGTCCGCGTGCCCGAATGGATGACCGCCTGATCGGGGACCGTTATCGCCTTTTTATTGATGATCGAATGAATCATCACGTTGGCATTCATTCCGGGCTTGATTTTAAAGGTCGGCGTATTTGGAGTTTCCAGGCGCACTTTGAGTGTCCGGGATTCCATGTTTAATTCCGGCGCGATATAGGTAATCATCCCTGTAAAATGTTCGCCCGGATAGAAGTCAAGATCGATGGTCCCTTTTTGTCCGATAGTTACAAGTGGTATATCCTGTTGATAAATCGCGGCTTCGACCCATACGCGTGAATAATCGACTACTTTATAGAGCTGCATTCCCGGTTCAATGGTCTGTCCTTCCACCACCATTTTCTCGGCGACAAGGCCCTTGGCCGGAGAAACAATGGTCAAGGCCCTCTCAGGGGACCCGCGTTTTTCAAGGTCCGCTATCTGCGCCTCGGTAAGGTCCCAATTCATAAGCCGTTTGCGGGCGCTTCGCAGCAATTGTCCAGAGTCCTTAGAATCATTATTCTTGAAAACCTGAAGATATTCGGCCTGTGCGCCTACAAGATCAGGGCTATATACGCTATACAGCGCTTGCCCGACCTTAACGCGCTGACCTGTATAATTGACGAACAGTTTTTCGATATAGCCCATGACCTTGGTGGTTATTATCGCAACCCGCCGTTCATCGGGCATGATCGTCGCGGTAGCCCGAACATCCCGCGTCAGCGTTCGAACCGCCGCCTTTTCAGTTTGCACGCCGATGCTTTGTACCATGGCCGGGTCGATTTTTACCCCGTTTCCCTGATCCTTGCTTTCGTAAACCGGAACGAGATCCATGCCGTCGGGGGCTTTGCCGGGTTTATCTGAAGTAAATGAAGGGTTCATGGCGTCGCGATAATAGAGCGCCTTGCCTTTACCCTTTTCCGTTTGAGGCGTGGAGCTATTCACCGGAACCAGGGTCATGCCGCAAATAGGGCAATTCCCCGGCTGATGCGAAAGGTAGTTCGGATGCATTGGGCAGTGGTAGACCGTCTCTTGCCCGGCTTGCGCATGAATATCCGCTTTTTTCGAGCACTCGATAAAAAGCGCCGCTCCGGCCAAGGTAAGAAGAATCGTGATCCCCGCGAGCGCCGGTCGTAGTGATGTTTTTCGCATTATCGGTCTCCCTTTTCAATTGTTTTGTCGATTTCATCGAGGCTCAGCCCAACGGCGCGTTCTAACCGGCTTTGGCTGTCCAAAAGCGTCATGACCGCCATGTGATAGTCAAGCTTTGCCATGACCAGCATTCTTTGAATATCGATAAGCGCCAAAAAATCCTGCTTTCCCGTTCTGTAAGCGGGAAGCGCGCTTTCGAGGGTTTGCTTAGCCTGTGGAATAACGGTTTCCTTAGAGAGCTTTAAACGGTCCTTCGCGCTTTCAACCTTAAGCAGTGCGTCGTTGACTTCCGAGGCAATCATATTTTTCATATTATCGCGATCGGTTTGCGCCGATACGATATCCGCATCGGCACGCGCGATGGCCGAAGAATACTTTTTTGCAGACCACGGCGCAATGGGGATTGTTGCGCCGATCATCAGGCTCCAATCGTCATTGGTCTGCATCATTTGTTTGTACATCCCCCGCACCATGAAATCCGGCAAATATTCTTTCTTGGCCGCCAGTCGCTCCGCCTGCTGCATTTCAATTCCTTTAACCATGGATTTCAACTCGGTCCGGTTTTTTTCGGCAATTAAAAGCAGCGCGTTTAAATCATACCTTTTAATCGTCGGATATATTTCCGGGATAAACCCGATATCGATTGTTACCGGCCTGTTGCACAGGGCATTGATCATACCCTGCATGGATTTAATTTCCTGATTCAATACGATGCTGTCATTAACAAAAGAAGAAAACTCGGTTTGCGCCCGTAAAATGTCCGACTGCTTTCCCGCGCCCACTTCATACTGCGCTATGGCTATTGTAACGAACTCACGCACGAGCGCCTTGGTTTCCTGATTTATTTCCAATTGCCGGCATTTTAAATACAAGTTATAATAAAGGCTCTTTACGTTTCTTACAATCTCCTGTTCCTCGGTTTGCCTGTCGGTCCAAAGCATGTCGGCTCGTTTATGCTCGGATAGGGCCATTGCATTGAGTTTGCCGGGAAACGGTATCATTTGTTGCAGGGAATAGTCATATTCCATTTGGTTTTTAAATGGATTGGGAAACGATGCAATGGGCGCCTGATAAAATTCCACGGCGACCTGGGGTGGATCGAGGCTTTTTTGGGCTTGAGCTGAAGCCTCGGATGCCTGCGCTTTCGCATCCGCGGCTTTAAGCTTGGGGTTATTTTTTGCGGCTTCAATTAAGGTTTGAAGCTTGGCAATAAAAATCCGGTTGTCGTCGGATTTTGAATCTGATTGTTGCGGAAACGCGCGTTGAGTAGAAATGAGCAAAAATAAAACAATGACAAAAAAGATACACTTCCAACCCAATAGAGCGCTATACGTTTTTAGGTGCATGGTATACTTTCTCCATTAACCAGCTCTTCTAAAATGAGCAATATATGTGCCTGAAACTAAGACATATGACGAATTTTAATGCATGAGTAGATGTTTTCAGCCAAGCCGAATCAAACTACAAAATACACATCGTGCTTGCAGTGTTGCAAAAAAAGGGGTCAAATACGTAAAGGAAGAGGAAATACGAACAACGAGAGAATATAAGGAGGACTATGAGTCGCTTGAGAGTAACCCTTTCCGCCTAATAGAGCATTGGCCATGGAAAAGGCGACTGACACCGGACCATAATTACTTTTTAATGGATCAAGACCGGGGAGCGCAGCTTCAGCCCGAATTTTATTTTCGTCCGGGAATGGATTGTTTCGGCAATTACAACTACGTGGATCGATGGTAAAAGTATTGACTGTAAAGCTAATCGTCGGATGTAAAACAAGATGCCTGAAGCCCTGGGTTTCCGGAACCTCCGAAATGTTGGATTGTTGTGAGCAACAACAAACGTGCGGTGAAGTTAAGCCGCAGGGGGAATTGGCGCAGCAACAAGCGCTGGCTCCAAAGGACAGAGAAACAATAACAAAGGTAATCGCTGTGATAGTTCTTAGTTGGATCATAATGTTTTTCTTCGTTTTACTGCTTCACTAGTATACCACTTTTAAACTACGCTTAGCCGTATTAAAATATTTTATGAATGCGCATACTTCCTCATAGCATATATTATTACTCCGGCAATTAACTATGTGTAATTTTGTGTTACCCCCCATGCACCATGTCACCCTGAGCTTGTCGAAGGGTCGTTTCTATAGAGTAATAAACGGTTCGACAGGCTCACCGTGACAACGGGGGGAAATATTTCAATTTTACTCCTATTTAATTGCCGGACTAATCTATTCCGGTCCTTTTTATACGGTTATCCGATTGCCTGGTCCAGATCGGCGATCAGGTCGTCGCAGCCCTCAATACCCACGGATAAGCGCAATAAATCGCCGGTGATCCCGATTCGTTTGCGCAGGGATTCGGGAATGTCGGCATGCGTTTGGGTGACCGGATAGGTGATTAGGGATTCGACCCCGCCGAGGCTTTCCGCGAAGGTTATGGTTTCAACGAAATTGATCACCCTGCGTACCGCCTTTTTGTCGGCTAACCTGAACGACAGAATAGCGCCGGGTCCCGTTGCCTGACCGAAATGAATTGTGCGTCCCGGATGGTCGGGAAGACCCGGATAATACACTTTTTTAACGCCTTTGCGTTTTGTTAACCAGCGCGCTATCCGTGAGGCATTCTCCTGGGCGCGATCAAATCGAATGGCAAGCGTTTTTATTCCTCTCAGCGCGAGCCAACTATCGAAGGGCGAAACGACGCCGCCCGTGGCGTTTTGCATAAACGAGATTTTTCCGGCGGCATCGATATCCTTCGAAATAACGGCGCCGAAAAGCGTGTCGTTATGGCCCGACAAATACTTGGTTCCGCTATGCACGACGATGTCCGCTCCGAGTAAAAGGGGGCGCTGGCAGTAGGGCGTCATGAAGGTGTTGTCGACGATCACCAGGATATTTCGTGATCGGGCGAAGGCGATTACCTTTTTTAAATCAGTGATTTTCATGAGCGGGTTCGTGGGAGTTTCGATAAAAAACGCGCGGACCCGCGCATCGGTTAATTTTTTAACCTCGGCTATGTTCGTGAAATCAAGATATTCTGATTGTAAACCCCAATGCCTGAATATTTTTTCAAAAAGCCGGTACGTTCCTCCATAGAGATCATCGGAAAGCGCTATGACGTCGCCGGGGCTGAACAATACCTGAAGCGAGGTTATGGCCGCCATGCCCGAGGCGAACGCGCTCGCGTCAACGCCCCCCTCAAGTTCCGCCAATACCTTTTCAAGAACGCATCGGGTAGGGTTCGCGGTTCGCGAATAATCATATCCCGTTGATTTGCCGAGTTCGGGGTGACCGAAGGTCGCGGTTTGATAGATGGGAGTGCTGATCGCCCCGGTCGTAAGGTCCGTGAGAATCCCCGCGTGAGCTACAATGGTTTCCAAGGATTTTTGGTCGGTCATTTTTTTTCCTTACTGTATTTGTTAACTATTTCCACCACAATATACGGCGCTAAAATAGTTCACATGGCTATTGCAGTCAATACTCTTGGCGAAACGTGTCTTACGTGAAATCGATCATGCCTTGTCAAATCCTCATCAAATGGAATAGTCCCCCGCGTTTCCCGCCCCATCCATATCCAAAAGATCTTGCAGGGTCACGCCCGCAAGAGCGGCCTTCTGGGCATTATAAAGCTTTCCCCACGCCTTTCGCGCGGCGCATACATCGGCTTTTTCGCACAGGGCATGGTTCTCCAGGCATTCAACGGGTGAAATGGACCCCTCAAGTATCGTGACGATTTGCAGAAGAGAAATCGCCCCAGGCGGCTTATCCAATGCAAAACCCCCGTTTGCGCCCCGTGTAGTTCGAATCAGCTTATTCGCCTTCAGGCTTATGAGAATGTTCTCGAGATATGCGGATGATATATTCTGGTTCTTGGAGATTTCTTTTCGTTTGACCGGGCCTTTGTTATAGTGCCGCGCGATCTCAATCATGGCTCTCGTCCCATACCTGCATTTAGTCGATAATTGCATTCAGATACATTCCTGTTCTTTTAATGAAATGGTATAGGGTGGTGGAGACGCACGGCAGTGCGTCTCCACGTCATTACACCGTCACATCCGCCATTTTCAGGTTAAAGCCAAGGCTTCATCCAGCGCTTCGATAAGATCGTCGGGATGTTCTAAACCTACGGACAGCCTGATAAGATCCGGCGTCAATCCGCTCGACCGCTGTTGTTCTTCGGTCAACTGTGAGTGCGAGGTGCTTGCCGGATGCAAAATCAAACTTTTTGCGTCGCCGACATTGGCAAGATGAGAAAAAAGTTTGATGTTGTCGATGATTTTCACGGCAGCGTCGTACCCGCCCTTTACGCCGAAAACCACCATACCGCCAAAGCCGTTTTTAAGATACTTACTCGCCGTTGCATACGTCGGATCGTCTTTGAGGCCCGGATACCTTACCCACGAAACTTTCGGATGTTTTTTCAGATACTCCGCGACTTTGAGCGCATTCTCCGAATGCTTTACCATACGAACGGGCAGCGTCTCAATTCCCTGCAGAAAAATCCATGAATTATCGGGGGCAATCGCCGCGCCGAGGTTGCGCAGAGGAACCGTACGCACGCGCAGAGCAAAGGCTATGGGCGCCAGCGGAGCGGGCAAATCGATTGCCCAGCGCAGGCCATGATAGTTGGCGTCGGGATCGGTGAAGAGGCGATGCTTTCCGCCTTTCCAGTTGAACTTCCCGGCGTCGGTGATGATCCCGCCGATCGCAGAACCGTGGCCGCCAAGCCATTTTGTCAATGAGTTCACCACAATATCCGCGCCAAGTTCAATTGTTTTAAGTAAATAGGGCGTGGTAAAAGTCGCATCAACGATAAGGGGCAAACCGTTTTTATGGGCCACTTCGGCAACAGCCTTTATATCGGTATAATCCAAAACCGGGTTGCCTATGGTTTCGACAAAAAGGGCCCGTGTTTTAGGGGTAATTGCTTTTTGAAAATTTTGAGGGTCTTTGGGATCAACGAATTTGACATTGATTCCTAGTTTCGGCAATATCGCGTCGAATTGCGTATACGTTCCGCCGTAGAGGTTGTTTGCGGATACGATTTCGTCGCCTGCTTCGGCGAGTGTAATAATTGAATAGAAGATCGCCGATGTTCCCGATGCCAAGGCAACCGATGCGGCGCCGCCCTCAAGCTGCGCTACTCGTTGTTCCAGCACATCCGTAGTCGGATTCATGAGGCGCGTGTAAATATTGCCCAGCTCCTTGAGAGCGAAGAGATTGGCAGCGTGTTCGGTATTTTTAAAAACGTAGGAGCTTGTCCGGTATACCGGCACCCCGCGCGATTGCGTGGCGTCAATGGTTTGTCCGGCGTGCAGGGCAATGGTTTCGAAACGATAGTTTTTCTGTGTCATTGAATGTTCCTTTCAGAAAAGTGGTATGGTTTTATTGATTGAAATCGTTTTTAAAAGTCTTCGCCCCCCTAGGCTCACCGTAGGAGGTAGTATCTTCTTGCTTTCCGCGTTTTCCCCCTTGCCGGAGATTCTCAAGGGTCACCATTTTTCTCCCCCTCTCCCGTGGGAAAGGGGGTTAGGGGGTGCGGTCAAAAGCCTCCTGACTAGGCCGGTTCGTCCCACAACCAGGTGCTCAGATAACGCTCGCCGGTATCGGGAAGCACGACCACGATCAGTTTCCCTTCATTTTCCGGTCGAGCCGCCACCTGAAGCGCAGCCCAGAGTGCAGCGCCCGATGAAATACCCGCGAAAATACCCTCCTGCTTCGCCAATGCGCGCGCGGTAGCTCCCGCGTTCTCTTCGTTGACTTTGATTATTTCGTCGACGATACTCGGATTAAAAACTCCGGGAACAAATCCCGCGCCTATTCCCTGAATTTTATGTGGTCCAGGCTGGCCCCCGGAGAGTACGGGTGATTTTTCAGGTTCAACGGCGATGATTTGAACGCTTTTTTTCCTGCTCTTGAGCACTTCCCCTACCCCGGTAACTGTTCCGCCTGTACCTACTCCAGCTATAAAAATATCAACTTTCCCTTCAGTATCTTTCCATACTTCCTCGGCTGTTGTTTTCCGGTGAATTTCAGGATTTGCCGGATTATTGAATTGTTGGGGGAGAAAGGAATTGGGCGTTTGGGCTGCAAGCTCTTCCGCCTTTGCAACCGCACCCTTCATACCTTTTGCGCCTTCAGTAAGAACTAGTTGGGCGCCAAGACCTATAAGAATTCTCCGCCGTTCAACGCTCATGGTCTCCGGCATGGTTAAAATCAGTTTGTACCCTTTTGCTGCAGCCACAAAGGCAAGGGCAATACCGGTATTTCCACTCGTGGGTTCAATGATAACGGAATCTTTTTTAAGAAGACCTTTTTTTTCCGCATCCTCGATCATGGCCAAACCAATACGGTCTTTCACGCTTGACAGCGGATTAAAAAACTCCAGTTTCGCGGCGATTTTAGCCTTGCCGTTGGAATTCAAACGATTGATGGATACCAAAGGCGTATTACCAATTAACTGGGTAATATCTTTTACTATGGGCATACGGCATCTCCTTTTTTAAAGTTAAGTATGTCTATCAACATTAATTAATATAAGCTAAAAGGAAAAAAAAGTCAAGTAGATAGTTATAATTCCTATCACTTTAGTTGGGATTGTAGTATATTTGTAATATGTCTTCTCTTATCGGCGTTTCACAAAAATGTCAATATGCGCTTCGGGCGCTTTTTGAATTAGCGCTTCGTTATCCTGCCGATATTGTTACCACCGTATCCGAAATTGCCGAAACGCAAAGCATTCCTCCCCGATTCCTCGAACAAATTCTGTCAAAGCTCAGGACCGGCGGGTATATTGAATCTCGACGTGGAAACCAAGGCGGGTATGTCATGACCGTCTCCCCTTCGAGTATTTCCGTGGGAGAGATAATTCGATTCGTTGAGGGCACCGATGAGTCGGTCGATTGCTTGAAAAAACCGGGAAGCAGCCACTGCCCTTTTCGCGGAGGCTGTGTTTTTAAAAATCTATGGGAGCGGGCGAAATCGGCCACCTCCGATATTTTCGACGCGACGACCTTCCAGGAGTTACTTGACAAACAGCGCACAATAAAAAACGAACTTGACTATACGATATAATAAGCGCTATCGCGCTCATGGCCGCCAATCTTTAATTTTTCCTCACTAAGCCGGCAAAGCCGGAAAAATTGATATTCAGTGGCTTTGCGGCATAATGTTCTGTACGGGTAATTATATACGCTAAACGCATATATAATTCGCCTACAGAACCTAATGCCTTCTCAAATACGGCGATCGCGCGATAAGCGCCGATATCAGTCCAAGCGCGGTAATTGCACAGAGCACCAGAGCGCTTCGCTCCCCAAACGCATGCGCGGCGAACCCTCCGACAAGACTGCCCAAAGGCGCGGTCCCCAAAAATGACAACATATACATGCTCATGACCCTGCCGCGGATCGCGTCGGGCGCCCGCGACTGCAAAAGCATATTTGCTGTATTGTAAACTATCACGAAACAGGCGCCGATAAGCGCGGTACAGATCATTGCCAAAGCGAGGGTCGTTGTAAAAGCAAAGGCAATGAGTATGGCCGGATAGGTCAGTGCGCCGATGCATAAAAGCCGTCCTCGACGCTCGCCGTGGCCGCGCGCGGCAATGGTTAATGCCCCGGTAAGCGCCCCAATGCCGCGAGCGGACTGGAGCATGCCGTTAGTTCCGGCATTCCCGTGAAGCACCGAAACCGACCAGGCGGGCATAAGACTAAAAATTGAAAATCCGAACATGCTGATGATGGCCACCATGGTCATAAGGGGCAACGAAAGAGAGTCGGACAGCGAATAGTTGATGCCGTCCTTGATTTTTGCAATAGACGGCCTCGTATGGGGGGAGCGCTTGCGCTTGGGTATTCGAATGATTGAAAGTCCGAAGATAAACGGCACATAGGAAACCGCGTTTATTCCAAAACAAACGGTTGGACCGACCGCAAGATACAAAATGCCCGACAGGGCCGGGCCTATGGCCGTACCGAGATTGAACAGGCTTGAGTTGAGCGAAATGGCGTTGCTCAGATTTTCCTTATCAACCAATTCCGCCACAAAGGCCTGTCTCGATGGGGCTTCAATAGCCGCCACGGTCCCGGATAAAAAGGCCATTGCAACGATATGCCATGCTTGTATGACGTGAGTGCCGGTAAGAATGCACAAGAGCAGTCCTAAACATGCGGCGAAAATTTGCGAATAAATAAGGATCGTCCGTTTTGAATAATGGTCAGCCGCCGCTCCGGCGTATAATGTAAAGAACCAGGCGCTGATTCCTCCGGCAAATCCGGTTATTCCTAGATAGACCGCAGATTTCGTCAAGTCGAAAACAAGGAACCCAAGCGCGGTCATTTGAATCCACGATCCAAAAATCGACATGCTTTGCCCGACGAACCAACATCTGAAGCTTCGGTCTTTAAGCGACGCAAAGGTTTTCACGAAGGCGGACCCTCTACGGGCAATCCGGCAATCCGCGTCAAAAAATAACGGGAGATGATTTCTTTGTCGGCTTCAAAAGCCAGCGGTGGAAAAGGACCATTCATCGGATACCAATCTAATTTGTCAATATCGTCGCCGGGTGTCGGAACTCCGCTTTTCACTCCCGCGTAAAACACCACCACGATAGCGTGGAGATCGGGGCCGTGGAAATTATTGGTCACTTGAATGATGGAATGTAAATCAACAATAAGCCCGGTTTCTTCGAGCGCTTCCCGTTTCGCCGCGCAGAGCATGTCTTCATGGTACTCGACAAAACCGCAGGGAAGGCACCATTTTCCACAGGCAAAAGAACCCTTCGCCCGTCGCCCTAATAGAACTTTTCCATGGTCTTCAATAAGAACCGAAACCCCAGGCAGGGGATTGCGAAAAGTTATATGTCCGCAGGACGGGCAAACAAACCGGATTGTTTGTTCATGGGTAGCGACGCAACTCGGCGATCCGCATTGGGAGCAGAATTTGTTTTTCGCCGAATCCCCAGCCTTCGAATCTCTGTCATACGATGAAAAAATCTGTTTGACGGGCAAGGCTTGATTACTGGTTTTCATGGAAAAAAATATACATCCCGACTATCCCGATCATATTTAATTATTTTAGTAACTGTGCTGGATTTTTTGTATTTTAAATTTTTTTATAGACAAACAACTCAGCTTTGCCGCATATACCTAAAATTCGGGGAAAAATTCCAATGATATTCGATCAAGCATTAGTAAGAGAACAGGCTGTGGAAAGATTTTTGCGGTATGTAAAAATAGATACGCAATCGGATGAAAATTCGCGGACGTATCCGAGTACGCGAAAACAATTCGATCTGACCACGGTGCTGGTGGAAGAATTAAAAGCGCTTGGCGTAAACGACGCGCATGTTGATGAGCATTGCTACGTAACGGCAACGCTCCCGGCAACGGTTTTTTCGGCCCAGCCGACCATAGGTTTCTTGGCTCACCTCGATACGTCAACGGAAGTTTCGGGTTCGAATGTTAAGCCGCGCATTATTGAAAATTAC
>Ga0182017_10001347_pt1 | contig 18941 bp, 10 predicted proteins | sample 712E3DmetaG_FD_120492 | JGI IMG/M metagenome (GOLD analysis project Ga0182017, IMG submission 120492) | Permafrost microbial communities from Stordalen Mire, Sweden - 712E3D metaG | ecosystem: Environmental > Terrestrial > Soil > Wetlands > Permafrost | place: Sweden: Stordalen | collected... | reverse complement strand
GGATAACTTCGTGCTGTACGGTCGTGCAGGCGCATGGGCCGGACAGGATTGGGACGCTGGTGTCGCCGTGCCGACGGGATGGACGTATTGGCTGCCGCCGAACGGAGGAAACGACGGACTGGTGACGAACGGGTTCGAGAACACACGGATAACGACAGAAGCCGCACACTCGGGTCTGTCATCCCTGAAGTTCGATCTGCCGTTCAACCGCGATCCTCATGATGGTTTCGTCGGAACACTGAGGGATCTCCTCAATACAGACGTTCCGGTGGGGGTGCATAGCGGTCCGACCTCAGGCCATAATGGGATCATGGACGTCAGTGCCCTGACAGGCGTCGTTACGGGAGATATCATCCGTATCAGCGTATGGGTGAAAGCAAGCAACCTCGTGCCGGATTCCGCGGCGGCCTACCCGGCGACATGGTCGGTTGGCTTCACCTACGGGTTCTTCACGGGGAACGGGAACAATGTCGGATTCAACAACGTGTCGGGGTATCCGATCGACATGCAGTTTGTGTTCCCGCACGTCACGGCGTTCGACTGGACGCAGTACTATATCGACATTCCGGTGTCGACGGATCCTACTGCCAAGGCGCTGGAAGTTCGGCTCCATGTGTATTCCCGGTTCACGGGGACGGTGTATTTCGATGACCTCGGTGTCCAGGTGATCGGCAACACGACGGCGGTGAAGAACCGCGGCGACCTGCCGGCTACCTTCGAATTGTCAGCGAACTATCCGAATCCGTTCAACCCTTCGACCACCATTCGTTACGGCATCCCGCAAGACGGACCCGTCTCGTTGGTGATCTATAACATCCTCGGTCAGCAGATTCGGACGTTAGTCGATACCCCGATGATGGCCGGCCGGTACTCGGTTGTCTGGGATGGAAGGAATCAATCGGGTACGACACTGAGCAGCGGTGTGTATTTCTACCGCCTCCAGGCCGGGCCGACGGCCCTTGTCAGGAAGATGCTGTTACTGAAGTAATATTCATGGTAACGGAAATGGGGAGGGCGTTCGCGCCCTCCCCTCTTTCCGTGTGGGGAAGAGAAGGACACGGGTGATCGTTGACTGGTCATCCAATTACGAATCAGGCAGGTACACGGCCATGCATCGGGTTCGATATGGCATTTGCGGCTCCGGCGTGCTGCTCTTCTTTATCGCCGCAGTAGGCCTCGCGGGTACGACCGGCAAGATCGCGGGCAAAATCGTGGACGCTCGGACGAACGAAGGAATGATCGGTGTCAACATCGTGGTCGTCGGGACCTCCACGGGGGCATCAAGCAATCTGGACGGCGACTACTTCATCCTTAACCTCCCCCCGGGTACCTATGACCTTCGGGCGTCGGCGGTGGGTTATACGCCTTCCAGCGTCACCAATGTGCGTGTGCTGGTTGATCAGACGTCGCATGTCGATTTTTCTCTGCAGGAACAGTCCGTGCAGATGAATGATATTGTCGTCACGGCGAGCAGACCGATCGTGCAGAAGGACCTTACCTCGACCGTCAGCTCCATGACGAGCGATCAGATCTCCTCCCTCCCGCTCGAGGATGTCGCGTCCGTCGTGAACTTGCAGGCGGGCGTTGTCGACGGCCATTTCCGCGGAGGACGGTCAAGCGAGGTGAAGTATCTCATCGACGGCGTGTCGGTGAATGACGTATACTCCGGGGCCTTCACCATGCAGGCGGAGGTGAACAGTATTGCCGAGATCCAGGTCCTCAGCGGGACGTTTAATGCGGAATACGGTGAAGCCCTCTCCGGCATCGTCAACCAGGTGACGAAGATTCCGGGCGACAAATACTCCGGCGAGCTGTCGGCGTACACCGGCGACTATATGACCTCCCGAACGGGTCTTTTCCCGCATATTAATCATATATCTCCCGCCGATCTTCATAACTACCAGGCAAATCTCAGCGGTCCGGTGCCACTGATGGGGAGTCTGCTGAAGTTCTTCGTCTCCGGACGGTACTTCTATGATGACGGCTATTTGTATGGCAGGCGCATTTTCAACCCAAAGGATTCATCCAATTTCGGCAACAACGATCCCAACAAGTGGTATGTCGGCGCAACAGGAGACAGTGCCTATGTGCCCATGAATTTCCAAAAGCGGTTCAGCATGCAGGGGAAATTGGAGATCAATGTCGGCACCGCCAAAGGGATTGTGCTCAGCGCTATGTATCAGAAGCTGGACTACAGGGACTATGACCACTCCTTTGTCCTGAACCCCGACGGCGACTACAAGAAGTTCCAGACGAGTTTCCTCGGCGGTCTCAACTACACCCAGGTCTTGAGTTCGGCTGCGTTCATCGACTATAACAGCTCGGTGTATGTCTCGGACTTCAAACAGTATGTCTATGAAGACCCCCTGGATCCCCGATATGTCAATCCGGTACGCCTGCAGGATGCCGGAGCGAATTCATTTCTGACCGGAGGAACACAGAACTGGCATTTCCTCCACAACACGAACAGCTACACGGGGAAGATCGACCTTACGGCACAAGTCGATCCCGTGCACCAATTGAAGGGCGGGATCGAGGCCGATTTTCACAAGCTGCACTATACGGACTTCCAGATCCACGTCGATGAAACGAGCGGGTTCGTGCCGGCATTGCCAGCCTGGGGAAGCATCGACTATAACGATTATGTCACGCATCCGTACCAGCTTGCGGCGTACGTTCAGGACAAGATCGAACTTCCGTACATGGTTCTCAATGTCGGCCTCCGGTTCGACTATTTTCAACCCGACGGATCGACGCTGAATAATCCGGACAGCATCTCGGCCCTTGATGCGTACACTGCTCCGTATCCTCCGCAGTACTTTACCAAGGCGAGCGCAAAATACCAGTTGAGTCCGCGAATCGGCATCTCGTATCCAATCACCGAGAGGGGGGCGATCCACCTCTCGTACGGACATTTCTTCCAGATACCGCCGTTTGAGTATCTCTATAACAATCCGAATTTCCACATCCCGCTCTCGTCGAACTTCCCGGATCTCATCGGCAATACCATCGGCAACGCGGACCTGCAGCCACAGCGGACGACGATGTACGAAATCGGGCTGCAGCAGGAACTGACACCGACTCTCGGGTTGACGGTCACCGGGTACTACAAGGACATCAGGAATCTTCTTGGCGTGCGCCTCTATGTCAAGAACAATTTCAAAAAATTCGCGGAATATGTGAACCGCGACTACGGCGCGGTCAAGGGGTTCACGGTCTCCCTCGAACGCCGGCTCGTCGATGGATTCGGTGGAACGCTGGACTACACGTACCAGACCGCCAATGGGGACGCATCAGACCCCAACGACGATTACAACAAGGCCCAGGCGTCGCCGCCGATTCAATCGAACCTGCAGCTTGTTCCCCTTGCCTGGGACAGGCGGCACTCGCTGAACATGACACTCACGGCGGGTGATCCGGGCAATATCAGCGGCAGCCTCATCGGCCGGGCCGGATCAGGGCTCCCCTATACGCCGTCGCTGGAGAACCAGAGGACGGGCTTGGAGAACAGCGACAACATGCCTGCATTCTACGACGTCGATATGTATGTCACGAAGTTCTTCAAGGTCGGCGACTATGCGGTCTCGGTCTTCCTCAAAGTGTACAATCTCTTCGACACGGCCAATGAGAATAACGTGTTCACGGACACGGGTCGTGCGGGATACACGCTTGACCTGACGCGGGCCCAGAGCGCACCTCGCGGAGTCAACACGCTGGCGCAATACTTCAGCAGACCCGATTTCTATTCTGCGCCCCGACAGGTCATACTTGGAGCGGCGGTCTCGTTCTGACGGGAGTTGATGCGGCGTATCTGAACACTGCTGATCATTATCAGAGTGAGAAAAGAACATGCAAAGACATCTGGTCGGTATCCTGATACTCCTTCTGTCGGTCTGTGTTCTCCCGGTCCTGGCGCAGCGGGTGGTCGATAAGAACAAGGGGACCCACAACGAGACGAGAATGGGAACCATGGACGGCAATCTCGTCTCCACGGTGTACTACAACTTCGGCGAGGTTGCCGACTGGCAGAACCAGACGGTGAACGGTGTCTGGCCCAAGGGAACCAACCACACATACGTGGACGGCGTCGCGGTCATCGTCCAAGCGGCGGCGCATGATCCGTTAGGAAGAATCATTCACCCCCTCGAAACAAATTACTATGAGTACGTGCGTGGCAACAACGGAGTCAACTACGGATGGTGGCCGCTTCCGGGCTACGCGGCGCGCTATCAGTCGAGTCCCGCACAAAGCACCGAGCCGAACACGTGGCCTTCCCATTGGCCGGACCGTCCGGACGACTGGGATGGACAATGGAACGGGTTTTTCGGAAAAGGGATATTGAACGCCGACCTGGAGAGCTATTTCGTCTTTGATGACAATGAGGACCGTGAGTACATTCTGAAAAACGGATTCTATCCCGATGCCCAGGATTCGTCACGCGGCGGACTGGGGATGCAGGTCCATGCGCGAGGGTTCCAGTGGTCGCAGGTGCTCGCGGAGGACGTGATTTTCTGGTACTATGAGATCACGAACATGGGAACCACGGACTACGACAGTACGCTTTTTGCGCAGTATGTCGATTGGGGAATCGGCGGCCATGACAATTCATCAAATAATGCCGGAAGTTACAGCAAGCTGTTGAACATGTCCTATGCCTGGTCCACCGTCTCTTTCGGGAGTCCGGGGCACTGGAGTCCTGTCGGCTGGGCTGGCTACGCCTTCCTGGAAAGCCCGGGGATTGCAGATGACCACAAGGACAACGATCAGGACGGCCTGACCGACGAGCGCCGCGACAATGTGGCCGTCACGTTCATCAACAGTCCGTATCAGGACCCGTTCATCGTAGACGTTGTGAACGATACCGCCAAGTTCCGCGCGTTTTACGGCTATGGCTGGAAACCCCACTGGGATGCAGACGAGAACTGCAATTGGAGACCGTACACCGATGTGAACGGAAACGGGAAGTGGGATGAGGGCGAGCCGCTTAATGACGATGTCGGCAGCGACGGCATAGGCCCGCTCGACGAGGGCTACACCGGTCCCGATGCGGATGGAAGCCAGGGGAACGGAAGGCCGGACCAGGGTGAACCCAACTTCGGGATCCTCGACAAGGATGAATCGGATCAATTAGGCCTGACGGGATTCAAGATCTCGGCTGTCCATGATCCAAACGACCTCAACAACGACGAGGCAAACTGGAAGTTGTTTTCTGCCCTGCCTGCTCCCCCGGACCAGCAGCCGTCTCTCGTGGGCGTCAATCTTGCGAACCGTTTTTCAAGTTACATCTTTCACATGCGCGGACGAACCACCTACTCGGTGCAATCCGGCTCGCTCCAGGAAACCGGAGAGACGCAGCGATTCTCCATGGCCCTTATCTTCGGCAACGACCTCGATGACCTCACCCGCCGAAAGAAGACCGTCCAGCAGATCTACAATGCCAACTATCAGTTCGCCAAGCCGCCGGAGAAGCCGACAGTGAAGGCGGTCGCGGGGGACAAGCGAGTAACGCTCTACTGGGACGACCGTGCAGAGAAAACATTCGACGCGTTCTACCAGAAGTTCAATTTCGAAGGGTACCGCGTCTACCGGAGCACGGAGCCAAACTTCCTCGAGGACAAACTCATCACGGATGCGTACGGCAATGCAACGTTCCGGAAGCCCATTGCTCAGTTCGATCTCGTGGACGGGATCAAGGGTCTCCACCCGATCGATGTGAACGGAGCCCTGTTCTACCTCGGCGATGATTCAGGGCTTCAACATTCGTTTATCGACACGACGGTGCAGAACGGGCAGACGTACTATTATGCGGTCGTGTCCTACGACCAGGGATTCACGACGACGACCGTGACGGGACAGTTCATCGGCATCCCGCCGTCGGAATGTACAAGCATCATCAAAACGGATGTCAACGGAAACGTCAAGACCGATATCAACACTGCCGTGGTGACGCCGCGGGCGCCTGCTGCGGGATACACCAAACCTTCGATCACCACCGTGGTGGCTTCAGGTCCGGGAACCGGCAGCGTCAGCATCCAGATTCTCGATCCGGATTCGCTTGCCAACAATCATACCTACAAAATTGAGTTTGTTGATTCCACGGCGTTTCACGACAACCCTAACCCGTGGTATCGGCTGATCGATCTGACGGTGCGGGACACTCTCCTCGGTTTGTCTCAGCTTGTGGCAACAACCGAGGTGACGCATGTTCTCGAGGGATTCACGGCGAGCATTACCAACGACCAGATCGTCTCGATAAATACCGATCAGACAAAATGGGAGATAGGGAACAGCAATTATATCGCCCAGGTGGGGTTCGATTCCCGCTATGCAAACGGCTTTCTGGCGCGCCGGGTGAACTATCCGGCGGATTTCGAGATCAGCATCCTGGCAAAGGGACAGGGAGATATGTCGTTCCCCTCCAACAGCTTCGGCTCGCCGCAGCCGTCGAACATTGTCATCAAGAATTTGACGGAGAACAAGGATCACATACAGTTCATATTCTTCGACAACGACCACGATTCCACATTCAGCGCGGGTGACGCCATCTTCATCGTCTACGGCGATTCCGCGGGGAAAGCGGCAACCGCCTTCCCGACCGCACGGAAATCGTGGTCTTTGAGCCTTGCCAAGGACACGACAAAGGCCGATTCCACGCAACGTGCGCCGCAGCCGGGGGATGTCTTCCGCATCGTGACACATAAGCCCTTCAGGACGGGGGAATACGTGGGGTTCACGGCTGTCGCTCCGGGATACGATCAGGCGAAGGCGGTCAGTGATCTTAAGAATATTGCTGTCGTGCCGAATCCCTATGTCGGTGCAGCGTCCTGGGAACCGAAGAGCGCATCGGTGGGGCGGGGCGTGAGAAGAATCTACTTCGTTCACCTGCCGCGAAAGTGCACCATCCGGATTTACACGATTGCGGGCCGCCTTGTGCAGACCCTCGAGCATGATTCGTCCGTCGACGACGGTCAGGAACCGTGGAACCTTACATCGCGCGACGGCATGGATATCTCGTACGGCATATACGTGTACCACGTCGATGCTCCCGGGATAGGTACGCGTGTGGACAAGTTTGCCATCCTGAAGTGAGGCGCATCCCATGAAGAAAATCCTTTGTATACTTCTTGTCCTTCCCATGTTGGTGCCGGGCGTCAGGGCCCTGGCGGATAGCGGCGTCACAAAGACTGGGACGGTGGCGGCCACATTCCTGGAAATCCCCGTCGGCGCTGCTGCGGTCGGCATGGGAGGAGCATTCGTCAGCGTTGCCAACGATGTCACCAGTCTCTACTGGAATCCGGCGGGGGCTGCGTCCCTCCAGGGAACCGAAGCGCTGGCGGCTCACATGACCTGGATCGCGGACACGAGGTACGAGTTTGCGGGGGTCGTGATTCCGCTCGGCGAGGTCGGCGCCCTGGGATTCAGTCTCACCTCCCTGACCATGGATGACATGATGGTCAGGACTGTGGAACAACCCGATGGGACAGGGGAGTTCTTCAGTGCGGGAGACCTTGCGGCGGGCATCACGTACGCCCGGCCGCTGTCGGACCGCTTTGCTATCGGGTTTACGGCGAAGTATATTCAGGAGACTATTTGGCACGAAAGTGCTCATGCGTTCGCTCTCGACGTGGGAACAACGTTCCGCACTGATCTCTTCGGCGGACTGACCATCGGCGCCACGTTATCGAATTTTGGGACGACGATGCAGATGTCCGGAAGAGATACACGCACGTTCATCCAGGTGGACCCTACGAAAATGGGGTCGAACGACCAGATTCCGACCGCCATCGAAATGAACTCCTGGGAGCTCCCGCTGTCGTTTCAGATCGGTCTTTCCACCACTGCGATGAAGACGGACGACCTCCGTTGGACAATTGCGGCGGATGCGGTCCATCCAAACGACAACAACGAGAGTATGAATGTCGGGACGGAGTTCTCGTATCTCGACGTGCTGATGCTCCGTGGCGGCTACCATTCGTTGTTCCTGAAGGACGCCGAGGGGGGACTGTCGTTGGGTATCGGCCTTTCGACCAACACGCTCTTCGGCACAATGCTGATACGGTTTGACTATGCCTACCGCAATATGGGGAGACTCGATAACGTTCACGTTCTTTCGCTCGGCGTGCGGTTCTGACAGGGCAGCCCTCTCTCCCGGTCCGTTCTTCGCTGTCGTTTCCTTCGTCCTTTTCCTGGCTTGCGCTGTCGGGGGAAACCCTGCGCTGGGGCAGGCCAGGAAAGACATGGCCACGTTTTACAGCATCACCGACCCGAAGACCGCTTCCTCGGTCGTCGCGCATGTCGGCTCTCTTGACATCACAGCGCGCGAATTCCTCCTCAGCTACGAATTCGGTCCTGCCTTTCCCAAGCGTGAACATGACTCCAGGAAGGTGTATCTGGAGTTCATGACCTACGAGAAGCTTCTCGCGCTCGATGGCTATGCGCGCGGGCTCGACCGGTTGCCGCAGGTGCGGGAAGCATTGGCGGAAATCGGGGCGGATCTCATGACGGAAGAACTCTTCCGGGACGATGTGCTTCCCGGCGATCATGTGACCGACGCAGAGGTGGAACAGGGGGCGCAACAGGGGCTCGTCTCGCTGTCGCTCCGATGGCTCTATGCGCCTGGAAGCGGGGAGATCATCCGGCTGCAACGGCTCCTGAAATCGGGGGTCTCGTTTGATTCGTTGTATCGTACCCAGCAGCCGGATTCTGCTGCTGCAGAGCGGTCCCTGGAGACGACCCGGTTTAAGCTGCGGCAGGCCAATCCGGCCATCGCCGGAATGGTCGATACGCTGCGGGCCGGAATTCCTTCGGCACCGGTCAAGGGACCCGACGGATGGTATGTCGTGCAATTGGACAACGCAGCGAGGGAGATGGTGCCGACAGAGACGCAGATCACCACCCTGCGTTATGACGTGCGACGCGCATTGTATCAGGAAAAAGCGGACAGTCTCTCCGATGTCTATGTCAAGCGACTCATGATGGCACGAAAGCCGGTCATCATCAGGACCACATTCAACGCCCTGGCAGAGCTGCTCGGTCGCCGGCTCCTGACGCCGGCGTCGTACGACGAGTGGGGGCTTGCAAAATACAGGCAGGGAGGCGACCCGCCCAGGAGCGATACCCTGGTCACCATGCAGGGAAGAAAGCCCCTTTTTGTCGATGACTTTACCCGATGGTACCGTGCACGGGAAACGGCCATCAGGTTTGTACGGACATCGGCAAGGGCCTATTTCTCATCCTTGGAGGAATTCATCTGGCGCATGGTGCGCGACCGTATGCTCACGGAGCGGGCCGTCGGCCGCCATGAGGAGAAGAAGGAAAGTGTGACGGCGCAGAAGCGATGGTGGGAGGAGAAGATCCTCTATAACCTGACGCGAAGCGCAATCGCCGAGTCCATTGCAGTCAGTGACAGCGCACTGCAGCTCTTCTACAAGGAGAACCGGCGGCTGTATGTCACCGCACCGGGGGATACGCTGACGTACGAGAAGGCGAAGGAAGAGGTCAGGAAAGATGTGTTCGACAAAGAATTCACATCCCGGCTGCTGCACAGGATACTGGCGCTGAAACGGCGCTATCCTGTCACGACCGATACGGAGTTTCTGCGGACGCTTCCGGTGAGCTCAGAAAACGATCCTAAAGCCATCGACGTCTACACGGTCAGGCGCGGAGGAATTCTTCCACGGCCGGCGTTTCCCAGCATTGATTATGATTGGCAGGCGTGGCGATGAAGAGAATTCATGAGGCGGTGGCGAGGTCTCTGCGATCCGCATTCTTTGCAGCGACCGTCGCGGCGGGAGTTCTCTCGCTGTTCGGCTGCCGCGTGGAACACGCCGGCCCCGGAACGGCATCAGAGCAGGTGGAACTTACCTATTGGCCTGCCCCCAACCAGCAGGAAGTGGAACTCGCCGACACACTTGTGAGAAGATGGAACGCACTGCACCCGGATATTCATGTCAGCATGCAGCCGATCCCCGTCAGCCAGTCGACGGAGGAAGTCCTCCTCGCCGCCATTGCAGGGAAGACGACGCCCGATATCTGTTCGAACATGCAGCCCGCCGCCATGGCGGAATACGCCCAGGCCGGCGGAATAATCGCTCTTGACCAGTTCCCGGATTTTGATTCTGTGGCGTCCGGGAGAACGCCGCGCGAGCTGCTGGAAACCTTCAGGAGCCACGACGGCCATTGGTATCAGCTCCCGTGGAAGACAAACCCGGTGATGATGTTCTACAACCGTCGCCTGTTTGCCGAGGCCGGTGTGACCACCGTGCCGCGCACCTACAGCGAGTTCCTTGCAGCCGGTGCAAAGGTAACGCGCGACGTGGACGGCGACGGCCGGACCGATGTCTGGATGGGGGAAAGAGATATCCGCCCGATCTGGTGGCAGCGCCTCTTTGACTTCTTCCCCTTCTATATCGCCGCATCGGGAGGAAAGACCCTTTTTACCGGTGGAAAGGTGTCGTTCGATGACCGGGAAGCGGCTGAGGTGTTTGCATTTTTCCAGCAGTGCTATCAACGACGGTTCTTCCCCCGCACATTCTTTCAGGGGGGTGATCCCTTTCTGCTGGAGAAGAAAGCGACGCACTTTGCCGGACCCTGGCAGATCGCGCAGCTCCAGAAATTCGGTCCCAACATCGATTACGGGGTCGCTCCTCTCCCCGTTCCCGACGATCACCAGGGGCCTGTGTATACCTCCGGCGATTTCAAAAATATCGCGATCTTTGGGACGACACGACACCCGCGGGAAGCATGGGCTTTCGTGAAGTACCTGGTCACCGCCAGGCACGATCTGTTGCTTCTCGAGGTCAGCAACCAGATCCCGGTCCGGGGCGACCTTCTGACCAACCCGCTGTTTGCGGACTTCTTCCGGCGAAACCCCGCCATGGTCGCCTTCGCTGAACAGGCGGTCTACACGCGGGGCATGGACGCTGTGCCGGACCTGAAAGAGATCTTCGACGGGATCTCCCAGGAGTATGAACTCTGCTCGGTCTTCGGAAGAAAGAGCGGGGCAGACGCCGCCCATGACGCTGCGCACCGGGCGGAAATCATCCAGGAGTGGAACCAATGAAGAGCCCCAAGGGCCCGGCGCACCTGGCCAAGGGCGGCAGGAGCGGTCTTCTGTTTTCCCTCCCCTATGCCATCTTTTTTCTGGCGTTTGTCGCCTATCCGCTCACGTTCTCTCTCATCCTCGTGTTCCACCGGTGGAACATTGTCACGCCGATGGAGTGGATCGGGTTGAAAAACTTCGTGCGGCTTGTCCATGACCCGCTGGTCCTCAAGGCGTTTGTCAATACACTTGTCTTTCTGCTGCTCCACATCCCGCTGCAGATCGTGGTCGCCCTGTCGTTTGCGCTCCTGTTGAATACGCGCGTTCGCTTCCGCGGCTTCTTCCGGGCGCTCTTCTTCCTCCCCGTGGTCGTTTCCGGCGTTGCCGTGACGATCCTGTGGCAGCAGCTCTATTCGTACGATTACGGCGTCCTGAACACGCTTCTTAATACAATGGGAATCCCTTCGGTGCCGTGGCTTGTGGACGCCGCATGGGCGATGCCCTCCATCGCGATCATGGCGACCTGGAAGAACGCGGGGATCTATATCATCCTCTTCCTCGTGGGTCTGCAGGATATCCCGACGGAACTGTACGAAGCCGCCAGCCTCGATGGGGCCGGCGTCAAAGAGCAGTTCCTGCATATCACGCTTCCCATGCTGAACCCCACAATCCTGGTGATCGTCGTGCTCTCGACGATCGGGGGCTTCTCGCTCTTTATCGAACCGTACGTCCTCACTGGCGGCGGCCCGATGCAGAGCACACTATCGGGGATGCTCTACATCTACAACCAGGCGTTCTACTTCAACCATATGGGATATGCGGCGACGCTTGGTTTCGTGTTCGCGCTGGTCATCCTGCTCGTGGTCCTTCTCCAGCGCAAGATCATTGAAAGGGAGCCGGCATGATCCGCCGCATTCTCACATATGCCATGCTAATCCTCGGCGCGGTCCTCTTTGGCTATCCCTTCCTCTGGATGATTGCGGGTTCCCTCAAACCGGAGATGGCAATCAGCACCCTCGGCCTCGTGTCGGGCGGGATGAACTTCCACAGCTTTGAGCAGGTCTTCACGAAGATTCCGATTGCCAGAGCGTTCCTCAACAGCGTGATCGTCTCCCTGGTCGCGACGACTTCCGTCGTCGTGTTCGGCTCAATGGTCGGTTACGCGCTGGCAAAGCTGCGGTTCCCCGGGAGCAAAGTGTTGTATCTTCTCATCTTGTTCACCATGATGATACCCTTTCAGATTGTGCTCATCCCGCAGTACATCCTCATGGTCAAATTGGGCTGGACGGATTCGTACCTCGCGCTCATCGCGCCAACGATGATGAGCGCCTTCAGCATCGTCCTCTTCCGCCAGTTCTTTGCAGGCATTCCTTCAGCACTCATTGATGCCGCCCGGATGGACGGCTGTACGGAGACACGAATCCTCTTCCAGATCGTTTGGCCGTTGTCGCGCCCGGTGATCATTACGGTCGGGATTCTGACATTCATGTCGAGCTGGAATGAAGTCCTCTGGCCCCTCATGGTGGTGCGTGAGCGATCGCTGATGACGATGCCGCAAATCGTGACCCTCTTCACTATCGGTGGCGAAGCGGAATCGCAGCTTGGTGCCCTGCTGGCGGCCGCGACGCTATTGTCCCTTCCGGTCATCCTTGCGTATTCATTCTTCCAGCGGTATTTCATCGAGAGCATGGCGTCAACAGGTTTAAAGGGGTAAAACGGCGTTATGGGGAAATTGCGGTATATCTACCCGGTCAGCGATCTGCAGACCGGGTCTAGTCTGGGGAACAGTTCCCTGTTTGCGCAGCTTGATGCCCGAACGAACCTCGTCGGGCTCTGGAGTGCGGGGGACAACCAGTTCTATGCGGGGCAATGGACGATTGCAGTTGAGGTCGAGGCCGGACCTCTCCTCGAGGAGTCTTCGACGTTCGAACCCGCGTCGCAAACGACCCACCTGAAGCGGGGAGAGTGCTTTGCCGACAAACTCTTCTTCCTCCCTTTTGTCCCCATCGACGTCGGCGGGGATCGTGCAGTGTCGAGGACGGCGTTGTATCTCCTCCGGCTGTCGAATGGCGGAAGGAACTCAGCAACGTTCCGGGTGCGCGTTCGCCTGGTCTTTCCAGCCCAGCCCTCAGACCTCTTTACTAAGAAACCGCCGGCCGAGCAAGCCGCGAAGCTGGTGACGATCCGTGATACGGGAGACGGGGTCGAAATCACCACCGTCGGACGCCCCGGGGAAGTGCGGATCCTTCAGGGGAGCTCTTCCGCGGCCGTTTCAACTTCCGACAGCCGCTCCCTGGAACAGGAATACAGGGTTACCGTGCCCGCACACGCGAGTGAAGATCTGCAAATGGCCCTTGCTCTGAGCGGCCCTGCCTCCCCCGGTCAGGAGCATCAAGCGGCAGACAGAGCCCGGGAATCCCTTCGGCTCGTTCACCATGGCAGGACGGTCCTTCAACAGACCGAGGAGGAGTACAGACGGCTCCTGGCACGCACGCACATTTTTACACCGGAAGGGATCATCAACCGGGGGTTGCAATGGGCCAAGGTGAACACGGTGCGGGTCCAACATGTGTACAAGATCGGGAACGGCTTCACGAATGACCCTCCCCAGGACGTTATCGTCATCCGGGATCTCGCATGGTACATCATGGGGTCTGATTACCTGACGCCGGGGTTTTCCCGCTCTCTTTTGGAACTTACGGCGCGCTACGGATTCCACGAGGAAGGCAAAGTGACGGAGTATCTCCATGGAAACGAGCCTTTGCCGGAGCGCCACGACTATCACCTGAACATTAATGATAACACCCCGCTGTATATATGCGGGCTGACCCACTACGCGGCCGTGACGGGGGATACGGAGTTCCTCTCTGCATCGTATCCGTTGATGCGAAAGGCCGGCGAGTGGATCATCTCCCAGATTGTTGACGGACTCGTGCGCTGCGGAGCGGAGGGAACAAATGTCTGGGGGATCTGCGGCTGGCGGAACGTTGTCGATGGCTACACGCTTAACGGGGCGGTGACGGAAGTGAACGCCGAATGTGTTCTCGCGCTTTCCCGCCTCGCATCCGTGGCGAAAAGAATGCACAACGCCGCCGACGAGGATCGCTACAAGGAGGCCGCTGCGCATCTCAAAGAACAGATCAACACGCAGCTTGTCTCGGAGCGTACGGGACTCTATCTCCTCAATATCGACAAAGCAGGTGTTCGGCACCATGATGTCACGGGAGACCTCATTTTTCCGGTTCTCCTTGGCGTTGCGACGGAAGAGATGCGGCGGAAAATACTCGACCGGCTGACAACCGAGGAGTTCTGGACGCCGTACGGCACGCGGACCGTCAGTCCCCGCGAACCGGCGTATGATCCCGATTTCGGCTATCAACTGCTTGGCGGTGTGTGGCCTAATTTGACGGCGTGGACCGCCTTCTGTTCCAGGAAGGACGATCCCGATCGCCTCATCGAAGGAATGGTAAATGCCTACCGGCTGAGCGAGACCTCGCGCCCGGTTGAATTCGGAAATGTTGTGCCGGGAGAATTTCCTGAACGCCTACACGGCGAGACGTTCACCAGTAAGGGGATGACGATGAGCCCCTGGATGCCGCCGACGTATCTCTGGCTGGGTGTCGAGGGACTTCTCGGCGTGCGGCCGACGCTTGACGATGTCGAACTGACGCCGGTGATACCCTCCCGCTGGCTCTGGATCGCCGTGAAGAATCTCCTGTGCAAGGGGGGGACTGTGACGGCATTTCTCTACGAGGGAATGCTGTACGCGTCGCGTCCCGTGAAGAGCGGTTTTCCGGTTTCCGTCTGTACCGTTGTGGAGACCAGCACCGACAACGAAGCATTCTTCCTCATCGGCATGGCGGCCGGGAAGGATCTTCTTCTGTTTGTGGCGGCCGATGAAGAAACGGAAGGATTTGTGACGATCGGAACTGCGCCCGCAGTGGTCACGAAGAAAGTCCATTTGCTCCCCGGAGAGGCGGCCTTCTTCAGAATGACACACGGGGAGGAGAACACGTAATGAGGCGTCCTATGCGCATGGCGATGACGGCATTCCTTGCTCTGGCATGGGCAACTCCCATGTCACTGATGCTGGGGAAGGACCCGGGGAACGATCCGCTGGCCTCTTCGTTCAACGGCAAGCGTGGGCAGGTGGAAGTCGGCGGACCATTCGCCGGGGCCGAGTTTCACGCGAGCCGCCCCCTCCCGTCGCGGATCAGTTTCTTCGCTCCCGCAGCCAACAGCATCGATCTGAGCACCGATTACTGGGCCCGGGGGGATTCCCGGCCCATGAGCCTCGGCCTGCGGCTGAACGGCGGGTCTCCCGTCCGGATAGGGATGGAAGGATGGGGGTACGTGCTGAGTCCGCATACCGTCAGATTCGAGGGAACAGTGGATGGACTTTCCTGCTCACTTGTCTATGAATTCTGTCGTGAGTCTCCTGCGATGGTATTCCGGCTCGTCCTCTCAAACCGGACGCCTGCTCCCGTGAGCGTTGAAGCCTACACGCACCTTCGGCTTCTCCTCCGCACGTGCCAGACATACGCCCGCTGCGACTCCGCCGCGACGACATGTGATCCGCGTCGGGGCGTCATTGTCGCGCGGTTTCCCCAACATGAAACACGCGACGCCTCCTGTTTCGTCATGAACCGTGGGCTCCAACCCTCTTCCTGGACGGCGGACGCTGCAGATCTTGCCATCGCCGATGACGGAAGCTCTTCGTGGTTCACCTCCCCCACAGCGTTGCCGGGGCATCGTCGCACTTCACCGGGAAGCGGAAGGGGTGTCGCTGCCTTTGTGTACACGTTCTCCATCGCGCCGGGTGATTCGTCGGAAATTGTTCAAGTCATCGGCAGCGCGGGTACCGCCGGTATCGAAAAAGTGATCCGGCGGCTCTCCCGTGGGTGGAGGGAGGATGTCGCAGGGTATGATCGCTTCGTACGAAGCAAGGCGCTTCAGGAAACGGAATTCCGGACAGGGGATCCCTCGATTGACCGTACCGCAGCGTGGGCGAAAGGGATCCTTGCAACAAATGCGCACTGGATCGATGGCTCGGTTCTGCCGATGCCGTGTCCCGCGGAATACAACTTCTTCTTCACACACGATGTTCTCCTGACGGATCTGGCAGCCGTCAATTGGGACCTTCCGCGGGTTCGAAGGGATCTTCGGACGATCGCATCCCATGCAAAAGACGGGATCATCCCTCACGCCTATTACTGGCGGGATAGTGCATTCACGACGGAATACTGTACTCCGGAGAATTGGAATAACCTGTGGTTCGTGATCGCTTCAAGCCGATATCTCTGCCGGTCGCTCGACAGGGAGACTGCGCGATTGGTGTATCCTCTGGCATCCAGGAGCATTGCAGAAGCGCTCCGGCAGTTGGGACCGGACCATTTGATGTACAGCGGCCGTCCCGATTGGTGGGATATCGGGCACGTGGAAGGTTCGCGCGCATACCTCAGCATCCTGACAATCCGTGCCTTGCGCGAATTTGTTGCGATGAGCGTCCGATGCGGGCACGCGTCGGAGAAACTTGCGCAGGAGGAAGCAATCGCCGATTCGATGCAAGCGGCGCTGAACGATAAGGCCTGGGACCCCGCGCGGCGCTACTTCGTCGATACGAACGGCGGTGTCCCCGACCGTCACACCTATGTGGGACCTCTGCTTGCCGCGGTGTTCGGAGTGGTCGACGATGAGCGCTCGGAGGAGGTGACGGAGACGGCCTGGCGTGAACTGGGAGATGAAGCCATCGGTGTCCGGACCGCTGCCCCCCCCGATTTCCACACTCCCGAGGCGATTGCGGAGTATCAATTTCAGGGAACGGAGGCGGGCCTGCCGTATTCGTATATCAACGGAGGCGTGTGGCCGCACTGCAATGCATGGTATGCCATGGCGCTGGTGCGCTGCGGGAAAACCGATGAGGCCTTTGCATTCGTGAAGAGGACAATGACGCTGGATGGTATTGCGGAAAGCCCCGGAGGCATACCGGCAATGTACGAATACCGTTTCGCGGATTCGACGTCACCCCGGCACGGAGAGATCGACAAGCCGTCATTCCTCTGGGCGGGCGGATTCACGCTCGCTGCTCTCTATCACGTTTTTGGGCTTGAGGAAGGGGAATGGAACGTCACCTTGACGGGATCCCTCCCGTCGTCACATGGGTCTGCAACCTACACGCTGGCCTTTGGCGCGAAGAAACAGGTCAATGCGCTGAGGTGCCCGCATGGTTCCGTTCTCATGGTGGACGGAAAGGAGGTTCCGTCCAGCGTGCTTCCGGAAACCGCGCGTCATGCGCAAATGATCGTCCTTGCGGATGCAAGCCCGTCACGGCCCCGGCTTCTCGGTGTCAATGCCGTGCTCCGTTCCGTACGACGATCGCACGCCGGCCGCGGTCTTGCGATGGTTCTCTCCTCCTTTCAGGGTCACGAAGTCAGCGTGCGCATCGCCGGTGGTTCTTCCTCCGTGAGCGCAACCGTCAACGGCCTCGCGGCGCAGCCGACGGTGAAGAAGGAGCGGGGATCGCCGACAACGCTGATTCGGTTCCGCGGTACTGATCACGACGATATGGTGAACGTCGTTTTTCGATGAGTTCGGCGGTGAAAGGAATTTCAATCTCGTTGGCAAGGATGATGCCATGAAGGCAGCGCAATATCAGGGTTCACAAAGAGTCCGGGTCATTGAGAAATCGCTGCGATCCCTCGGCGACGGGGAGATACTCCTGAACGTGGACGTGTGCGGGATTTGCGGAACGGATGTTCACATCGTCGAAGGAACGTCCCGCTCCTCTCCGCCGGTCATTCTCGGCCACGAATATGCGGGCGTGGTTGCCGACGCAGGTCACGGAACATCATTCGCCGTGGGAGATCGGGTCGGCGTGGATCCCAACATCGCCTGCGGCGTCTGCTTCTACTGCAGACGCGGACTCGTCCATCTCTGCACGGCATTGAAAGCACTCGGCGTGGACATCGACGGGGGCATGGCCGAATCCTCCATCGTTCCCGTGTCCCAGCTCTATCGGCTTCCCGCCGGGTTCCCGCCGGAACAAAGTGCGTTCATCGAACCCGTCTCGTGCGCCATCCATGGCATCGATCTGGCCCGGATACGAACAGGCGACACCGTGGCCATCCTTGGCGGAGGGACGATCGGTCTGTTGATGCTTCAGCTTGCGCGTGCTTCCGGCGCGGCACGGATCATCGTGAGCGAGCCGCTGCCAAGAAAGAGGCTGCTCGCTCGCACATTGGGAGCCGACCTGGCGCTCGATCCGGGGACGGACGATGTGGCTGCAGCGGTCAGAGACACCACCGAAGTCGGTGCAGACGTTGTGATCGAATGCGTCGGCACTCCCCGGACGGCGGAGCTTGCCCTTGGGCTTGCCCGGCGCGGGGGGACAGTGGAATTCTTCGGCGTCTGTCCCATGGGAATGACGATCCCCATGGAACCGAACGCCGTCTACGCCAGGGAGTTGACCATCGTCGGTTCCTATGTGAACCCGCACACATACGGACGTGCGATCAGTGTTCTTGAAGCGGGGCTGGTACAGGTGGATTCGTTCCAGATCAAATCCTTTCCTCTCGACAGTGTTGAGGAAGCTCTCGCGTGCCAGCGGGAAGGACGGGCAACAAAGAGCATCGTGAGGCCGCAGTGATGACAATTCTTCTCGCCCTGGTTTCCGCGCTCCTTCTGTGTGCCCCGGAAGCCGCCCGGACTCCGGCATCGGTCGTCAACTTTGGGCATCTGAACCACCTGACGGAGCGAATCGCCTTCGGCGGCGACAGCGTTGCCATTGTCCATATCTATGCCAATTACCCGGGCTACGAGTGGATCAGCGCAAACGAGTCGGGCCCCGAAGGAATCGCATGCGTGGATGATGCCGCCCGGGCTGCCGTTGTGTACCTTCGGC
>Ga0182017_10001346_pt1 | contig 18944 bp, 14 predicted proteins | sample 712E3DmetaG_FD_120492 | JGI IMG/M metagenome (GOLD analysis project Ga0182017, IMG submission 120492) | Permafrost microbial communities from Stordalen Mire, Sweden - 712E3D metaG | ecosystem: Environmental > Terrestrial > Soil > Wetlands > Permafrost | place: Sweden: Stordalen | collected... | reverse complement strand
TCGCGATCGTCGACGTGCAGCCAGAATCCAATAGGGGAGACCTTGCTAACCTCGACGGTCGAAATGGTCTTCCCACGCAGCGCGGATTTCATCTTCGTTCTCCTTGATCAGCCGAAACGCCGTCGAGATTTGACGGTGACCGAGACCGCAATTCTGCGCGAGCTGCACGTCTGATTCCAGCCAGAACTTTGCCTGCCCGTTGGAATGTTGCACGTGCACATGCGCCCTCGGCTCCTCGCGCGAGAAGAAGTAGAACCGGTATCCGCCGATCCGAAGAATCGTGGGGCTCACGCGGAGTCATCGGGAACCGTTTGGACAAGTTGCTAGGGAGTCAAGCTTGACGGGGAATCGCAACCGGCCGCCGCGCCATCACGGTGATTGGCGGCGGTGATTCAGCCGCAGCGGTCGAGAAGATGGGTCTGGCTGAAAAGATGACCCACGTATCGACGGGCGACGGCTACAGCCTGGAGTACCTGGAAGGCAAGACCATTCCGCCGATTGAGGTTCTCGACCAGAAGTAGTCGGCCGACCAAGTAGTCAGTCCGATCATGGGCGCCGGTTCTCCGGCGCCTGTCGGTCGAATTGCGCGAGGCTGACGAGTAACCAAAATCGCAGCGGAAGTCTCGCGCTTCGCGGCCGGGGTTCCCGATCAACGCCCACAATTCCGCGGCCTAGCGGCCTGGCCTCTGCGAGTTCCGCGGCGCGCGTCGCGGACGAAATTCGCGATATACTCTCCTGCGTGGAAGGCACAGACTTCGACGAACGCGTTTTCTTTCAGGGCATCGCCCAAAGCGGTGCCCGTGCCTTGCTTATCGGCCGGCGCGCGTTGGTTGCACTGGGTCTTCCCTTGCTGACCGCGGACTACGATTTCTGGGTCCATCCTGACGATGTGGCCCGGTTCAACGCGGCGGTGGAGCGGGTGGGGCTGGTCGCCAATCACACGCCGGAAGAAGTACGCCAGCGGGGCCGCTATGTGCTCGAAAACGATGAGCATGTGGACGTGCTCGCCACGCGAGCTGTCTCGACAGTGGACGGTGTCGTGGTTGCCTTCGATGATCTCTGGAACCGGCGCCAGACGTTACACCTCGATCCCAATACGCCCGTCACCATTCCAATCATCGCAGACCTGATTTTGACCAAACGATTTGCGGCACGGCCGAAAGACATCGAAGACATCCGCTTGCTGCAGACCTTGCTCACCACCGGGGGCAAGCCATGAGCGAAGGCGTCGCGCCCGCCTCGCCTGAGACGCGCGCCAGGATCAAAGCCCTGGCCGAGCAGCCGCTCCCGCTCGACGAATGGCGGCGACGGCTGGCGGTTCCGCTCTCGCCGGATGAGATCGAGCACACCCAGGCCCTGGTGCGGTGGTTCTGTCGCCGCTACCCCACAGTGGGCGAGCGGTTCGCTTACGTGCGGCGCGCATACAGACGCTGGACACGCTCAGCGAAGTAGTTCGATCAGATCTGCGTCTTCAGCTTGCGCCGATCTGCACGTCTTTCGATGGCCAATTCGATGAGGCGCGCGATCAGCTCTTTTTGCGACACGCCCGAGGCCTCCCACATTTTCGGGTACATGCTGATGGCGGTGAAGCCTGGGATGGTATTGACCTCATTCACGTAGAGCGTTCCCGACTGCCGGTCGAGGAAGAAATCCACGCGCGCCATTCCGGCCAGTTCCAGACAGCGGAAAGTGTCCTTGGCCAAGCTGCGCACACGCTCGGTCAGCTCGGACGGGATGTCGGCAGGAATCTTGGCGTCGGCACCGTCCGCGTCCACGTACTTGGCGTCGTAGGAATAGAAGCCGTCCTTGTGATGAACGATGATCTCCGCCGGCATGGAGGCTTGCGGCTCGTCGTTGCCCAGCACCGCGCATTCGATCTCGCGGGCATTGACCGCTGCCTCGACCAGCACCTTGCTGTCGAACGCCAGCGCGGCCCGCAGCGCCGGTTCCAGCTCGGCGGCTGACTTGACTTTGCTGACACCGACCGAGGAACCGGCATTGGCCGGTTTCACGAACACCGGGAAGCCTAGTTCCGAAGCCAGCGCTAGCGTGCGTGAGCGATCGCGTTCGAACGCACGCGTCGTGACCAGCCGCCACGGCACCACCGAGATTCCGGCCTGCACCAGCAATCGCTTGGCCACGTCTTTGTCCATGCCGATAGCCGAGCCCAGCGTGCCCGGCCCGACGTAGGCGATGTCCGCCAACTCCAGCAAGCCCTGTACTGTGCCGTCCTCGCCGTAGGTTCCGTGCAAAACCGGGAACACCACATCATCGTGGCGAAGCAGGGTGCGCGCCGTGGTCATGGCCCCGCCGCTGTCAGGGTAGACCGGCACTTCCAGCGCGCCTCCCACTGCTTTCAGGCTAAGCGTGCGCGGATCACCCGTGGCGCCCAGCAAGGTCTGCTCGGCCTCTGGCCGCCAGCGGCCCTGCTTGTCGATGCCGATCAACACCGGTTCGAAGCGGTCGCGGTCGAGCGCGACGAAGACGTTGCGGGCCGACAGCAGCGACACTTCGTGCTCTGCCGATCGGCCGCCAAAGAGAATGATGACGCGGGTCTTGTTCACGGCCTGACCCTACTACCCACGGACGCTGGCTTCCAGTTTGTGGCCCGGTGATCCTTCATCGCGTCGGGGTCGTCGCCGCGTCTGGCGCAGCGCTCGCCTGCTCCTCGCGGATTCGCAACAGAGCCAGCTCGGGCCGCACCGCAACCGCCAGGGACAAGAAGCGGTCGCCTTCCCGGAACATGAGTTTGGCATCCACCATCTCGCCCAGCTGGTCCGCCACCGCTTGCTGCGACAGCGCGCCGTCGAATCGACTGGCAATCTCCTGCTCGGATCGGATGTTCATGCAGAAGAGGTAGATGTCACGCCAGCTCTTGTCCAGGGTGAAGACCTGGAAGTCGTTGCGCCGGTCGACAATCTCGATGAACTCGCCACCGTCGTAATAGGCCAGGGCCTTACTTCCGACCCCCGCCAGGCGCGCCCGCTCGAGAACGTGAGCCTGCCTCCGCCAGCGCTTGACCGCCGTCAGAACCGGGTCCCAAGAGATCGGCTCGGCCAGAAGTTCGTGTCCACGCCAGGGCAGTTCCAGGCGAGAGACAACCTCAGGAGGAAGAGCCGCGAGGTAGCCCCGGTGCGCCGCCGTCCGGGAAACCCCGAACATCTCGGGCCGCGCGCCGACGCTGCTGCACGGGTTGAGGGTAAACACCGCGATGGAGGGCGGTTCATAGGCACAAGCGTAGCTGTCGATGACACGCACGGTTTCGTCGACCTCGTCGGCCGTGGCCCCGGGAAAGTCGATGAGCAAATTCGCGCCGTTGCGGATCTCGAACTCGCAACAGGCCCGCATGGCGCACAGGTTCTGGATGGTCGTGGTCCCCTTGTTCATTCTGCGCAAATAGGTGGTGCACAGCCCTTCCACGCCGACCTGGACAGCGGCACAGCCGGCCTGGAACAACTCCGCGATCTCGGTGGCGGTGATGGACGCGCGTAGTTCCACGCTGAAGGAGAAGCGGCGACCGCTCTGGCGCAAGGCCTGACAAAGCTCTCTGACTCCGCTTTGGCGAAGAACGTTGTCGCGAAAGAAGAAGCGCATGTTGCGGTAGCGGTCAGCCAGTTTTCCCATCTCGCTCACGATGCGCGAGGGGCTCTTGTCCCGCCGAGCGCTCTGCAAGTTGAAGCCGCAGAAGTAGCAGGCGTGCAGCGGGTTGCCGGTGCGCGGTGCCCGATTCCACCAGCATCCCCGCGAGCCTTCGATCGGGATCACCCAGTAGATGCTCGCGGCCTCGGCGCGTTCGCTGTAGTCGTCGTAGTCGGGGACGGGCAAAGCGTCAAGATCCTCGGGGTCGCTCAAGGCGACGACCGGCGTTGCAAGCGCGGGCGAGGAAGCGCCGCGGGTGAGAATTCCGCTCGCACTTCCCGGCACGGGGCCATCCCCGAGCCAGGCCCGCACCAGCGCCAGCAGCCTCTCTTCGCCTTCCCCGCGCACCACAACGTCGACGAACGGGTAGACGTCGAGCAAACTCGCGCCCGCCACATGGGCAGACGAGCCTCCCAGCACGATGCGGGTCTGCGGTTTGATCTCCTTGATCCGCCGGGCCAGGCACAGACTGGAAAAAAGCTGCGTGACCGTGGTCGAGCAACCCACGACGTCAGCCTCGGCCGTCACCTGCTGGGCGGTGGCTTCCAGGTGGTCGAGCGTGGCCTGGAACACCCGGTCCCAGGGTATCTTGCCGGCACCGGTGCTGCGCAGGCCAGCCCGGGCGTTGACTTCCGACGCAGCCGCCAGGATGTCTTCCATCACGCGCACGGTGTCCTGCCGGCGCTCTGGGTACAAGATTGCGGCGTAGACCAAGTCACCCACCAGACGCTCTGCCGAGATGGCTTCGTAGGGACCGGGAATGCGCCGCCAGAGGTCGACAAAAACGTTTCGGCAGCGAACCTTGACCCGCGGCTCATTGCCTTGCAGGTATGCCGACAGCACGCCCAGTGCCGCCGACGGAGCGTCGAACATCGCCCACGGCATGGCGACCAATTCAAGATTCATGGTCGAAGCAGCCGTTACCATGTGATCAGTCACACAGCTCCCCGCTTGCAACTACTTCACGCCCTTCCGCGCATCAGCCGTTTGACTGGGCCCGAAAGCGCAAACAGCGCCACGCCGGCGATGAGCGTGACTACCACGAACATGAGAAAGAAGTCCGCCTGGCCGCCCATAATGTGAAACACCTCACCGCGCTCGAACTTTTCGACCAGTCCCGCCAAGATGCCCGAGCAGCGATCCGACACGAAGAAGGCGAAGAACCAGATGCCCATCATGAGCGAGGCGAAGCGCGCCGGCGCCAGCTTGGTCACCATGGACAGGCCGACCGGCGACAGGCACAGCTCGCCGCAGGTCTGCAACACGTAGGTCGCGATCAACCACAGCGGGCTCACGCGCGCACCAGCGTCGGACAGGCGTCCGGCCACCACCATGATGGCAAAGCTGGCGCTCATCAAGAACAAGCCGGTGGCGAACTTGACCGGCGTGCTCGGCTCGCGGCCGCGCGCTGCCAGCCGGCCCCACATCCAGGCAAACACCGGCGCCAGCACGACGATGGCAATGGGATTCACCGACTGGAAATAGGGAGCGAGAAAGTCAATGCCCAGAAAGTGCAGCTCGGTCCGTTCCTTGGCAAAGAAGTTCATGGACGAGCCCGCCTGCTCGAAGGCGACCCAGAAGAAGATGTTGAAGAAGGCCAGGATGGCGATGGCGGCAATACCGTGCCAGTCCTCGGACGAAAGCGGCTGATGCACGTGACCTGCCCGCTCAGCGACCCGTCCTGCAGGCACTTCGCCGATGCCAGGCAAGTAGCGTTTTTTGAGGAGGAGGTAGGTGACAAGACCTGCCACCATTCCCACCCCGGCCGCACCGAAGCCCCAATGCCAGCCGAAGCGTTTGCTCTCGGCCAGATAGCCGCAAATGATGGGCCCCACGGCCGCTCCGGTGTTGATCCCCATGTAGAAGATGGTGAAGGCCGGGTCGCGACGCCGGTCGCCCGGTTGGTAGAGCTGACCTACCATGGTCGAGATGTTGGACTTGAAGAACCCCGTTCCCAGAATGATAAGCGCCAGTCCCAGGAAAAACGTGGGCCGACTGGGCACCGCCAGGCAGAAGTGGCCTGAGGCGATCACGATGCTGCCGATGATGATGGCACGGTGGGTGCCGAGGAACCGGTCAGCCAGATAGCCGCCCAAGAGCGGGGTCAGGTACACCAGGCCGATGTACCAGCCGTAGAGATTGGAGGCCTCCTGCTTGGACCAACCGAACCCGCCCGCGGTGCTGACCAGAAACAACACCAGAAACGCCCGCATCCCGTAGTAGGAGAAGCGCTCCCACATCTCGACGCCGAAAAGCAGGAAGAGTCCGGGCGGTTGCTTGGAAACTCTTGTCTCCTGCACGCTACACACCCAGAACCAGAATTATGCGCACGTCCTTGGTGCCCAACCCGTTACCCACGTCCAGGCCCACCAGTGGCATGGCCACGGTCCGCAAATAGAAGCGCACGCCTGCGCCAGCCGAGCTGTGCACATCCTCTTGCAGCACGAACCCCTGATGGAGATAGGCGGGCGGCAGAAACTGGCGACCGTCGCTTCTGGACTGGTAGGCGTCGGTGGTGGGGGAGATCGACGGCAGCTTGCGAAACCAGATGGCTGCGGCATCGTCGAAGAGCAAGCCGCGAACGTCAAGCCCCCACAGCGTGAAGAGGGGGAAATGGTACTCGACCTGGGTGCGCAGGTGCGTGTCGCCCTGAAACTGCCGGTAGAGATAGCCGCGCAGGTTGGTGCCGCCGGCCGAATTCTCCACCCACAGGGGCAGATTGTCCCCCGCGGTGCCGCCCGCGCGCACGATGAGGTTGTGGCGGCGAAAGAAGCGAATCCCATGTTCGTAGGAGGTGCTGGCTTTCCAGTAGTTCAGCTTGTCCTGGCTGCCCCAGCGGCTGCCCCCAACCTCCAACGAGAAGCCCAGGGCATTGCCGTACATGACGGCGTGCTGGCGGGCGCGAAAATCGAAGGTTACGTTGGCCGTGGCAGCGCCCCGTCGTGCGCTGATCGCGCCGGCCGGCAGATCGAGAACCTTCGCGTAGCTGTTGTCTGAATTGCCGGCTGACCAGAGGACGTCGTTCTGGTCGAAGATCCACCCGACCGAGGTGCGCACCTTGCGAAACCAGGCCACGCCCACGTTGATGTCGCCGCCGTAGGAGCGCAGCTTGGTGTTGCGCATGGGCGACAACGGCAGGCCTGACAGGTTGCCGTACTCGTTGCTGTATTCGGGAATGATCTGCAGTTGGTACTTCCCCTTGACGGTGAAGAAGATCCACGAGCCCCACACCGCCGGATCCTCGTAAGCCGCCAGGGCGCCGGAATCCACGTTGGAGATGCGCCCCCCGATAACCCCGCGCTTGCCTGCGCCGAAGAGGTTTCCGTGGGCGACGATCGCCCCGCCCGAAATGTTGCCCGGCGAATAGGAAAAGGTCGGCAAGGGCACCCAGGGAAACTTTTCCTTGACCACGATGTTGACGCGCACGCCGTCTTGATACGGCTCCCAGTAGACATTCACGTCGGCAAACAAGCCGGAGGTGTGCAAACGCTCGCGCACGATGTCCAGCGTGTCCGGCTGCATGTGTTGGCCGATAGAAACGCCGGCGATGGAGCGAACGGTTTCCTCGTCGGTGCGAACCGCATTGTGAACGCGAATGTCGGTGATGGCCTCGTCCATCGCCCACGCCTGCGCGGCGGTCAAGCTGACCGCGAGGGCGGCTAGGCAAACCAGGGCACGCATGGAACCACGCATGTTAACATCGTCCGAGTCGTTCCTCGCCTTTGTCAGGCGAAATCTCGCGCCCGATCCCGGAGATTGCGTCAACCTGCGCGGTGTGACTTTTCACCACGTCCAGACGCGTTCCACCGCCTCGATCACGACCACGTCCGGCTTCTCAGCGTTCAGCAGCTCTTGGGTGATGGCGATCTCGCGTGCATTGTAGGTTCCCCTGATCATCGTCACGCCCCGAAACTCGAATTCGAGAAACGGCCTCATCGGAATGAAGAAGGAATCGTGGAGGACCAGCACCTTGGCCCGCCGACCGCCCGAAGGTTGTTTGGGCAGAATGGGAGCCAGCGCGGGCTCGCGCGGGTACCAGGGCAGGCCCACCATTCCGATCAAGTCCCCGTTGGCGGGGGGCAAATTCTGCCACCTGACCTCGCGGCTGGGCAGGGGCACCCGGGTTGGGTCTTGCTGTTGCAAAGCCTGCATGAAGGCGCGGTAGCCGACGAAAATTCCCCTTTCGTTCCAATGGGTATCGGTGTGGAAGTAGACCGGCCCCTCGGCCTTTGCTTGCATGAGGGGTGCCCGCAGATCGACGTAGCGCGAACCCAGCGCGGCTCGCACGGCACCGGACATCTGCTCTAGTCTGGAAGGGACGCCCGGCACGGGACGTCGGCTTTTCGGCAGGTATTCGGGATAGACGCTCTGCTTGTCAGGACAGGTGACGACCACAAACTTTATGTGATTGTCCTCCAACAACTTGGACAAGCGGGCCAGGTTTGCCGTGATCCCTGCCAGCTCTCGCGGTGTGTACGGCTGCTTTCCCAGAAAGGCATCGAATCCCCTGCCATCCCCCGCCGCAGCGCCGTCGAAATAGAGCCAGCGGTACCGGCCATCCGACTCGCCCACCACCGCAGCCGGATTGGCCGAGATCCCGAACAGATAGAACAGGGCCAGCCGGTAGCTGCCCAGCAGCAGCTTGCGCAAACCAAAGTTGTCCGTGTAGTACTTCTCCCAGTCCTGCGCGTAGGCGGCCACCTTGGCCGGGTCGCTGAATCGGTACTGTTTGAGTTCGGGCAGCGTGGCCAGCGGTCGTTTCTCGAACAGCCCAGTTGCCGGCTCAAATCGGCAGAGGTTGGCCAGGGTTGGGGCGAGCAAGACGCCGAGGAAGGCGCCGACCAAGATTCTGTTGCTGAGGAAGCGCATGCAGGAGGGCTAAAAGCGGTAGTAGATGAAGGGATTGAAGGAGCTACTGGCCAATTTCATGGCGCTCCCGAGCAGCAAGAAAATCACCGCGAGTACGCCAGCCGGCGATGCCACCCAGGTTCCCTGAGACTCGCGAAAGAGAAAGCGTGAGAGGAAGAGGCCGCGCAGCCGTGTTGCCGCCACCACGCCCACGACCAGAGCAATCCAACCCTCTCCATTGATGACATTTTCCAGGGCACTCCAGTGGAAGGCCGTCCAATCCTTCAGGCCGGAGAGTGCGCGAAAGTATGACGCCGCGCCCGCGAATGAATCGGCGCGAAAGAGAATCCACCCCGCCATGACCAGCAGCATGGCGTAGAGGTTCTGCACCGGCTTGGGCAACCGCTGCAGGCCCTTGAGCAGAAAGGCTCGCTCGATGATTTGCATGGTCCCGTGCAGGACGCCCCAGGTGACGAAGGTCCAACTGGCCCCGTGCCAGAATCCACACAGAAGAAAAACGATGAAGATCGCCCCATACGAACGCCAGGGCGGCACCCAGAACTGATTTCCGGTCAAGGGGACGTAGAGGTAATCCCGGAACCAGGAAGTCAGGGAGATGTGCCACCTCTTCCAGAAATCCGTGATGCTGGTCGCACTGTAAGGTAGGTTGAAGTTCTCTCGGAAATGGAAGCCGAACATCCGGCCCAGACCGATCGCCATATCGGAATACCCTGAGAAGTCGAAGTAGATCTGCAGGGTGTAGCAGACCACGCCCAGCGTGGCGTGCATGGACGTGAGATGGTTCTGCGGAAGCTTGAAACACTGGTCCGCCACGCCACCCACCACGTTGGCGATGAGGACCTTCTTGGCCAAGCCGAGCACGAAGCGGTACACGCCGTAGGCGAAGTCGTCCAGGTTGTGCTTGCGCTCGGCCAGTTCATGGGCCACGTGGCCGTAGCGGATAATGGGACCCGCCACCAACTGGGGAAAGAGTGAGATGTAGAGCGCGAGGCGAAGCGGACTCTTCTGTACCTGCACGTGCCCGCGGGCCACGTCGAGAATGTAGGAAAGGGCGTGGAAGGTGAAGAATGAGATTCCCAGGGGAAGCGCAATGGTGGGAATCGTCGTCTTGTATCCGACCGCCTTGAGGAGCACAGCCGCATTGGTCAAGAGAAAGCACCAGTACTTGTAGTAGACCAGAAGTGCGAGATTGGTGGCCACGGCCGCCGCCACCCAAAGCTTGCGCGAAAGACTGGCCTGGGCTGACCTGGCCACCAGCAGACCGAAGGCGTAGTTCATGCCGATGGAAGCCAGAAGCAGCGGCAAATAGCGCAACTCACCCCAGGAGTAGAACCACAGGCTGGCAATAAGCAGCCAGATGTTCTTGGCGCGAATGCCAGGGATCACATAGTAGACCGCGAGGGCGATGGGGAAGAAGACGAAGAGAAAGAAGACCGAACTGAAGACCATGGAGCTTCCCAGACTACGCGAGCTTGCTGTCGACCAAGGCCGCCAGATCTCCGACGGTCTTGATCGACCTCAGTTCTTTGGTGGCGAACTTGATGTGGAAGCGCACTTCAATGGCGGCGATGAGGTTGACGTGCGCCATGGAGTCCCAACCGTCGATGTCATTGGGGGTCATGTCGGGGCGCAGGTTCAGATTGGGATTGGCAAACACCATGCGAAAAACCTGGGTCAACGCTTCCTGACACTTCATGGCTGATCCTCGATGGTTGAAATGTCACCTGGGTCTTCTCCCAGACAACGGGCGCGCAAGACTCGGCGGAGAATCTTCCCGCTCTTGTTCTTGGGAATCTTGTCGATGAACACGACGTCTCTTGGGGCTGCCACGGCGGAAAGCCGATTCCCGACGTGGAGGCGAATCTTCATCTGCAGCTCTTCGTCCGCGGACACGCCTGGGCGAAGCGCCACGAAGACCACGATCTTCTCAAAGAGAATTGGATCGGGAACCCCGACCGCCGCCGACTCGGTGACTTCGGCGAGCTCCAGGACAGCGCTCTCGACCTCAAAGGGGCTGACCAGGTGGCCGGAGGTGTTGATGACATCGTCGTTGCGTGCAGAGAACCAGAAGTACCCATCGTCGTCCTGATGGGCCAGATCGCCGGAATCGTAGTACTGGGCAGAGAATCTTGCGCGGTACACATCGCTGCGGTTGAGGTAGTCGCGAAACATGGAAGTCCAAGGATGGTGCAAACACAGGTGACCGACTGTTTGCGGCGGGCAGGGCTTGGCCTGGTCGTCGAGAATGGCCGCTGAGATGGTGGACACGGGTTTTCCCATGGAGCCCGGCCGAACCGACAACCCCGGCCGGTTGGCTATCATGATTCCTCCGGTCTCGGTCTGGAACCAGGTGTCGTAGATCTCGTGCTTGAGCGTGTCGGCAGCCCAGCGGCCTATTTCAGGGTTGAGCGGCTCGCCCACGCTGAAAATGCTGCGCAGACGCGCCAGATCGTAGCGGCGGTAGTCGATGTCTTCAGCCCGCATGAGCATGCGCAGGGCGGTCGGGGCCGTGTACCACACCGTCACCTGCTCGTTCTGGAGGATGCGAAACCAGCTGTCAGGATCGTAGCCACCGGCGAACTGCACCTGCGTAACGCCGAGATACCAGGGCGCGATGATGCCGTAGGATGTGCCGGTGATCCATCCGTGGTCGGCCGTGCACCAGTAGAGATCGCCAGGGCTGATCTGCAGGATCTCGCTGGCCGAGTGCTGCAGATACTCCAAGCCGCCGTGGGCATGCAGCACGCCCTTGGGCTTGCCCGTGGATCCCGAGGTGTAGTGCAGGAGCGAGGGAGTCTCGCGCTCCACGGGCTGGCTTTGGTAGGAGCTGGAGGCGCGGCCCAGTCGGGCCGGCAAACTCAGCACGCCCGGGCCCAGATCCTGCTCGCTATCGATCACCAGGATGGTGCGCAGGGCGGGAAGCTGGGCGCGGATGCCCTGCAGGCGCGCCACCGACGATCGTTTGGTCAGCACGCAGGTGGCGGCGCAATCCGCCAGTCGATCGACCAGCGCCATGTCGCGGAAGTTGGCGAACAAAGGCAGGACAATGGAGCCTGCCTTGAGCATCCCGAGAAAGCCGTAGAACACCTCCAGGCACTTGGGCAGAAGGATGGCGATGATCGTGCCTCGGCCTTCTCCCAGCTCCTCCAGGACGTTGGCGAACTGATTGGAAAGTGAATCGATCTGGCCAAAGCTGAAGGTCTCGACCGAGAGATCGGGGCGAATCAGGCGAAGCGCGGTCCTCTCGTGTTTGCTGGCGGCGTCTGGGGAGACTCGGCAAACATCGCCGATGTTCATGGTCATGGGCCGAGAGTCAATCTAGCATCAGAAGCGGACTCCTCGTCACGCCGAAACGTCTTCCGTAGGTCGCCATGACGCAGCTCTGACATTGCGAGTTCCGACGGTGACGGGTCCGACCGTGGAGGAACCTGCGGTGGCGTTCACAACCATGTTCGCGCGCAGACTTTTTGACAAGGCGGCCAGAACAGTGTCCGCTGCATTGGAAAGGTAGGCATGGCCCAAGATCCGCTTCAGCAACTGCTGTGGAATCTCCGCGCGAAGGGCGGCAGCCCGCTGCCCACGTCGTCCCTCGGGCGATTGCAGAAAACGGCATCAGCGGCAGCGCGCATCGGGATCGGCGCGCTGGCTGGACGGCTGCGCGGGGAGGAATTCAACATCGGTTCGCTGCCGCCCGAGGCGGTGGCCAGGCTGGTCGAGACTCTGGGCGAGCTCAAGGGCGTGGCCATGAAAGCCGGCCAGATCCTCTCCTATGTGGATGGCTCACTATCCCCAGAGGCGCGGCGCCTGCTGGCGGTGTTGCAGGTGATGTCGCAGCCCACCGCCTTCACCCACATCCAGCGGATCATCGTCGAGGATCTTGGCCCGCGTGGGCGGACGCTGCTGGCGCGGTTGGAGCGTGAGCCTGTGGCCAGTGCCTCGATTGGCCAGGTTCACCGCGCGGTTCGCGAAGACGGCACGCGCGTCGCCGTCAAAGTCAGGCATCCGGGCATCGAGGAAGCCATCCGCGCCGACTTCAAGACCGCCGCGGTCGGAACATTTTTCGCTAACCTCGCCGTTGCCGGCGCGAACGTCGAAGGGTTCGTCGCCGAGGCTGAGGCACGCTTGCTTGAGGAATGTGACTATCGACTAGAGGCCCGCCGGCAGATTCGCTTCGGCGAGATTTTCGCTGGCCACGCGTCGATCACGATTCCAGCCGTCCACCTCGACGTCTGTGGGCCACGCGTGCTGACCTCCACCTGGCACGACGGCGCAGGACTCGATGCCTTTCTCGGCACGGCGGCCTACGCAGCGGAGAGAGTCCGGGCAGCACGTGCGCTCTACGAATTCTACGTCGGCACACTCTACCGCCACGGGCTCTTCAACGCCGATCCACACCCGGGCAATCTGCTTTTTGCCCCCGATGGCCACGTGACCATCCTCGATCACGGCTGCGTGCGCGAGTTTGCGCCCGACGTGGTTGTCTGGCTCGCGCGATTGTCGCGAGCGGTTCGCGCCGACGATGCCCGTGACATTCAGACCGCGCTGACTGCCCTTGGCGTAGCCCATGCCTCGCGCGACTTCGACGTGACCCGCTCCATCTTGCGCGGGTTCTACGCACCCCTGCTTGAGCCTGGCCGGCACCGAGTCGAGCCCGACCAGGCCATTTCCATGGGACAAGTGGCGAAGTTGAAGAAGAGCCTTCTCCGCCTGCGTCTGCCAGGCAAACTGATGTTCCTGTTCCGCATACGCATCGGCCTGTATGCCGTGCTGGCGCGCATGGGCGCGAGACTCGACTGGATCGAGCTCGAAGAAGAGCTGGCCGATCCGGCGGCGCGCGGCCCACGGTAGCGCGCGTAGTCGCCCCACCCTGGCTACGGGTTCAGGCTCACGCCAGCCGTCTGCAGCGCGTTCTGAATCACTTGGACCAGATTGAACGGCGTCTGCTGTGAAGAGCTGCCTGAGGCAGCCGAGGATGTGCCGTCCGCAGCCTGCGACTGGTAGCTTTGCACATGGTGATGATGATGGTGATGTCCCCCTGCCCCCTGCTGTCCTTGGGGTTGGAGGTTGGGCATCTGTCCGGTCTGCGCAGCCTGATCGAACTTGGCCGCCAGGTTGTTGAGAGCCGACGCATGGGAACCCGTCGCGTTTTGGGCATCTGTCTTCAGGGTGCTGGCGATATCGGCCATGACCGCCTTGAACTTCGTGGGATCGTTCTGCTGAAGCTGCTGCAGCTCGCTCATCAAGTTCGCGAACGACGAGATGGCGCTCGAATCCGTGGGCACGCTGCCAGAGCTGGTGGCGGTGGCGGTGCTGGCTTGATTCGCGAGGAGCTGCGAGAGCGCGCTGTTGTTGTTGATGCTGCTGATGTCCATGAAGGTCTCCTTGATTGCGGTCGTTGAATTCGCCCACCCTGCTAACCGGCACCTTTGAACATCGGCCCATTGCCCATCCACCCTGAGGGCCAAGGCCCTACCCAAGGGCAACTTTACATAGCTTTACCTGCGAGCAATGGGCGCGTTGTGTTGTGATCGGCTCACGCGCTGCTCGACCACATCGTCGCTAGGACGCCCGACCCACCCGAAACGCGAAACCCCGTCCTGACGATCCCCTCCTCCGCTCCCCGGTTCCGAATCCGGTCGCTCCGCGCGTCGGAGTTGTGCCCGTCGCGGTTGCCGAGTAGCTTACGGTCGCCGATGGTTACCAAAGAGTCCTTCCCGGCCCGCTATTGTCGTTTCGTCTCTCGCCGCGCCGGCACAATCCTGGCCGTCGCGACCGCTTTGTTCGTCGTCGCCGCGGCGCTGGCCTCGCGGCTTGAGCTGCGCACCTCATTTGCCGAGCTGTTGCCCAGCGACGATCCCGGCGTGGTGGCGCTGACCAAGACACAGGCCCGCATGGGCGACATGGCCCTGCTGCTCATCGGGGTCCGCTCGCCCGACCGCGACGCCAATCTGCGCTACGCCGAACTGCTCACGCAGAAATTGCGAGCCTTGCCCAGAAACGTGGTGGAGTTCGCGGCCTACAACGTGCGCGATCTGCGCTCGTTCGTGGAAGACAACAAGTGGCTGTTCGCCAGCGAGGACGACCTGACCGAAGTGCGCGACCGCTTGCGCCGCGAGATCAGCAAACGCAAGAACCCCTTGCTGGTCGATCTCGACGACGATGAAACCGTCGAGCAGATGAAGGACCGATTGACCAAGCGGGACTGGGTCGACGACCGCTTCCCCGACGGAGTGTTCAGCAACAAAGACGGCAGCTACGTCTGGGTGGCCGCCTTGCCGCCCGGCGGCCTGTTCGGCGAACGGGCGGGCGAGGCAATCTTCCAGGCGGCTCACCAGCTGGTCAGCGAAAACGACCCGAAGAAGTTCAATGCGCAAATGGTGGCGCACGTGGGCGGCCCGGTGGCCACCCTGATCGCCACGCGTGCGGCGGTGGAGCGCGACATCCTGTGGGTCACCATCACCTGTCTGCTCATCGTGGCCCTCTCGCTGTGGGCCTACTTCCGTCGCCTCCGCGCCGTGCCCCTGGTGGGCGTCTCGGCGGTGATCGGCACGGTCATGGCCTTTGCCATGGCCGAGCTGTTCTTCGGCTATGTCAATTCGTCGACCGCGTTCCTGGGATCAATCATCCTGGGCAACGGCATCAACTACGGAATCATCTTCATTTCGCGCTACCAGGAGCTGCGCGCCGAGAGGATGACCGGTGAAAAAGCCCTCGAGAAAGCCCTGGCCGGCGTCATGCGCGGCACCGGGGTGGCGGCGGTGTGCGCGTCGGCCGCCTATGCCACGCTGATGCTGACCAGCTTCCGGGGTTTTTACCAGTTCGGCGTAATGGCGGCCTTCGGCCAGATTTATTGCTGGCTGCTCACCTTCAGCGTCTTGCCCGCCTTGTTTGTTGTCATCGACCGCCGAGCTGGCGCAAAGCGCGCGCCGATTCGGCCACCGGCCAGCTTCGCCTTCTTGCGACCACTGCTGGGCAAGCACGCGGGACTCATCACTCTGGTGGCCGGCCTGCTCACCGTTTTGTGTGGCTATGGCGTCCTGCACTTCGTGGATGCGCCCTTCGAGTACGACTTCCGCAAGCTCAACGCCGAGCTGGGTTCCACCGAGGACGACAAGGCCTTCGATGAAAGCATGGAGTCGCTTTTCGGCCGCTGGCCTTCTCCCACCATCGTGCTGGCCGATTCCCGGGCCGAGACCGAATCCATCCGCCGAGCCATTCGCAAACAGGATCGCGCCACCGGCGACAGGCAAGTCATCGGCCAGATCGTGACTGTGTATGATCTGTTGCCAGGCACACCCGAAGTGCAGACGCGCAAGCTCGCTCTGCTGGCCAATATCCGCAAGTTGGTCCGCGACCCCGCGCTCGACGTGCTCACGCCCGACGAGCGTAGAAAGATCGACTCCGTCGACCCGCCCACCCGCTTGCATCTGCTGACTCCCGAGGAGCTGCCCGCGCTGGCGCGGCGGGTGTTCACCGAAGCGGACGGGACGGTGGGCCGCGTGGTGCTGGTCTATCCGGTCGAGCACAACCTCTCGGTGTGGAATGGCCGGGATCTTCTGCGCATCGCCCGCGTCCTGCAGGTGCTCCACCTCGACGACGAACACAAGACCATCGACACCTCGGGCCATGCGGTGGTCTTCGCCGCCATGATTCGGTCCGTCCTGCACGATGGCCCCCTGGCCACGGGAGCCGCTCTGCTGGCGGTTCTGCTCCTGGTGCTGCTCATCATGCGGCCGCTCTCGTCGGCGGTAACCGCCATCGCGACGCTGCTGGTGGGCGTGATCTGGATGTCGGGGTTGGCTGGCCTGTTTGGGGTGAGAATTACCTTCCTCAACTTCATCGCCCTGCCCATCACCTTCGGAATCGGCGCCGAGTATGGCCTCAACCTGGCCGTGCGCTACCGGCAGGATCGCGACATCATCCGCGCCGTGATCTCGACCGGCACGGCGGTGGCGGTCTGCTCGTGGACCACCATCGTGGGATATGGATCGCTGCTCGCCGCCCGCAACCGAGCGCTGAAGGGGTTTGGCATCATGGCCATTCTGGGCGAGCTTGCCTGCATCAGCGCAGCGATCTTGGCCTTGCCTGCCTTGCTGCTGTGGCTGGGGCGGCGCCGGGCGCGGCGCATGTCCGTGGATCCGTCGCTACCCCCGGGCTAGAAGGCGTCTATGCACAAGAATGTGGAATCGCGGCGCCAGAGTCTGGGTGCAGAGCCGCCACCGTCCGAGCGACGGCCGCCTGCCGAGAATCGCCTTCCTGGTGCCAGTCCTACCACGCTGACACTGGCTCCCGTCGCCGACGGAGCAAGCGGCAAAACTCGCTGCAAGGGCGCAACCCGCTACGGCGATCCGTGCCGGTTCTGGGCGCTGCCCGGCAGCGAATTCTGCTACTGGTGCGAGCAAGCGGGACGGCCCCGGTACCCCTTGCCCGCTCCCACCGGTGAGGCCGCACAGGCCGCGAGCACAAAGGAGATCCACAAGAAGCGCTGCCAGGGCGTCACCGTGTTCGGTGACCAGTGCCGTTTCTGGGCTGTGGGTTCCACTGACTACTGCCTGTGGTGTTCAGGATCGCATCCCGGATAGGTTAGCTGTTTCACCACAGAGATCACAGAGGCCACAGAGCCGGATCAGAAAGAGAAGGGTTGGACAGGCGCAGTCCAAATCCCTTCTTCCCATCCGATCTCTGTGTTCTCTGTGCTCTCTGTGGTGAAGTAGCTAGCTTTGATCCGCAGCCCCTGCGATGCAGGCTATCCCACCAAATCGAGATCGCCGACGATCGCCCGCAGCAGGCCTTTGTGTTGGATGAGCAGTTCTCTGGCGCGCGCAGCGTTCACGCGTGCATGATGCATGACCAACGCGACCTTGGCGCGGCCACCAGCCTTCTTGATCAGCTTGACGGCCTCGTCAGCCGACAGATTGGTCAGTCGGGTCACGACCCAGGTGGCACGTTGCCAGCCACGAGGCGTGGTGGGCCGCACATCCACCATCAGGCCGCCATAGGTCTTGCCCAGGCGCACGAACGCGGCGGTGGCAACCGCCTCAAGCGCCAGCTTGAGGGCCGTGGCCGCCTTGAGTCGGGTGAAGCCGGCGATCATCTCGGGGCCTGGGGCCAGATCGACCACCACGTCCGCCAGAGGATCGGCTGAAGGTTCCGGCCCTGCACAGGTGAGCAAGATGATGGCCGCGCGCCGGAAACGCGCGTAGTCCAGTGCCGCCTGCAGAAACGGCGAAATCGCAGCGTCGGCAAGGGCACAGACCACATCCTGCGGCCCCACCGCCGCGCGCCGCATGCGCTGATCGGCTTCGCGCGGGTTGTCCTGCGCGGCCTCGGCCACCCGGGCCAGGGCGTGCGGGCCACCAGCGATGATCGACGTCACCAGCGACTGCGGCAGCCCAAAGGCCGGTACGCACTCGGCCGCCTCCAGCGCGCCCAAGCGGCCAGCCGTACCCACTCCCACGTAAACCAAGCGTCCGCCCGCCGCGAGCCTGTCAGCCATCAACTGCGCCGCCGAAGCCAGCGCCGCGGCCCGCGCCCGCACCGCCTTCACCGCGCTGGTTTCGTCCTCGACCAAGAGCTTGATCACCTCCTCGACGGGAAGCGAGTCCAGCATGGCCGCGCGCGGGTTCTCTGTGTCTTGCAGGGAACCGTCTTCGGATTGGGGGCGAGAACGCGCCATGGACAGCAATTCTTGCGCGAGACCCGAAGAATGGGAAGAAAGCTTTTTCGACACCGAGCACGCCGAAGATGCGGTTGGAATAGAGACTGAGGGAAGACACGTCTATACTGCTGCCATGCGCGTCTTGCTTCCCCTACCCTTGTTGACCCTGGCCTGCGTGACGGTCACCGCTCCCACTGCGCCACCGGCGCCACCCGCGTCAGCGCCGACCCTGCCAGCGCACCTGAGCGACCCAGACCACAACCCGCCGCCTTCGTGTCCTGGCTCCAGCCACCTTTCTGCTGTGGGTGCGTCGACCCAGGGACGCGAGGACGCCCTCGCCCACGCCAAACGCAACCTGCTCACCAAACTGGGCAACTCCATCCACGTCGAGGCCGAGTCGTTTTCTCGTCTGGTCAGCGTCGATGGCCAGCAGTCGGCCGAGTATCGCGACGTGCAGCGCGTGCTGGAAAAGGTCGACTTCCGCCATTCCGATCTGATCGAGATCGTGGACGCTCCCCAACGCCAGGGCAACGAGACCTATGTGGTGGCGTGCCTGCCGCGGGGCCCAGCCATTGCCCGACTGGAGAGCGATCTCGATACTGAGGTGAAGCGTTTCGACACCTGGGACAAGACCGCGCAGGAGGCGCAAGCCCGCGGCGACCGGCCGGCCTTCGTGACGGCGCTGGTCAACCTGTCCGTGGCCATGGCCGCGGTCGCGCCCACCCTGGTGCAGATCCGCGCGTTGGCTGGCGCACCGGCGCGGGTGGAACAGCGGCTG